>Ga0209718_1000994_pt1 | contig 34710 bp, 33 predicted proteins | sample AD_JPNAS1_MetaG_FD_184420 | JGI IMG/M metagenome (GOLD analysis project Ga0209718, IMG submission 184420) | Active sludge microbial communities of municipal wastewater-treating anaerobic digesters from Japan - AD_JPNAS1_MetaG (SPAdes) (version 2) | ecosystem: Engineered > Bioreactor > Anaerobic...
TGTCCACAAGTATTCTAGTAATATGCATCAAAGTAGCATTTGGATAATCAATAACCGACAAAACAACATTTCTCAGTATATACTCTAATCTAGGTCATCGACTATGTTCAAATAGCTTTTGGAAAGTTGAAACCACTCCAGAAGCAATTCTATTTTTTTCATCTTCATTATCTGCTTGTAGCAAATTGAATCCTATTGGATAATCTGTATCTGATACATCAAATAATATCACATCATTTATTCTACTGCTGGGAATATGTTCTAGAACTGTATCTACCAAATCTCCGTGAGGATCTAATAAACAAACTCCATTCCCAGCTTCTATGTCAGATTTTACCATATTGGAAATAAATGTTGATTTTCAGGTTCAAGTTTTTCATACAATATAAACATGTCTAAACTTATCTTCTCTTTTCATTCCAAACTCTATCGCCTCTCATCTATAATGCGTTTTCCCTAAAATTGTTAACTCACTTTCAGGAGTATTCTTAGCTGTTGGTAAATTCGTCGGATAGGGTAGTTTTCTATAAACAGTATATTCCAATCATTTCACAAAATTTTCTTTTGTAGGCACATGAAAAAAATTTATTGCTTGATCAAATTTCATGCCATGAAATTTTGGAGCAGTTTTTATTTTTATTTTTGCACCAAATTGAGTTAGTGCAGCCTTTATGTTCGTATCTATATTCTTATGAGAAAAACTATCTTTGCTATCCAAAGCATAAGCTATAGACAAAAATAATTCTTTTTGATTTCCATTTTCTTCACTATTTTTATTGTTTCACCAAACCAATTTAGCAAAATCTTTTATATATCAAAAGAAGTTTTTAACTTCTTTAAATTTATACTGAAATTCTATAGTTAAATTGTCGGTGGATGCAATGTTTCCAAAAAGAGCTAAAATATCTCTCATAGGATCCATATAAGATCCATCTTTGGTAAAAAAAGTCTTATCATTTAATTCAGCATCTTTTTTAAAAATAATATACTTTTTTTCCAAAATACGACCTTTGTCACTTACAAACGGCTTTATTTCTGTATCTTCAAGATCTGAAGTGTTAAAACTAGCATAAAATGTATTTTTGAAAAAAGTCTCAAACTCTCTAGGCAGTCTGACAAAGATTTTTATATTGTGATTGTTTCCATACAATATAAACGATATGTTTTTTCTTTTTAAACTAGCACAGTTTCTCAAAACTGTATCTCGGTGATTTACTCAAAGTTCATTGTCTTTAAAAGGTTTTAATTGTAGCAAAAAATATTTGGAATTGCCTTTAAGTTTTTCATTTAGCGATGCTATGTTGGATATGTTTTTAGTTTCTTTTATCATTATTATTAAATTTTTGTTTTAAATTAACCCAACATTATTATATACTTTTTCTAGCAAATAGCAATAGTATTTTTTGTAGGTTGTAAATAACGGCAGAACACTATAGGATAATTCTTGAAAAATTAAGATAAAATGTTAGGATACAAAATACTTATGAAGTTTATTATAATATTAATAAAAAAATATAATGTTTAACTATTTTTAAAATATTTCATCTATGTCCTTGGGTTAATTATTAAAAATTTAGATTTAACTGTTGATTATAAAGTATAAATGTGTATATATATGCGAAAAGAATTGCTAAATTTAGTTAAATTATTTAATTTGTTTGAGCAGATTTAAAGATAATTTATTTTATTTTTTATCGTCATAAAAATGCTAAAAGGTAAATTCATCGTCATTGATGGTACTGACTGAAGTTGAAAATGAACTCAAACAAAGCTTTTAGTTCAAAGACTAAGAGATTCGTGATACAATGTAGAAATAGCAGATTTCCCACAATATGGCAAAAAAAGTGCCATGATGATCGAAGATTATTTAAATGGCGAGTTTTGAACTGCCCAAGAAGTATGACCTTATAGAGCTTCCATTTTGTATGCTGTAGATAGGTATGCTGCATCTTTTGAAATTAAAAAGCGATTGGAGGAATGAAAAATTATCATTTCCAACAGATATGTTTCATCAAACATGTGACATCAAGCTGGTAAAATAAAAAATCCAAAAGAGAGAGATGAGTTTTTGAACTGGTTAGAAGATCTGGAGTATGGAATCTTTGATATTCCTAGACCAGATAAGCAAATTCTTCTTTATATGCCAACAGAAATTTGACAAAAATTAGTAGACAAAAAATGACATAGAAACTATGTTTGATGAAATAAAAGGGATATTCATGAGTCAGACTTACAACATCTAAAGGATGCAGCAGAAGCTTACAAATATGTTGCTAAAAAATATAATCGAATGATTATAGATAGTGCTCCAAACTGAAATTTACTTTCAATAGAAGAAATAAATAATTTAATTTGGAAAGAAGTTATGAACATATTACAAGTTTAGCATAGTTATAAATTTATAACCTTATGGAGTGCTATCATTTTTTTGATATAAACAAATTTCTTAATAATAAAACATCGGGATAATTAATTATTTAAACGATGGAGAACAGTATTTTGGGAATAAAAAAACCAACATTTCTGTTGTTTTTTAAATGGAGCGGGCGATCCCGACTTGTCGGGACAACAATCTGCTTGGAAGGCAGGAAAAATATTTTGGGAATAAAAAACCCAACATTTCTGTTGTTTTTTAAATGGAGCGGGCGATCCCGACTTGTCGGGACAACAATCTGCTTGGAAGGCAGGAAAAATATTTTGGGAATAAAAAAACCAACATTTCTGTTGTTTTTTAAATGGAGCGGGCGATCCCGACTTGTCGGGACAACAATCTGCTTGGAAGGCAGGAAAAATATTTTGGGAATAAAAAAACCAACATTTCTGTTGTTTTTTAAATGGAGCGGGCGATCCCGACTTGTCGGGACAACAATCTGCTTGGAAGGCAGGAAAAATATTTTGGGAATAAAAAAACCAACATTTCTGTTGTTTTTTAAATGGAGCGGGCGACGAGACTCGAACTCGCAACAACCTGCTTGGAAGGCAGGGACTCTAGCCAATTGAGTTACACCCGCATTATTATTAAACACCAAAAACTTCGTTTTGGTGGGCCTGGCTGGACTTGAACCAGCGACCGATCGGTTATGAGCCGATTGCTCTAACCAACTGAGCTACAGACCCAAACTAAATAAAGCTATATATCCCAAGAACATTATTGAATATGGTGGGTGATATAGGACTTGAACCTATGGCCCCCTGCTTGTAAGGCAGATGCTCTAGCCAACTGAGCTAATCACCCATTTCAATTAAATTACCCCTATGTCCCCTGCTTGTAATCCCGCAGTATTGCGGGACTAGCCAACTGTGACATTAGGAATCCCGATTTATCGGGAAGTTAATCACCCATTTCAATTAAATTACCCCTATGTCCCCTGCTTGTAATCCCGCAGTATTGCGGGACTAGCCAACTGTGACATTAGGAATCCCGATTTATCGGGAAGCTAATCACCCATTTCAATTAAATTACCCCTATGTCCCCTGCTTGTAATCCCGCAGTATTGCGGGACTAGCCAATCGGGCTAATCAATTAATATAAATGGCGGTCCCACGGGGAATCGAACCCCGATTGCAGGATTGAAAGTCCCGTGTCCTAACCGTTAGACGATGAGACCAAATAAATGGATTTTAATGGCGGGATGGAAGGGACTCGAACCCTCGACCTCCTGCGTGACAGGCAGGCGTTCTAACCAGCTGAACTACCACCCCATAGTAAAATACATACAAAATGCAGTTAGGTTTTATTTTTTTGAATTTCCTTCTTCAATCAAATGGAGCCGGTGACCAGACTTGAACTGGTAACCTACCGCTTACAAGGCGGTTGCTCTACCATTGAGCCACACCGGCAAAACAACCCAAAAAGATTATTTGTTTTGTGTTGTACTAAACAATTTAGCCATATTCGATTTTTTTCTTGAACCGTTTTTCTTTTTAATTACTCAAACTTTTACACACTTGTCTACATACTTATAGATTTTGTTTAAATCTTCAGGAGAAACTTTTTCTCATCTTTCCAGAGATTTTTTAAATTTTTTTATAGCCATTTTTAGTCTAAGTTTGAATTCAGAATTTCTTTGGTGTAATTTTATGGATCTATTCGATGCTTTTTTTGCTGCTTTTGTGATAGGCATTCAGGTTTATAACAAATATTTAAAAGTTTTAAATAATCCCTCCGGGGGAGGGACTCGAACCCACGACCCAGTGGTTAACAGCCACTTGCTCTACCGACTGAGCTACCCCGGAATGTGTTTAAGTGAAAGAACCTATAAGGATTCTTTACTAATTTTCAATAGATTTTCAATCTTTATATTACTTACCGAGGACAGGACTTGAACCTGCACACCTCACGGCACCTGGTTCTAAGCCAGGCGTGTCTACCATTCCACCACCTCGGCACCACGATTTTAGAGATTTAAATTTATGTGTTAAAATTTATATTTTTGGGACGCTAGGACTCGAACCTAGATAAACGGAGTCAGAGTCCGTTGTCCTACCATTAGACGACATCCCAGTTTACAAAACTGAAAGTCGGAATTACAGTACAAATTAAATTTTTGGTTGCGGGGGATGGAGTTGAACCATCTTTCTTCGGGTTATGAGCCCGACGAGATACCGTTTCTCTACCCCGCAATATAAATAATAAATTTATTAATTGTTTTGAGTTTATAATCGATTGTTTACTAAACTCTAAACTTCATACCTTTATACAATGTGTTTTAACTTAAACTGCTATATTAAATTTATTTATACATTTTATTTTTTCCTGGGGAACTAGGATTCGAACCTAGACTGACGGAGTCAAAGTCCGCTGTCCTACCGTTAGACGATTCCCCATCATTAGAGAATGTTTCTTTGTAAAACAAAAAGAACCATATTAAAATGGATGAATACTTTATACTAATTTATATGTTTATTTCAAGCTAAATTTTTCTTTTTATTTTCCCTTGAAAAATTTAAGTAAAAAGCTAACCTCAATTTACCTATGTTTTAATGATATAACTTCTTTGTTATGTGAACAATTCAACAAACACTAGTCGTTTTAAAACCAGATGCCATTAGTCGCTCCCTCGTTTGACAAATTATTAGTCGTCTTGAGAGAGCGGGGCTACAAATTGTTGCTTCAAAAATGTTGGCCCCTAGTGTGGAATTTTTAAGGTGACATTATGAGGGTATTGGACAATTGGGCACTAGAAAATGAGAAGATCTTTTAAATAAAGTTGTAGAATACATGAGAAAAACACCAGTACTTGCTATGGTTGTTGAATGAGTGGAGGCAGTAGAATATGTTAGAAAAATCGTTGGATCTACAGAGCCAAAATCTGCAACTCCAGGCACTATTAGATGAGATTTTGCACATATATCATATACATATGCTGACAGTAAGTCATGAATGTCGGTATTTAATTTAATACATGCTTCTGCCAACTTACAAGAAGCTGAATTAGAAATTAAACATTGGTTTAATAAAGATGAAATATTTAAATATGAACTATCATATAGTGAGTTCATTAGATAATACAAAAAAGTTTTAGTTTATGAAATTTAAAAATGAAAAAAGGAATACATTCTCAATATTACAAGGATGTAGCTGTTCAATGTATATGTTGAGCAGAATTTACAGTAAACACGACAGTTCCTGGACCTATCAAAATTGAGACATGTTATCAATGTCATCCAGTATTTAATAAAGATAGAGTAGTAGAGAAAATGGCAAAGGGTAGAATGGAGAAATTTTTGGAAAAACAAAAGAAAATAGATGCCATGAAAAAATAATCTTAATTTTATTATATAAATATGTGGTACTTTATATTGGGTACTAGATTCGTTTATGATAAGAGAATTTGTTATTCAAAGACATACCAACACTTCTAAAATTCATCATGTAATTGGTCATCATGGAAGTGTTTTTTTGAAACTATTTTTAAAGTGTTTTTTGGTATTACTGGTTTTAATGTTAGTTTTTTTGTTATTGGATAGATATATAATGTGGGAATATTTATCTCGAATTTTTGCTGGTTTATGATTTATGGTTTTTATAAAATTTTGTATAAATTTTTTGAACATGTACTTGGATGCTTTAGTTATGACCGAAACAGGAATTGTTGTATATTTACGAGAATGACTATTGGAATATAAAACTGAAGTTTTTGACCGAGATAAAATAGAAACAATTTTACATACCCAAAAATGATTACGAGATAAGCTGTTTTTTAGATGAGATATTACAATTAAATTAAATTATTGAATAAGTTTTCCTTTTGAAAATATTCCCAATCCAAAAAAACAGGCAGACAAAATACAGCATCTCAAAGCTTATTTTTCTTACAAAAAAGATGAAAATTCTTCATCTGTAAATGAGGAAAAAGGGGTGGACATCTTAGTTGAGGCCCTATGAGAAGTTGTCAAAGATTATATAGATAAGTGAAATAAAAGCTTAGATGAATATTGAGAAGAATTCTAGTTGATCAAGCTCCAAACACCACCTTCTCGTATTTGTTTATATAATAAAAAGTTTATTTGTCTTTTTCAACTGTGAATTTTTACCGAAAACATTGAGAAAGTTCGTGATTGGATTCGTTTCAAAAAAAATTGGCTAGTTTGTGTAAATTCTCATTCTATTGCACGATTTAGTTCAAAAATAAAAATTTTAATTACAAGTATTTGATCATACATTGTGAATTATAATTAACTTTTGTTTATTTATATTGTTTTTTTGTTTTGAATCTATATAATTTTATTAATTTAATTAAAACTTGGTTTATTTTGAAAAATTTTTTCTCATGAAAAAAGATGATAAACTTTTGGCACTTTTGGACTTGGTAATAGACCAATATATTTCTAGTTGAGACCCTGTTGGTTCCAAGTCACTCAACTCTTTGGGTTCTACCAAATACGCTCCCTCTACTTTAAGAAAATATTTGAATTTATTAGAAAAAGCATGATTTGTGTACCAACCTTATAAAAGTTCTGGGAGGGTTCCCACATTAGACTGATTGTCTGTTTATATAGATAACTATATGAGTTGAGAATTGGAACAACAAGAGCTAGATTTAGATAATGCTAGAACATGATTGAAATACTTAGTAGAAAATTTATGAGCAGTAGCAGATGGAGTTGTTGTCGGATTCTTAAAAAATGATGAATATTATTATTTATGAATGAATAATATTTTGAGAGATGATTTAAGGGAAGAGTACGATACTACTAGATACATCGTAAAACTTATTGAAACAAGATGACTTGTAAAACAACTAGATGCTAAAATTTTGAAAAAAAATAAAGTTTACTACACATTTATACAAGATAAAAACTCTATTGTTTCTTGTATTTATGCCAAAATCGTTGTGGAAGACTACGAGTGAATGATTTGTATAGTTTGACCAATTAGAGTAGATTACAAAAAAAATGTAGCAATATTGGACAAAGTCGTTAGTATGATAGGGTGCTAAAATACACATCGCAAAGTTACAAGTTGAAAGTTACAAGTCTATCAAGTTACAAGTTTATCAAGTTATTAATACTTTACGAACTTTATTAACTTTTTAACTCTACGAACTTTACAAGCTTAACAAACAGCTTATGGTAGAAAATAAAGATATAGAATTTAATGAAGGTTTGGATGATGAAAAAAATCTTGATGAACATAATGAAGATTCAGATTTTTTTGATGAACTTTCTAGTCTTGAAGATAATATCAGAGAGCTTGCTTGAGATAAAATAAAACAAAAAGAACAAGTGGAAAAAGAACAAATAGTATCAAAGACAAAAGGTAATTTAGAGTCTTTGCATGAAAGTATGTTATCTTGAGCTGAGTCTCGATTGGAGCAGAAAAAAATTAGTGAAAAATGAAAAGACAAGGTATCAGAGTTCTTTGATGCTGGGCAAAAGGAATTTGAAAAAATAGACACTAAAGTAGAAAAGAGAGTGGTAAGAAGACATAGTCAAATGGTGGATAGGTTTGCTGGTCGTCCAGAAGCAGTAAAAGAATCTATCCAAAGCTCAGCAGATAAGATTTTGGATGAGATATATAATTGGGAAGAAGAAAAAAATCCCGTTGCTAGGTCTCTACTTAGAATAGTAAATTGGATTATGAAAACAGAAAAATAAAAAATTTTAGCTTAGTATTCATTTTAGTTATGAACAAGTTAGTGAAAAGTGCTGGAGGAATCATATATTATTATGATGAAAATAATGATATAAGATTTTTGCTTATCAAAAGACATGCTCTTTCGGGGAAAATAGAACGAGTTGCCCCAAAAGGTAAAATACAAATATGAGAAACTGATGAAAAAGCTGCTTTGAGAGAAGTTAGTGAAGAAACAGGTATTCCATTAAACTTTTTGAGTATTATTCAAAATATTTGATCTACGACGATTGAGTGACTAGAAAATAAAAATTGAAAATTTAATAAAGAGGTGGTATATTTTTTAATTAAATATGATGGAGATCCAGAATTGGTGGATATCCAACCAGTAGAATGATATTTGTGAACCCACAAACGAGCGACAATTCAAGAGGTTTTAAATTTAGTATATTATACAGATATTAGAGAGCTTTTTAGAAAATGATATGTTCTTCTCAGAGACAAACAAAAAATCAACGATGTAAAAAAAGATTTTTTAAAAAAACTGGAATTGTAATTTTAGGTTGAATTTTTTAGGATTTTGTTTATCCTACTTGTACGGTTTTATTAAATAAATATTTAACTATGTGAAAACCAAATGTTATTTATAAATTAGATTGATTGACAGAAGTTATGACAAATGAGTTAAAAAATTTGGTAGAAAAAAACCTATTAAAAGAAGATTCAAAAATGTCTTCTAGTCTAAAAAAAATTTATACAAAAGGAGGAGATATAGAAGTTGTAGTCAAGGTACTTATAGAAAAGGTTACCAATGGCTATAATGGTAATTTCAGATTTGAATTTGATGGAGAAGTTTTGGAATATGATCGTAAATGATTTGAAATTTTGTCTGATTTGGTTAATCACGCATTTGATAACTTTAAACAAAGAATATTAGCAAAGTAATTTTATATAAAAATCTTATAAATAATGGCAACAAAAAAAGTAAACCATATAACTAAGGAAGGTTTTGATAAATTAGTTACAGAATTAAATCATTATAAACAGGTAGAACTTCCCGCTGTACACGAAAGATTGTCAGAAGCGAAGGCACTTTGAGATCTTTCTGAAAACTTTGAATACAAGTCGGCTATGGAGGACAAAGATTTTATCAATTCAAAAATAGCAGAATTAGAAAAATTATTAGCAAATGTCGAAATCATAAAAGAAGAAAAAACTAAAGCTAGTGACATAGTAGATTATGGCTCAAAAGTTACCCTAAAAGTTGAATGAGATGACGATACATACAATGTTACAATAGTTTGAACATGAGAGGTGGGCATAGATTGAGATGACACCTTAAGTATTTCTCTAGACTCACCGATTTGACACGCTATCAAGTGACATAAAGCATGAGATGAAGTAAAAATGAGATTAGGAAATGATAGAAAATCAGTAAAAATCATCAAAGTTACATAAAAAAAAGAAATTTATATAACAAAAAAGAAAACTCAAAGTTTTCTTTTTTTTATTTTATGAAATTATTCCAAATATGATACTTTATTTGTCTTCACACTTCGATCTTCCAATATTGCTACTATTAATCCGCAACTCATAAGTTTTCAGTCGGTGTCCAATCATTCAACTTCTATTTTTATCAAATTTTCATCTACAATTTCCTTAGATAAATTACTTATACTTTCTAGTCTAATGTTTTTTTCTTCATTAATACAGTTATTTAATATCAGATCTTGCTTGTTTTCCATAATAAATTTGGAGTTGATTATATTTATTAAATGTGAAACATTGAGTAACACATTGTTATCAAATGTCTTAAATATGTACCCCATTGTGCTATCATTAAAACTTACTCGAGTTTTTTCTTTATTTTTGTAAAAAACATATCACAAATATGTTGTGAACATTTCGTTTAAGTTTTTTGTGTAATTCATGACCATTTCTTCACAATTTTGAGTTGAGGTAATTTTGCTACAAACAAAAGTTTCCATAGAAAGAATAGGCTCTCCTTGATAATAAATATTTATGTTTCTACCAGTTTTTTCAGCACTAAGATCTAAATCTTTTGAAAAATCGAAAGAGATTAATTCGTTTGTAAAAAAATATCTATTATCTCTTATGATTACTTTTGATTCGGGAATTTTTATGTTTTTTATCTGCAATACGGGAAACTTATTGTCTTTTAACTCATTTATTTCTCAGTTGATTATAAGAGTTTTATTCACAAAATTATTTAAATTTACTGTACTACTTATTAATCAAAAAGATCTTTTAGAATTGGAAATACTATGAGTATAAATAGGGAAATTGTTATCAGAAATCACTTTTCATTCTACTGTAATTGGATCTCAGACATTATAGGTGATGTTTTCATAATACTGGACCATAAAAAAAAACAGAGCCGAAATTAAAAGGACCATAAATAATACAATCGATAGTAACATAACTTGTTTTTTTTTATTTTCTTTTTTTTGATGAAGAAAATTTTTTATATCCATTTTTGCAATTTATAAAAGAAATTTTTCTATAAAAATATATTTAAATGTAAAATAAAAGCAAGTACTACTTTTTTGAAGTTTAATTTTCAAGTGAGACATACCACCAAATAATTATAATCGGACATCTCAATCTATAGCCCAAATATCTAATAGTACAGAGTATTGAAACATTTTTTTATACTGATAATTCGTTTAGATTTTTTAAAATTCTCTTTATAAAGTATTTTGTTATCTACCTTATCAAAAGGATAGGATAATTGGATGGTCGTTTTTTTGCAAGCTCCAGTCTATTTTTTTAATTTAATATTTAAATGTTGTTTCTATTTTCCCCAGATAATGATCTTTCAAAAACCCCCTCCTTTGTAATGGGAAAGTTTTGTATATTGATTAAGTTTGAGGTCTAAAAATTTATTTCATCTTTTATGCACTTAAGTATTTCATTACTACGAAAGAGTAGCCATTTTCTTTTGCCCATTGTTGAGTAAAGTGCAACTTTTCAGGAATAGTATTGATTTTTTGAAATCCAGCATACTCATAATAGGTTTGAAGTTCTTTTTGACATGCAAGATAAAGGTGGGGCTTATTTTTTTTCTTTTTTATTAATTCTTTCATCAAAGTAATCCCTAACTTTTGACCTCTCATGCTTTCTTTAACCCATAATGTCCCTAATTCTTCCTCGTTTTCCCCTATAGGAAAGATTCTTCCAAAAGCAATAATTTCTTCGTTATCTTTTAGAACTATAAATTGTGTTTTTTGTATTTCATAATAAGAAAGATATGTCGATGCAATTACTTTTTGGATGAAATCAAAATCTGAATCGTTGATATCGGGTATTATAAGAAGATTTGGAGTAAGTAGAGAAACTTTCATTTTTGTTTTTCACCATATAAAACCCTGTTAAAGCCAACAATTTTTTTATTTACTCTCTAGTTTTTTTAATTCTTCTTGTAGATACTTAAATGTTTTTGGAGCTTTGTTTTTTAAATCAGCTATTCCAGTTCAAATATTATATTGATTCTTTTTTGTATCAAAAGGTATATGTATCTTTTTTCATTTAGCAGCTTTTTTAATCTCACTTATAGCATCATCAATAACTTTTTTGTTTTCATTGAATTCATGATCAGTCATATGTTTTCAAAAACCATTCATGGTTGGTATTCAAATGCTATTTTCTATATCTTTTTTTCAATCTTTGATCGCTGGTCTCATTTCTTTTGCTTGTCATCAAGATTTTGCTAATATTTCTTCGTTATCTCATTTTTGTGCAATACTTTCTGCATCAGCCTTTTTGGCTTCTACATTATCTCAAAACACAAAAATAGTATCAGGATTTTCCTTTATTATTTTCCTAGTTATTATTGAATCTTTTTTCAATCCATCTTCATTTGCGTTTTCTTTTTCATTTTCTTTTTTTCCTTCATTCTCATTTTTCTTTTCCTTTTCTTCAGTTTTATTTTCTGGCTTACTTTCTTTTTCGTTTTTTTGTTCATTTTGTTTTCCATCTTTTTGTTCTTTTTCCACTTTTTCGTGAGATTTATTTTTTTCATTTTTTGATTCTTCTTTTTTGCCTTCTTCATTTTTGCTTTCTATAATCTTGCTTTGTTCTATAGTTTTCGCTCCATTTTCCTCTTCTCAAAAATCATCTTCCAAATCATCATTTTCTATTTTCTTTTTTCATCTATTTCCTTTTTTGGGAATAACATCAAATGTGTTTATCCAACTATCTCTAGTTCTAGCCACAAATCATTTTTCCTTTCACCAAATGGCTTTGAGATCTTTTCCAAATGTAGGCTTCCAAGTTTCATTTGTAAATGGATATATTACGGTTTTTCATATGTTTTTTAGTATAGAAAATGGTGTCTTAATAGCCGAATATGTAGCATCCAAAGCAGTCATAACAGCATTCGTAGGTATTGCAGTAGCAAAATGAGTAATACCTCAAGTAGCTTTGGCTAACAAAGGAGCTTTCATTCCATCTCATTTAAATGGGGCAATATAATTGTCCCAATGTTTTTTTTGTCTACCAGAAAATCACTCCTTTCACCAAGTCTTTTTGTAATCTTCTTTCCATTTTGGTTTCCATGTTTCATTTGAAAACGGATACACAAGTGTTTTTAGTAAATTTTTTCATGTATCCAAAACTGTTTTTACGCTAGTTCATACAGCATCAGCTACACTTATTCAAGCTTGTACAGGAGTAAGCCCAACATGAGTTACTCATCATACAGCTTTTCATGCATAATTTGGTCCAGCCATTTTTGTATTTTTTTTGGAATAAAATTAATCCACACACTATCATTATATATAAATTTTATGTTTTGTCAAATCTAAATGCACTTAAATTTTCAATAATTTGATTATTTTTATATTTTGTCTTATACTAGTATTAGTTTAAATTTTATTTTTTACAAATTAAAATGAGTATAACTAAAGCATGAACATCTACAACAACAGCTAATGAGAACAAAGAGCTTTCATTAGATATTTTTGAATGAGTAGAGAACACTACTGAAAATAGAAAAAATTTTCTTGAGATCTCGAGTGATGAATTGAAGTCGTTACAAGCAAAAGCTATATCTGATCAAAATTACGAAGTAGCAGCTATTATTAGAGATGTTTTGAAAGAGAAGGATTCACATGAACAAGAGTCTAAAAATGCTGAGTTTAAGGAGGAGTTAAACAAAGCAAAGGAAGAAGATAGAGAACAAAATGAAAAACAGATTGCGAATTTAAAACAACAACTTATGAGCTGAAATATAGATGAAGAGACTTTGAAGAAAACTTTAAATGAATTGATAAGATCTTTTGAAGAAAATGAAAAAAGAAATAGAGAGGCAAATTCTAAATTATTAGAAGATATTAAAAATGCAAAAAATTCTTGAAATGAACAAGAGTTGAAGAGACTTAGATGAATTATAAAAAATTTAGCTTTAGAAAAAAAAGCACTTAAGGATAAATTTGCTGGAGAATTGCCGAAATATGATTCCGCAGAAATAGCTAAACTAAAGACTAAACGAGTTGGATTCAAGCTTGCATGAAAAATGAAATTAGATGGTCAAACCGTATTAACATGACCACAGCTATTACTGAGAAGAAATATTCGTTCTCGTAACAGAATAAACAAAACCGTTAAAAATTTAAATTCAATATGAAACGATCCAAAGAAATGAGTGAATTATATTATGACAAAAGCATCACTTTCGGAATGATGAAGGATATGATCTTGGTATAAAAATATGAAAAATTTTTTTACAATCAGAGATACAAATACTTTTGATAAAATATTTAATGAACACAAAAAGAAATTTATAGATGATCTAGAATCTAAAATGGATCTCAATAGCATGAGTGATGCAGATAAAAAAACAATAGCTGCAATAAAAGCTAGATTGGATTATTATCAAAAAGCATACAAGAGACAATTTATTGTAGTTTAAAAAATTTATTTATTAAAATTAATAAAAAATGAAAACATTAAAAGAAGTAGTAAATTATATTCATAATTACATGACAGAATACGAAAAATGATGAGAGGTAATAGAAAAGGATATTTTATATGATATGATGGAAGAAGAGTTGTTGGATACTGTAGAATGAGTTTTGACAGAAGAGGACATGAAAAATTGGGTGAATAGTGAGGATGATACTTTTTTGGATAAAATATTAGATGAAAGACTGGAAGATTATCCAGGGCTTTTGGAAAGTATCAAAAATGATGTCTTGAATGAGTATGTTCTTTGAGACGAATAATAATTATGAAATAAGATGAACAATTATTATCGTCGAAAAAATACCGATGATTTGACTCAGATTAATCAGAGAAATGCAATCGGTATATTGAGAAAGTAGTTTTATTTTATTATAATTGAGATGGCATTTAGAGATCAGAATGTATTGAATAGAGTTAATACATTAAATACTAATCTAGAAACTGGTAATATTGCGGAAGTTCAAAGGAATATTTCGAATAGACTTTTTGGTGTGCTTGAATGAGCCAACAATATTTCTATGGACTCAGAATTATATGCCAGTATCAATAATGTGGCAGATGCATCAGATATTACGACTTCTATTAATACAGCAAAAGCTGATTTACCTTCCACTGCTATAAATATTAATTATGGTACCCCACATCCTGTTGTAAATAGTGTCGTTACCTTGGCTGCTGGAGCTCCAATTACAGATACACAAAATGCTATCAATGCTATGAATACCGCTCTTAATTGACTCAATGCACTGCCAAATCAAATCAATACTTTAAGAACCAGATTGGAAGGGAATCATAGAATATTAAATGATATTCTTGATATACAAAATATATGAATACCCGCTAACTTAAATACTATAGATCTTAATATAAGAACTTTAAACAAGTATAAAACTAAATGTAGAAATTTAATAAACATTCTAAATATAATAGATAGATGGGAAAATACACTTTGAGCACCACCAGCAAACAGAAATACTGCTGTTAATGATTTTAGAAATGCATTTTGACAAGCTCCATCCTTTACTGTATGAGATCTGCCAGATTGAACTCCTTTTTGAGTAACAAATTTTGATGCTATTCTAGATACTTGAAGTTGAAAGCTCGCTGAATATACGGACTTAGAGAATAATATAGACCGTCTTAAACAACAATATGAGGAAGAAAGACAATATAGAATAAATTTAGATAGACTAAACAGACAATTACCAAGCTTACCATCACAAGGCATCCCTGTTCCATGAGAATTTTGACTATCTTTTAATGCAAATGGTACTATAATCACGCCAATACCAAATACAGTTATAACAACTAATAATGCAATAACGAATACAGTCAATAGACTAGCAGAGCTAAATGCTTTAGAAGGAGCAATAGAAACTCTCCGTGCAAGATACCAAGATAACTTAAATAGACTAAATAGAATTCTAGAATTACAAAATCTCGAAGATAGAATGAATACGGTTTATCCTGGAGAAATGACTAGGAGACAGACTGAATTTAGTACAATTCGTGATATAAGTCACAACAACTTATTCTTATGAAATATTTGATATCAACCACATCTTCCAAATCAGAATGTAAATATATGATGAGCTGCAACAAATGTAACCTTAGATTTTGTTCGTGCTCCTTTAGTAGGACCGGGGCGTTTTGATTATACTTTATGTGATGAAACTTGAAATGCTTTGAGAAATGTTTGATGAAGATTTGAATATCAGTTGTGATGACAAACAATATCTATTGGAGGAATAACTTTTGAAAATAATAATATGGCAGATCAAACTATGACAATTGAAAATCTTACTATCAATCCGATTGAATGAGTGACTTTTCCTATAAATTTAGATTTGAATGTAAGGGTTAGAATACATGATGATACTACATGACTTGATATAGACCATCATAAGCCAATTCATTTAACAATTGTTAGTCCAAGTCTATGATTATGAGCACGTGAACATGCTTATGATACTTTAAATCCGCCAATGAATGAAAGAATAGAAGCTGAATATAGTGATTATCATAGGGTTAACTTGGAAAATGAAGTAATATGGAATATTTTACGTGAATGATGAAATGAAAATGAAGTAAATGAAATATATAATAATGAAACAAGGAGAAATATATTTATTGAGAGAGTGAGAAGGGAATTAGCATGACATTTTCCTCTTTTAACACTTGCTAACTTACAGGCATGATTTAGAGCGGATATGACAAGAGAAGATAGAGATGTGCCAACTCAATATTTGTTGGGAGAACCAGAATTCCAAAATTATCTTAGACAAAACGTATCTGATAACATAAGAAACTATGCTTCAACTGAAATTCGTAGAAATGTTAATCCTCAGCGTAATTTAATTTTACAAACTTTTTTGACTTTTCAAGCGGATTTAATAAATAATAGGATTGATAATAATGATCATTTGGACGCTTTAGCAGCGATACCAAACGATAATCCGCAGTGACATGCAAATAGTGCATGGCAAAGATTTTTTAGACGTAGATCAAATAAAAATAATTATACAAAATTTTTTCAATGAAGAGAACATGCAGTAGAGAATCAGTCATTGGAAACAGAAACCTGAACAATAAATTATGGTGTTCATGTAGAGATATTATGAGTAAATAAAATTGTGGCTACCATAAATATTGAAGGTAAAGATGAACCAGAGATTATTGATGCACCAAATCATAATGCTTTGATAAGATGAATATTATCTAGAGCTGCAACGAAAGATGGAGAACCGCTAAATAGAAAATTGAGGTGTCATCTTGCCATAGGTGCTTTGAAGGCTTTGGTAATGATGTCCCCACAAAGTTTGCGTAGACAAATACCGGTAACTCAGTTTCAAAATGCTCAATGAGTCAATGTTGATTGTGATAGGATTGAAGCGTGAGTACATTGATGAAATTTGGTTATTCGTGCTGGCGGAGTAAGAGATAGAACTAGAGAAAATGTTACTCTTTTTAATGAAAATTCATTTAAAAACTTACACGATGTAGAGGTTTTGGAGAGAGGAATAGAAAATTTATCCACTCAAATCAATTCTATTATGAATGCTACTGCTAGAGAATATGAAACGACAGTAAATAGTCTCAGAAATAGATCTTTGAGAGGCTTTAATACAAGACAGTTTTTGAGATTTTGACCAGTAAAGAGATTGCGATGAAGAATGGCGTATTGAAGAACTAATAATGATTTTGATTTTACAACAACTGCTAATGCAGGTAAAAAATCAGTAAACATATCTTATTCAAGGAGAGAATTTACTCTTTCATGAAATTTTGAATGACAAGAATATGAATTTAAATCAAGAGATATTGGTACATTGTTGAGAAGAAAAATAAATAGAAAAAGGGTGTTTGATTGAATTGAATTGGAAATAATGGAGCAGGCTAATGAAGCATATATCGCAAGGTTAAGAACTAATAGTTTGGTTGCAACTGAGAATTTTGCGGTTGCGGATCTTAATCCAGATAAAACATGAAGGGTATATATTTTTGATGATGCATGAAATTTGTCTTATTTAGAGATTGAAGATAGACACCTAAATCCAATACCAAATTGAGCAAATGCTGGACGCATACCAAGTAATAGATTACCAGTGGAAAGAATTAGATGTAATGAACAAGAAAGAAAAGAATTTATGCAAAATCCATTTTTGTCGTGAAGATTGAGAAGAGTTATGAGAAGAAGATTAGCTTTATTTTAGAAAATAACTTTAACAATATTGGCAAATCCGACTTAATGGTCGGATTTTTTTATAATGTAGGAAGTTCAAAAAAATAATTTTTAGTATTTTTTGTTCGGCATTATATTCAAATAAATATTGTAGTTATTTTTATATTAATTTTTCAGTATTTGGCTATTTTTATATAGAATGTGTGAGTTTCTAATCGCGCTTGTGACCTACTTTTGCGTTGTTTTTCCCAACTATTTTGCAAAAAAGTCCTCAAAAATTTGACAGAAAAGACTTTTTTAGTTATAATTAGGTAGTCAAAAAACTTTTTTATAATTTATTTATTAAAAATGGGTACTTGAGCACAATTTAAATCTAGAGATTTTTATAAGAGTGACATGAATCGTGCTGACGAACTTATGTCTAGACTTAACAAGATTTCTAGTAGAAATAAAGTTGAAAAACAAACACAACAAGAACTCTTAGATGTTTTTCTAAATTCAAAGAATTCAGAACACATAGATAAAGTAACAGAAACAATAAAAGAAAGTAGAGAGAAACAAGGTAATGTAAATAGAGTTAATGTTATTGATTTGTCGAGCACAATTAGTTTTGATTCTAGTTGAAAAATTAAAAAAGTAGAAAATAAAGAAATTTATGATAAATATAATGAAATTGCACAAAATAGTAATTTAAATGATAAAGAAAAAAATCAAGAATTTGAGAAATTAGATCGTTTGTTAGCTACAAAAATAGTATTATTGACCGAACAAAAATCAATTTTATATTCCTTTAAGAGAAGAGCTTATTTTACCAATGAAGCTATGCGTGATGAGGTTTTTGCGGAATTAAGTAATCATGAACCCTTCATCTGAAATATAGAAAAGAAAGATTATACTTTGGATGGAACAATGCATTATTTTATAAAATGGAACAAAAAAAATGAAATTACAAAAAATCCTTTATCAAAATCTAAAAAGGAAGCTAATTTAGAAAATTCAAAAATTAATAATATTAATATAAATGTTGATACGATAAAATTGGATTTTGTTATAAATAATTTTACTGAAATTCAAAATAAAATTCAGGACTTTGAAATAAAGCAATCTTTGTCAATACTCCTTTGAAAATTGAATAGTATACAAAAAGAACAATGAGATATTCTTATAAAAAACATATTTAGTGAGTCTGATTTGAATGTGATTGCTATTTTATTAGCATATTTAGACCAAAATTTCTATAATGACAAAAATAAAAAGAATGTCTTTTTGAGTTGTGTTCAAATATTGAACAAAAATTTAGGTATAGTAAACAATAATTCTGAAACTAATGTTAATAATAAATCAAATGCAGAGGTTAATTTGAATTTAAATATTTGATCAGGATGAGTTGTACCATCTACAATTTGAAATTATGTTGGTGGTGTTATGCCTTATTATCAATGAGGTATTTCTGTGCCATTATCTACAGGTAATGTTAATATTACCAATCAAAATTTAGTGGATATTATAACACAGGTTTTGAATAATATAAATACTAATAATATAAACAATAATATAAATAATAATGTAGATGCGAAAGAAAAGGCTCAAGATGTGGAGACAATAATAAAAACAGTTTTGGAGAAATTTGTTGAACAAATGGAAAAAAGTTTTTCAGAAAAGTGGAGTTCTCATAAAGACGAGTTGGTTAAAATGTATGAGGGTATAAAAGAACATATGAGTAAAGAGCACAGGGAAATAATAGAAAAAATAATTAATGAAAATACTGAAATAAAAGAAAAAATAGAAAGATTAGAAAAGACTCAAAAAGATTTTTCTGATAAATTGGAAAGAATTGAAAAAAATCATTGAGTGATTATTGATAAATTAGATGATATAAAGAATTCTTTTGAAAAAGAATTAAATGATCTAAAAAAAAGACAAGAAGAATTACATAAAGAAATAAAGGTTTTGTTGGCAAAGATAGATTGAAATATTGGTGATATACAATTAGAAATTAAAAATATTCAAAAAGAAATTGAGGAGTTGCATAAAAAAATGGACGAGCTAAAAAAGAAACTAGATGAGTGTTGTGAAGAAAATGTTGTGCCACCTATAATTCCAGTAACACCAGATACTTATGAAGATATTGCAACAGTTTCAAACATTACAGAATCTTATCGTGAAGAAGCCAGTCGTCAAGCAGAAGAAAGGCTTAGATGAAGATACAAAAGAACAGCGTGGTATAAGCCTTGGACACGACCAGATAAATTAAATCTCTTTTTAAGAAGACAACATATAAAAGAAAAGTATGAAAGAAGGTTTATGACAAATTTGAGATGAGTACAATGAGATTTTGAGTCTTCTGCAGTAGCTGATCGTCATGAGATTGAAAGACAAGAGGATTTCAATGAAGCTATTGAAGTTGCCCTGACAGATATTGATGAAAACAATTATCCAAATACGCGTAGAGAATTAGATAGATTAATTTTAAGAGCAACATGAACTCATCCAGATTGGATTAGAGATAATACCTTAAGTAGAGCGAGATTTCAAAGTGAATTAAAAACAATTTTGGAATCTAGTTTAGATCCAAATAGACCAGCTACAGCAACAGATCCTAATCGAAGACCTTTAAGTGACATATATAGGATGAATGATATGGACATCATATGAACTAATATTTGGGAAAAGGTAGATAATTTTAGAGATCATCAAATTTTAGTAAGAAATATTCGTGATTTAGTTATTAGACATCGTAATGATCTTACAGATGATCCTTTTATAAACAATTGTAGACCACTTATTAGTGCACATATATCTAAGCATAGAGTTACGCCAGAATTTCTGAAAGTAAATAACATTAAACTGGATGATAGCAACTCTATGAGACAGCTAAAAATATTAGAGTCAAACAATCAAATATTGACTAACATTGCTGCTAGAACCTTGAAACTTAAAATACAGCTTCTTACAAGATGAGAAGAGGCCTATAATGTAGAACAAGAATGAGGATGAGCAACAAGGATAGGTGAGTGGTTGGATAGACCATATAAGGAAGATGGAAGACTATGAAGATATTTTAGGAGACATCCTGCAATGAAAGAGGCATTTTCGTGGTTGTGGTGATGAACAAAAATAGCTGCAGTAGCTGTACCTGCAATGTTTTTGGCACCATTTTGACCATTAGCAGTAGCTAGTTATGTGTGAACTTCAACTTTTGCACAAGTATTTTTCAAAAAACATGCCCATTATAACAAAGAACATAGGTGATATCAAACTAGACAAGCGACAAATTTAGCTATGAACACCCAAGAGCGTCAAAGATTAAATAATGTTGTTTGATGAATGAGTCGATTTAGAAGAAATGCACTGTACTATTTTTGATTAGGAAAAACAGCTAGAGATGTTAGACAATTTAGAGATTATGTACAAACAACACAAAATAAACTTGAAGATACAAATCAAGTTAATGCTAGTATAGAAAATTTGATTAATAAAAATGTTCTTTTGAATCCAGAAATTATCAATTTAGAGGATAGATTGGCAGAATGACTAGCGCGTTTAGATTTTCATCGAGAAACAGTTAGATGATGAGTATCTGGACAAAACTTTTTGTGATCAAACACACAAGCAACTTCTGAAAGCGAATATCAAAAACTTCATAGAAATATTTTGGCTGGAGCCTCTAGGTTGTGAATAAGTTTGGATGATATAAGGAGTTATACAAGATATAATTTGGTTAGAACACAAATAAAAGAAGGTACATGACAGAGAGAATGAACAGAAGAAATTGGTTATGATATAGCTGTAGATAGAAAAAAATCTCGTCAAAGAGAAAAAGCTATACGATGAGCCCTTAAAGCTGGATGAATATCGTTTGGAGTTTCTTATTTAGCATCAACATTATTCAGCAAAACTGTTGAAAACAAAAACACAACCACTGTATCTTGAGAGCGAGATCCAGCTATACATGATGAATCCTTATTTGTGGTTTGAGATGTAGATGCACCACTACACACTACCTTGTCTTCCAATCCAAATATTGCTAGGATGGATGCAAGAATAACTGCTTGAGTAGATAAGTTACGTTATGTAGATACAACAAAAGTTGCAACTGAAATGGCGGCAAAACAAGCTTCTACGGAAACATATGTTCGCACATATTTCACTTGAGCAAATAGAACAACATTATTGGATGCGATCAACAACACTAACTTGGGTTCTGTACAATCATTTGCAGCAACTGGATGAGCAGATGCATGAAATCAATACCTTTTAGCTACAAGGTATATTGAATGAGTGAAAGAATTAGCAGAAGAAATGGTAGCAACGGGACATACTGCAACTCCATTGTGATCTATAAGTTTCGATATTGCATGATCGACAGTAGAGCCTTCTGTAGCTTGAAGTTTAGGTAATCAAGTCGCTAGAAAAATGGGAGTAACTTTAGATTATTTTACAAAGAAGAAAGTAGCTCTTTGAATTTGAGCACCTGTTCCTATGAATACATTTGGTGAACAACTACCTAGAGGTTGAGTAAATCAAAATAGAAGAACAAGAAGAACAAGATAAACTTTTATTGTAATCTATAGATAAAATAATATAAGTGAATTATTTATATTCATAATAAAAATAAAATGTTTGAAGATGATATGTTTATAGAAACATTGCTTATAAAAGCTTATCCTGACATAGAGGATAGTGCTTTGGATTTGCTCATAGAAGATGTTAGACCTGTTTTGTATGATCGAGTAATGACTAATTTGGTGCAAAAAATGCCAGAAGATAAGTTACAGGAATTTTTGGATATTACAAAAAAAGATTATTCTGATCAAGAATTACAATCTTTTTTGCAAAAAACCATAAAAGATTATGATAGTTTTATTGATAAAGTTTATAAGGATTTTGAAGATATGTACTTGGAAGAACAGAAGTATGTAGATTAATATCAAACTTTCCATAAAACCCCAAATTAATTTGGGTTTTTTTTGATTCCAAGTGGATTTTTTCTAACAAATCGTTATGTATATTGTGTCGTTAATTTGATAACTTTTAAGAAGTTTGCAATATTTTGGATGGACTTTACGAACTTTCAAACTTTACAAACTTTCAACTAAACTCTATGATTTACAATCCATACGATTATTACTTTAACAAAGCAAAACAAGAGTGATACAAAGCTCGTAGTGCTTTTAAGCTAGAAGAAATGCAAAATAAATTTAAACTGATTGATAAAAATACTCAATTTGTTTTGGATATTGGATGTGCGCCTTGAAGCTGGATGCAATATTCATATACATTACTACACAAATTTAATGTACAAAATTTCAAGATTGTTTGATTTGATATATTGGAAAGTACAGTTAATTTGCCTAATGTTCATACTTATGTACAGGATGTTACTGATCTTGAAAAGGTAGATAAAATATTGGAATCGAATGGGATTTTACCATGAAGTGTAGACTTTATTCAATCTGATATGGCTCCCAATACTGTTGGGAATAAATCTGTAGACGCAATTCGTTCTATTTGATTGCTAGAAGAAACTTTGTGGATATATCAAAAATATCTCAAAAAAAATTGAAAATTTGCTATAAAAATTTTTATGTGACCGTGATTTGATGAGTTTGTTGCTACTTTGAAAGAGGAGTTTGGTTGAAAAAATATTAAAATATTCAAACCAAAGGCTAGTCGTAGTATCTCCAAAGAAACATATATTCTAAAAGTTAGTTAAATACTTTTCCGTTCGTTCACCCAAATTTATATTTTATAATATTAATTATGAAAATTTGAATTGTTTGATTACCTAATGTGTGAAAGTCTACATTATTCAATGCTTTGACAAACTCTTATTCTGCGCCTGCAGAAAATTTCCCTTTTTGTACGATAGAGCCAAATGTAGGGATTGTAGATGTAAAAGATCCAAGAATAGAAAAACTAGCTGAAATATCTCAACCAAAAAAAATAACACATGCCAATATAGAGTTTGTAGATATTGCAGGTCTAGTTCGTTGAGCATGAAAATGAGAATGATTGGGAAATAAATTTTTATCTAATATTCGTGAAGTGGATGCGATAGTTCAGGTGCTTCGTTATTTCAAAGATGCTGATGTTGTTCATGTAGAATGAGAAGTAAATTTAATGAGGGATATAGATATCATAAATAGTGAACTAATTTTTTCTGATTTGGAAAAAATTGAGAGAATTTTGCCTTGAATAAAGAAAAAGATGCAGACCACATGAGATAAATTTTTGAAAAGAGAAGTTGAAATTTTAGAATTAATACAACAAACATTAGAGGGGAATAAGTTAGCAAATACTATTGTAGATCAATTAGATGAACAAGATATGAAACTAATTAGATCTTATTGATTTTTAACTATCAAACCTTTTGTCTATGCTATAAATGTCTGACAAGATGACATCCCAAATAAAGATCAAATTCAAAAAGAACTTCAGGAAAAACTTCAATCTCCAGTAGTGATTGTATGTGCAAAACTAGAATCAGAAATGATGGGCATGGAGAAAGATGAAAAGATACAATTTGTTTCCGAGTTGCTGGAAATAGAAAATATTGAAAACATACCAACATTAGATGACTTGATCACACTCGCTTTTGATACGGTTGGGCTTATGTACTATTTTACTACTGGAGAAAAAGAAACTAGAGCATGGACTATCAAAAAGTGATTTACAGCACCTCAAGCAGCCGGAGTGATTCATACAGATTTTGAAAAATGATTTATCAAAGCTGAGGTGGTTTCTTATGTTGATTTTGTTAATTATGGATGATGGAATAAGGCAAAAGAAAATTGAAAACTTAGGTTGGAATGAAAGGATTATGTTGTAAAGGATTGAGATATTATTGTTTTTAAGTTTAATGTATAAGAGGCGAACTTCGTTCGTGATAAAATGATAAAATGTTAAAGTGATAAATATTCGCTTCTCTCATGATAAAATGATAAAACAAAAACAATGTAGGCGCGCCCCGTAGTCCTATCCCGCACCGTAGGACTACGGTGCGGGACTTACAGGACCGAGCGGGGTCGCGCCTGCAATGTTAGGGAGGATGTTAAATCCCTCTACCCCGCACCGTAGTTCGCGATAAAGTGATAAAACTTGCCCCGCTAAGCGGGGTGAATGATAAAATGTTAAAATGATAAAGTGATAAAGTGTTGAGATGATAAATGCTTGCCCCGCTTAGCGGAGTGAATGATAAAATATTGAAGTAACAAATTGATGTAGCCCCGCAGAATTGCGGGGCTGCAAGAAATGGTAGAAAAAATAACTTTGTCTGAACTAACGATAAAATGACAAAGTGATAAAACGATGTAGGGGCGGTTATCAACCGCCCGTTATTACAGTAAAAAACATTTTTTTTATTATTGGCTAGCACAACGAACAGCACCGGGTGGTAGGATAAATGAACCTTATTATTTTTGTAAAATTACTTGACATTGAATTTCAATTGACTATATATATTACTGTACAGCTATTTTTTATAATATAATGTTCCAAAAAATGAACTTCAATGTAAAGATGGACGACAAAAAATTAAAGGTAGATATAGAGTCTACAAACTTAAAGGACATCTTAATTTATTGTAAACCAAAAGAAAGATTAGTTCTGACCAAAAAATTTGGTTTAAATTGAGAGAAGTGAATACCTTTACAAAGAATATGAAAAGAGTACAATTTAACTAGGGAGAGGATTAGACAAATTGAAACTCAAGCTTTGATGAGATTTAGGAGATTGATAGTTGGAAACCAAAAATATATGGAAGTATTGCAAGAAGCAAAAAGAACATTAGATTCTCACGGAGGTTTTTTGCTTGAAGACATACTAATATCCAAGCTTGTAAATAAAAATATGTTTAAGTTTACAAAACAGGAGTTAAAACTTATATTGGTATCAGATTTTGATGTTTCCTTTTTAAAGAGAAATAAGTATATAAATAGATCGTTTTATTTAGAGCCTTTGTATGAAGATCTTTTGACCAAGATGACTTTATTTATAAGAGATTATTTTGTCACAAGAAATAGTAGTCAAGATTTATATGAATTTATATGAATTTTAAAGGAAAATTTTGCAAAAGATTTTAGGGAAGTTTCTTATCTAAAAAACGATTTGTTTTATATAAATTTTTTTGATGCTGTTAGGGACATATCAGTATTTGATGGAAAAATATGATTACCAATATTTGAAGATGTAAATCCTAAGACTATAAAATTGAAAATTCTTTATACTATGAGAAGAATCAATAAACCCATTCACTACCAAGAATTGCCTGCAAAAATAGTTGAACGATTCCCACAAAAACCAATAAAATTAAATACAGTTCACAATGAATTAGTCAAAAATAATGATATCTTTGTTAATTTATGATTAGGAATATATGGACTAAAAGAGCGATGATATGAGTGAGGTCAAGTAAAAGATATACTAATTAGAATTTTTGAAAGAAATGATAGAGCTATGAATGTAAAAGAATTGTGCAAAGAAATGTTAAAAGAAAAAATGGTAAGCCCAAATACAGTGATGTTAAATCTACAAAAGCACAAAGATTTGTTTACTAGAGTAGAAAAGGGGGTATACAAATTGAAAAAATAATAAACATATTATAAAAAATATTGCCCTAGACATAATAAAAAACACAGATTGGATAATCTGTGTTTTTTACTTACCTGATCATATATAAAAACCGCGATATGCTACATTATATATATTGTTTAAATCAATTTTAGACAAAAAAGGATCTCAAAGCTTTTGTTTTTTTCTTAAAAAACTAGCAAATCCGTCAAAAATATTGCCTCATTTAACAAAGTGGTGTCTAGCTCTAAGCAATGCATAACAAAACTCATATATATTGTTTTCTAATAAGAATTCATTTTCCTCATTTTGTTTCAGATTATCGAAATCTCAAACAATAAGATCCATTTTACTGTCCTTATATTTGAACATATATGCATCAAAAAAGACATCTCGATTATTAATAGTTAGTTTTTTAATAGTGTCATATGCCTAAAGTTACAAATTTGATCAATAAAAAACCTTTTAGTTATTTTGTTTTAACCGTTTAGTAATACTAATTACTTTATTTTTCTATTAAATTATTGAGGCGCATCATACATAATAAACACTATATCTCCACTATAAGTTCCTGCTGGTGTATTTGGAGGGACTATGATTTTTAATTGTGTTTCATTTCAATACCAACATGCTCTCAGATCATTTGTACTCAATAAGGTTGCTCCACTTGCAATGTTTGTATAAGTAGTCCCCAATTGAGTATTTAGACTACATTTCTGTTCTTCTGAGGGAAGCTCTTCTCATGCTCCTGGAGGAAGTGCCCCAGTATAATTAGAACTCAATCCACCAGTCAAAACTTGCCTCATATTTACATTGGAAGCAGGGATTTGGTGTCCTAGGCTAATTAAAGGAGATGATTGAACAGTTACATATGACCCAGACCCTCCATTTATAGCACAATAATAACTAGCAGGATCAGACCGCAATTCTATACCACCTATACTGGTAGTGGCTTCCATTGCGGGATAACTAGAAAAATAACAAGCAGAATCTCATCATACAACTACTAGTGTGACCATCAGAGTAGTAGATGATTCTCATCATCCAGGAGGTGAAAGTGGAGTAAAAGTTTGAGTCTCTCTCCGACCTGTACTTGATTTTTGATCTATAAAGGCCAAAAGCCCTGGAGATAGTTGAGTATAATCTATATAGTTATTGTTAATATTTAATCATCCATTATCATATAATTCCGTTAAATTCATAATATTTTCTCATATAATACTTATTTCATTATTAGAAAGATTTAAAGTCTTTAAAGAATCAGAAAACACAATTCCAGATAAATTTGTTATTTGATTAAAATCGAGGCGTAAAGTAATCAATGAGTTAGGAAACATTGCTCCAGATAGATTTGTTATTTGATTATTAGAAAGAGATAAAAAACCCAAAGAACCAGGGAATTCCACTCAATCTAAATTTGCTAGTTGGTTAGAATCAAGGTTTAATTCCTGTAATGAATGGGGAAAGTGCGTTCAGTAAAGACTTTTTAATTGGTTAGACCACAGGCTCAATCTCTGCAAAGAACTAGGAAACTCTGCTCAGTCTATATTTCTTAGTTGGTTATTAGAAAGATTTACATCTATCAACGAACTAGGGAAAATTACTCAGCTTATGTATTCTAGTTGATTCTGAGAAAGATCTAAAATCTGTAATTGTGTATGATGTACAAAGGTATCGTTTTCTATGCTAGTAATTCATGTATTAGATAAATCACAAGAAGTAGCATCAGTTCTACAACCCATTGATACAACATTTTTTTGGTCTAGTACTACTGGTGATGTTGGTGGAGGATCTGCCCCCTCTCCTCCCTGTGCAAAACTCTTACCCAAATTCAATGTACCAAAAAATCATACGAATAGTAACACCATTTTCATTATAGCAAAGATTCATAGTGTTCCAAATAAGTACTTCTTTCCATGTTTTTGGAAATGGTTTTGTATATTATTTGTGTATCTAAATAAATGATTAACTCTATCCATTTTTTACTAAAAACTAAAACAAAAACACCCCAAATTAAGACCTAGAATAAAGTGGCTAGCGAATTTAACATATTTTAGCATTTTTTTTACTTGACTTAATATACATATATTTATTATGTAATCAAGCATTTTTGTAAAAAGTAAGTTTTCAATCCTTTTTTTGTTTTTGAATCACCCTCTTGGTCTCCCTCTCCGATTCCTAAAATCATCCCAAACCCCCTATCCCGATGCTTCTTCCGTATTCCAGCAGGGCTCCTTTGTCGGGGATTTCTTTCAGTCAAAAAATAGGGCTTTCCTAGTTCTCTAGCAGAGATCAGCCCCTTATTTTGTTTAAAAAAGTAACACAAAAGCCAAGCAGAAATAATTTTTTAACTATTTTATTTTGAGAGGTTTGTTTTCGTCTTTTTTACTTGCTAATATAAGTAATATAATAATCACCAGTATCATACCCAAAATAATTCGTGGAGTTCCAAAGTAAAAAGAGGAAACGGAAGTCTCTTTTTCTTCTAATATAGACGGATCTATCTCCAAACTACTTACATCAAAATACGGAGTATGTTTTGCTGAGATATCAATACTAAACAACCCCTTGTAGCTCGGTAATTGTCCAAAATTTAAGGAAAACACAAAAGAACCATTTGCTCTTGCTATTTCTCCTGCTAGGGAAAAATCCCTTTTGATTCCAAGGATATTTGTCAGGGCTCCAGATATTTCTGTTTTTAGATCAATATTTCCTAGGTTACGAACTGCAACAGTTACTATCAGTTCACGATCTATTATTTCTTTGTTGATGATTTGTAATTCCAAATCATTTATAATTTCTTCATTTAGTGTTTCTTCATTTAACATTTCTCCAGGCTCCAACACAAAATAATCCAAAAACATAGCTTTTCATACAATAATGCCTATCCCCCCCGCTGATGCATCCTCTTTTTCTACATCATAAAACAGACATCATATTTGCTTTCCTTTTATTCATAAAGGGAATTGTATACTAAAATTTTGTACAATATAGTCTCAAGCTGGCACTTGAACTTGAACCTTTGAGTTATCCATAAAAGAACCAAAAACATTTTCCATATTATGATCACATGATAGCGATCAATCACCTTCGATCAAACTTGTAGGCAGAAATGAGAGATTTACTTTTACATCTTTTGGTCAATTGTTTTTTACTATCACACAAATTTCTCATTTTTCTGTTTGTCACAAAACATAGCTTATTTTTCTTGTTAATTTTTCTAATCAATTATTACAAAACCTCACATCTATTCATCATAAACTCGCTGAAGCTGAAGCTATGTTTACATTGGTAGTTAGTACAGTTTCTTCGTCAGATTCTGAAATAACCTCTATCCCTCATCATGTAAATATAGCTTCGGATAGAGAAAATCCTGTGAATAACAAGCCAAAAATTACAAGACCGATCAAAGGTTTTTTTATAGACATTTCTTTTTTTAAAAACGATAAAATTATTTTTTGATAATATCAGAGCAACTAGAATAGTTGATATTCTTTTGATACAAAATATCAATTAAATAACACAAAAAAACAACCAATTTAACTTTGAAACAAAAAATTATGTTTACATTTTTTGTTTTTCTCACATTTAGTACAGTAAGAAGTCTTGGTAAGCAAGCGGAGTTATCAAAGAATATGTAAATATATACTATTTTTTGTTTTTTTTATAAAAAAAGTGCCCAAAAATTTGCAAAATAAAAAAAAACAATTATAATTGTATTGGCGAAAATAGATGAAGACGGTCTTTAATAGTCAAATATTCTATGTTATATTATGTGGCCTAGGGCATATTTTATATTGTTACAAATAAAAAAATGAAAAAAATATACAAATTATGAGCCCTTATAGTGGCTCTTTTTGCACTTGGTTTTATAACATTAAGTGTTCAAGATGCTCAAGCTGCTGATAAAGAGGTTAGCTTAAGTATTACAGCAGGAAGTAATACTTGTACTTTTGGTAATTATAATCCAATGACATCTCCAGCTTCTTATACTACTGGAGTTGTGGTGTCTAATCAACCAAGTTACGAATGTACTTTACTAGCAGGTCAACAAGATTGATGACAAGCTAATACAGTAACTGTTCAATCAACTAATCTAACAGGTTCTTGGACTGGAGCAACACATTGTATTCCTGCTGCAAATGTAAAACTTAAGCATGTTAACGCTCCAATAGTTAGGTCATGAGCTTGCCAAATAACTACTTACTTATCAACTGGATATACAAATGTTGCAAGTACACAGACTTTGATAAAAGATGAGCTTACAATATGTACTATTGGCTCTTCAACTCAAATACAAATTACAATTCCTGCAAGCTTACCAGTAGGAACTTATAGTGGATATATGATATTTACAGAGCCTGCTTAATTTAATAAAAAAACAAACAAAAGTCTAGGTTAATAAAAATCTAATAGTTTAGATTATTTTATCCTAGGCCACATAATATAATATAGCCAATCTAAATTATGGCATCGTTCGTTATTTGAAAATATAAAACTCTATGTGTATGCCATTTCTTGTTCTTTATCTATCCCAAACTTAGACTTTTTACATAAAAACATTTGCTTTTTGAGAAATAATCAATATCAATTGTATTGATTATTTTTTTTTGATTTTAAAAAATTCATTTTTTGTGATGAAAAAACTGGCTTTATTTGTACTCTTATACTTCTTTGTTTTTTTTGCTATCGTCTTGGCTCAAGCCCAAACAACAAAAGAGGTTCAGCTAACTGTTTTGAAATACGGCTTAGTGATTTGAACTCCTGCCAATCTAAATTTAGGAAATGTTACCGCATGATCCCAGATAGAAAAGACTTTTGATGGTCATTTTTGGGTAGAAGATTTTAGAAAATGATATGGGACTGGGTATTACACCACAATCCAATGTGATGGACTATATTGACCCAATGATTTTGTGATTACCTGAATGCTATTGAAATGAAATTCTATAGAGATTCTAGAATGAGATGAATGAGAAGAGGAGTTGATACACTCCTATTTGGATTCTTGGAAAGATATTACCCAGCCACAACTCTATTTCTACAAAAATAGCAGTACTCCACAAAGCTCTAATGGTCGGAAATATTGAAGCAAGCCATCCATCAATGTTTCCATACCAAGTGATGCGCCAGCTGGTGATTATAAATGAAGAATCACATACACACTCTATGATATGAGTTTTGATTCCTAATTGACTAGACATAAATCATAAAAAAATCCGAAAAAAATTTCGGGATTTTTTTTATATAGCATTTTTTGTATGCTTTAATCAAATTTTTTTATTCTAAGGTGCTGTTCTTGCAACCCCGCTTGTGGAAATTTTTAAGCTACAGGTAGGAGAAACAGCAAAATGTCTCCCTTTATCAAAGGGAGCTGGTCTCCCCCGCTGAATAGCGGGGATAGAGGGATTTAACATCCTCCCATTTCTTGCAATATAAATAAATCTATAGACTTATAAAAAACAAAAAAATCTCCCCAAAGGAAGACTCTTATAGGCTATTTCGTTCATCTACTGAAATTCAGATATATTCAATTATACAATTTACAACTCATCTTGAAATATCTTTTCATCAATGATTTGGGAATGGAACTCTATATCCATCTTTCATCATAAACATATGTTTTCATCACACATAAGGTCATTCAAATCAAAGTTTTCTTAATTTCTTCACCAATTCTCTAGCATTAATAGGTGTAACTTTAGGCATAACCAAACTCTTTATTCATAGTAAAATCCTTTTTTAAGTCTATTTTCCCATTTTTAATATCATCTATCATCAATGTTTCTATTAAATTGATCATATTTCATCTTGCATCCTCAAAACTATCTCATTGAGTAAAATATCATGGTTTATTTGGGATTTTTGCAATAACCACTCAATCTTCATCTTTGTAATATACTGTTTGGTCTAATAAGGAATGAATATAGTTTGTGAACATTTTCCCATTAGTTACTGGATAAAACTAGTTCAATTATAAACATAAAAGCTATTTTTTCAAGCTGAAAATAAATCTTTGAATCAATGAACAAATTTCAGTTGTATTTGTCATTTCGACTAAGTGAACGAAGTGAACGCACGGAGACAAAGAAATCCTTCCCTCGGGGGAAGCTGTTCTAATGTAGTTGGGGGTAAAACCCCCACCTAGCTACACAAACAACCTCCCCCAAGGGAGGAACTTTTCTTTCCCCCACTCTTTTTCCTTTCCCCACATACCACCACCAAAATAACACTTTTCAACAGATGACAGAAAAATCTCCATTTTTATTTGCAATTTAATTTTTTTTAGCTATAATGATGTTGTTATCACGATGGGGTTGTATGGATCAAGTAATTATTGCTTGGTTGGTGCAACCTTTTTTTTGTATTCCAATTTTGTTCTTAAATTAGTTAAAGAATCTATTTTCTCTTTAGCTGTTTTTCTAAGGAAAATAGAATACTTTCTTTCATTTGGAACTATTAACATTAATAACTTATTTTTTTTATAAAAATATTTCACCAAACAAGCGAAATCACCATCTCATGTAATAATGACCGCCTTATCATATTTTTTATAATCTATCATGGCTTGAAGAACCAGCTCCGCATCTATATTTCATTTTGTTTGTCAATTATTTAGTTCAAGAACAGGCTTGAATATTAGAGTATATCAACAATTTTGGAAGAATGTATACATACTTTGGTTTTCTGGAACATATCATATAAAAAGATAAATTTTTACTGCTTTATATTTTTTCTGAAGATATTTATTAAACTTCTTCCAATCTAATTTCCATCACTGATCTTGTATTGATAAATTTATATTTTGAGTATCAATAAACACAAAGTTCTTTTCCATCTTTTATTCTATTATCAAATAAATACTTCTTTATCTCTACACAAACTCCCAATCCAACGCCAAAATCTCCTGATTAGGAGAAGCTTTTTTGGAATTTTTATCGTAGCTAGTAAAAAGTCGATTTTCAATATTATCGGTCAAAGCATGTTTTACAGGATTGAACTCAACATAATGAATACATTGATCTAAGTACTCCTGATTATCTAGCAACTTCGCCTTGAATCTAGATTCAAAAAATCTCAATCATGTTTGTGATCCATATTTTGTTCACATATATTTCGCATAGCTAGATGTGAGTCTGGACATAAAATTTGATAGTTGCAATCATTCTTCTTTGTTCAAGATTACAAAATGGAAATGGTTTGGCAGAATGGAATAGGCTACAATTCATATACTGTCTCTAAATTCTTCCATCCACTTTCAAATATAAAACAAAAATCTTTGAAAGTCTCTAAATTCAAAAAATAATGTACTTTTCTGTAATCATCTGTTGTAAACATGATAATACTGATTCTTCAAAAATGGCTTTCTTCTTGGCATTCTTCTATGGTTAAAATATAAATATCTACTTATTACTGACCCCCAAAGTGTCCCGGGGTCAGCTTTATTCTTATTCTCTAAGTATTATCTTTTAATTTATAGTTTTTTGGTGACACTATTGGCTTTCAAATTTGATTCTCAATTTTTTCTCTAGCCTCTCAAGCAATTCACGATCATGTTACCACAGCATCTTGAACTTCATCAAATCAATGACTTCCTTTTGTTTCAATGATTTTTTGAGATCAAGCTTCCGCTAAATCAACTAACGCTATTTCTAAATTATCCATATGATCTCTAAGATTATCTTTTTTATCTATTCATTTTATACTTCTATACTCTGTTGCTCAACCACTAACTCACAATCAAACGCTGTACACTTTGTTGGTTAATAGTGCATACTCAAATCAATCTTTAATTCATCTTTCTTTTAAAATGTCTGTAAATGAATTTCTAGTTTGAATACTCTGCAATCTAGAAGTTATCCATCTATCATCTTTTCATTGTTTTTTCCGTATCATAACAGCTCTAGCTTTTGCTCTATTAATTCAAAGTTCTGGATTGCTTAATTCTTCCATCCTTTCATTTCCAAGTGAAGCTAGTCGTTGTTTAAGTGGTTCTGCATTTGGAGAAGGAATCGATTGGATAATACGCAAAATTCACTTTGTATTTGAAGCATCTGTTTTGTATTTTTTCCCATCAGATGCCAACATTTTCAGTTCGTGACAATTTGTCACGACCTCACTTCATTCAGCAATCAGTCTTTGTTTAAGTTTTCTCCAATAAGCTCACTTATCTTTTCATTGACTATTTGTCAGTACTGAAACAATATCTACAACCGAAAACCGTCGTTCACCATTAACAAATTCTTTTCTAATTGATTTACTATCAAATAATATTACTTCATTTCATATCATTTTTCGAATAATTAATTTATAAATATATCTTCATGATAATAATATTCTTTATAAAATCAATATTATTTTTGACAAATTAAAAACATTACTGACCCCGGGGTTA
>Ga0209718_1000998_pt1 | contig 34610 bp, 31 predicted proteins | sample AD_JPNAS1_MetaG_FD_184420 | JGI IMG/M metagenome (GOLD analysis project Ga0209718, IMG submission 184420) | Active sludge microbial communities of municipal wastewater-treating anaerobic digesters from Japan - AD_JPNAS1_MetaG (SPAdes) (version 2) | ecosystem: Engineered > Bioreactor > Anaerobic...
TGATTTCATCCCATCCGGGCCAACCTCCGTTTTGTTTAATGGGTACATATTGCGATGAAGGTGTAGAATAATTATCCGCACTCCATGTATAAAACCAGGTACCATCAACCTTGTCATTGTCCGTTCTGCCTCCCGAACCTGTACCACACCATCCCTTTTTAGTAACCCACTCCCATGTCAAAACACGAATGAATGATATTTTGTCATCCAACAGGTCAGGTAACTCTGCTATTTCTATATCTTCATCCTGAGCAATGAACACCCTGCTGTAGCCGGAACCATCCGAGGCTGTGGCAAAAGTCACCATATAACCTCGCTTCAGTTTGAAAGAACTTATCTTATTATCAAATTCACCTAAAGCTCTGTGAAAATCAAAAATTTTATAGCCGGAATTGGATTCACCCTCAAAATTGTATTCGGTATAAACCGTTAATGGTTGGAAAGTAGAAGATTGAGGAATCACCACCGTTCCGTGTTTATAGACAACAACACGGCAATTTGTATTTAACTTCGCCGCTTGACCTTCGACAGATATTTTATTTAGCAATGAATTTATGACTGTTTGTGGTCTGATATTATCAAAAAACAGCCAGGAATCAACCGATGTTAATTCTACCACAGAGTTGTTAAGAACGTCGGTAGTAGAAGTAGAGGTTAAATGAAGTTCTGATTTACCGGAAATAGTTATCTCACTATTTGAGTAAGCCGCTCTTGTGATCGTTTGGTCTGTAATTGAAACCGGTGTTCTGTCATCTTGACCCGATAAACTCAGAGCTCCTAATAAAAATATAGACAGTAAATAGTATTTTGTTGACATTAGAAGTGAATTTATGACTATGAGCAATGCAAAAGCATTGCTCAGTCGTGTTAATAAAATAAAATGGTACAAGACCTGGTTTGCTACCATCAGTCTTGTACAAAAAATGTTATCTGACGATTACCTTTGAAGCAAAGTCGCCAATTCTTACCACATAGATTCCTGGGCGTACAGAAATAGCGGATGATTGATCGGACATCTTAACTCTCTGTCCGGATACATTGTATATGGCAACCTGTTCATTACCGTTTAGTCCGTCAATAATGATGGAGCCATTTACGCTGTACACCTTGTATGGAGAAAAGCTAATTGAAGATAGTCCGTCATAGAACTCTTCATAGGCTGCGTCTAAATTTACGATCGTTTCCGTGACATCCATCTCACCACCTAACCCGAAATCATCATCCGTCAAAGCCTTACCATAAATTCTGAAATCGTAAACCAGGGTATGGCGAAGATAAGCGTCACCGGAATAACATGAACGGCCAATCCAGTTGTATGGAGTTCCTAATTTTCCCTCCCTGGGCAACGCAAATTTCGGTAAATGTGTAATTTCACCAAGAGCTACGGGCACACCGTCCAGATACAATGTCCCGGTTTGCAGCTCACTATCCTGAACATAAGCGATATGATGCCAGGTACCTTGTAAGGGCGCATATCCGGCAGAAACAGTTTGTTGATTTGCACCGGAACCATCAAGGGTAATCGAGTGTCTTTGATTATTCAAGGGACAAATGATGTAGCCCAGAGCATCGCTACGGATATCTTCAGAGTTAGAGAATGCCCATAGGAAATTACCATTCCTGGTCAATTCTTCATACACTTCATCAACCCTAAAGTATGCGCAGATGGTGTAATCAGTTAAGTTATAAATCACCTTACCTACATCTTCTCCCATGTCGAAATAACCAATGCTGTCACCCAGGTGCAACACGTTATACACAGTACTTGTTCCTATCTTGCCTACACAGGCACCATTTCTGGAAACACCTTTGAAACCTTTTTCTGCCTGATCAACAACATGTCCGTTCTCGTCTATTTCAGAGAAATCGAAATGAACCATCAGATCATTTTGGAAAGCAGTGCCTTCTTTTGCCAATACGGTAGCCTCAAAATCTTTGCTTACAGACTGTCCATCTTTAATTAAAGTAGCAGTCAAAGTAAGTGAATAGTCAAAGAAATCAGGACGAGTAACCAGACCTTCATTGGTAATCAACTGTGTATTGGAAGATTTCCACACTATGGTGATATCCGGATTGGTCGTTCCTTGTGAAGGTAGTGTTAGATCAGCAGTTACGGCACTTAAATCACCCGGATCCAAATTATCGCTTTCAACTTGCAGATCATCTGCAATATAATCCGGATTTTCAGCATAAGCATTATTTAGTAAATCCAGGGTTGCAGGTACACTCAAATAATCCAGATTTATATCATCTACTGACAATGGGACAGCAAACATCCTGAAATCATACAAAAGTGCTTTTCTCAAATAAACATCATTCTTATAATTTGATCGTCCCAGCCAATTGTACAAGGTACCGGTAAATCCTTCTTTTGGAATGGCAAAGGCGGGTAGATTAGTCATAGATTCATTTCTGGCGACCTCCACACCATCCAAATAAATAATTCCCACATTACCCGATTGAACGAAGGCAAAATGATGCCATGCACCCAAAGGAGCGTTGGCTCCGGCACTGGTTGCCTGGTTCCCTATATTGTAATAATTGGTTGCTACACTCTGACTTTGGGCTTTTAAGCTGCCAATCATATAACCGTTTTTATCAGCATCTATATCGGCACTGTTGGAGAATGTCCAATAGAAATTACCATTATTATTGATATAGGCATAATCCTCATCTATTCTGAAATAGCCACACAGGGTGTAATCTAAGAGAGAATAGACTACCTTGCCTATTTCTTCACCCATATCAAAATAACCTGTACCATTGCCTAAATCCAATACATTGTATTGGTCAGTTTCACCAATAGTCCGTATCCGAGCCTCATTTTTCAGTGTACCCACAAATCCGCTAAAGTTATCCGTCACCTGCGTTACACCTTCAACCAGAGAAATACTTTCAGGATTAAAATCCCATTGAGCCACTTCATCCGGAGTAGGAATAATGCCTTCAACCATTGCATTGAATATTTTAACCAAAGAATAAACTGAATCTCCTACCTGTTGAGAAACAGTGGCTGTTAATTTAACAACGGCATTGTATTTTTCCGGTTGAGTTACTTTTCCGGTTGAATCAATCACAGCGGGATTAGAAGAAGACCATGCAACCGTAACACCTTGCGTACCCAATTCTGTTGGCAAATCAATATCCTCAATGATACCCATTAAATCACCCAAATCCAGGTCTTCATACTGTTTATTCAGTTCAGTCAGTTGAACATCACTCTTCTCAAGATATAGATTGGTAATACCATACCAGGCCCATGCTCCTGTAAAAGTAACGTAATATGTTCCGGCTGTGGAAGTTGTAAATAGAATGGAAACTCTCCGATATACCTTCACGTCATCTGTACTGGTAAAAGTTTCAGCAACAAGCTGACCGGTTAAATCAGGTGTAGTGCTTGCACCTACGGTCATATTCTTCGGTGCTGTAGAACTTCCCCCCAATAAAAAATCAAGTGAAAATTCGTAGGTTGAATTTCCCTCTAATTCAACCGGATATGCATAAACTGCAGCATTATACGGACTACCATCCCAACGTAACATCAATTGACGGCCCAAATTTTCTGTACCATCCTCATTGGTATAGCCAACGCAATTATCTTCACCGGGGTCTCTAAAACGGCAACCACCACCCGAGTTGGCAGTTGACCAGGGAACTCCATCTACGCTACTAAGCCAGCCTACGTCATTGGGTTTCGAATTCTCACCGGTCACACCATCACCATCCCATCCGGCAATTAAATTTTGGGAATAAATTTGCGCACTGAATAAACCAAGCACAAACAAAATTAAAAAAGAATAGAATTTTTTGTTCATAAGAATTTCTTTTGGGTTTTAAGTTATTGAAATTTTGACAAATTGAGATTAATAAAATACCAAACAAACCTGAAGTTTGCAAAATAATTCATGGTAAATTTCAGTCATGCAAATTTACAATATATTTTTTTCAAACTGGATTTTATTCGTTCAAAAAGGTTGAAAAACAATTCAAAACTACTGTAAAGAAAGATGAAAACAAAATTATTTAAATGAAAGTGATTCTATTTCAGTCATTTATTTTCTGACCGAAATAGAATCACTTATTATTGAGATATCTTCAAAAACGAATTAATCGCGATTTTAACGCACCAACACTTTTGAAGCAAAGTTGCCAATTCTTACTACATAGATTCCGGGTTGTACAGAAGTAGCTGATGATTGGTCAGACATTCTAACCTTTTGTCCGGATATATTATAGATAGCTACTTGTTCGTCACCTGTCAAACCTTCGATAACGATGGAATTGTCTACACTATACACCTTGTATTCAGACAAGCTAACTGAAGGTAGTCCGTCATAGAACTCTTCATAGGCCGCATCTAAGCTTGCAAGTGTTTCATAAACTGATTCGAAATCAGCATCTTCCAAAGCCTTACCATAAATTCTGAAATCATAAACCAGGGTATGGCGGAGATATGCATCACCTACGTAGCATGAACGACCAATCCAGTTGTATGGAGTTCCTAATTTTCCTTCTTTAGCCAACATATATTTCGGTATATTTGAAATCTCACCAGTTGCTATAGCCAAACCATTCACATACAAAGTTCCGATTTGATTTTCACTATCCTGAACATAGGCAATGTGATTCCATGCGCCTTGTATGGATGGAGATGCCATCAAAACACTTTGTTCTCCATCCCATCTGTTAGGAGTGATCGAATATCTTTGTTCATTCAGGAGACAAATGATATAGCCCGAAGGATCGCTGTGGATATCTTGAGAGTTAGAGAATGTCCATAAGAAGTTACCGGCATTTTCCAGTTCATCATACTCTTCATCAATTCTGTAATATGCACTGATGGTATAATCAGTTAAGTTATAAATCACCTTACCTACATCTTCTCCCATGTCGAAATAACCAATGCTGTCACCCAGGTGCAACACGTTATACACGGTACTTGTTCCTATCTTGCCTACACAGGCACCATTTCTGGAAACACCTCTAAAACCTTTTTCTGCCTGATCAACAACATGTCCGTTCTCATCTATTTCAGAGAAATCGAAATGAACCATCAAATCATTTTGGAAAGCAGTACCTTCTTTTGCCAATACGGTAGCCTCAAATTCTTTGCTTATAGACTGTCCATCTTTAATTAAGGTAGCAACTAAAGTAACTGAGTAGTCAAAGAAATCAGGACGAGTAACCACACCTTCATTGGTTATTAGTTGTGTATTGGAAGATTTCCACACTATGGTGATATCCGGATTGGTTGTGCCTTGTACGGGCAATGTGAGATCGGCAGCCACAGCAGTCAAATCGCCCAAATCCAAAGCTTGACTTTCAACATCCAAATCATCCGCAATATAATCCGGATTTTCCTGGTAAGCATTGTTTAATTTTTCAAGCGTTGCAGGGACAAGAAACTCTTCGTTTGTCGCAAAATCAGTAGGTGTCAATGGAATTGCGAACACCCTGAAATCATATAATAAGGTATTGCGCAGATAAGCATCAGATGCATAGTTGGAACGACCTAACCAATTGTATATAGTTCCATTTCTACCGGGCTGTCTGAGCGTATACTTAGGCAATTTGGAAATTGTACCTGTTGCAATTTGTTCACCGGTTTCTTCATTTAATACAGGCGCACCGTCGATGTATATGGTACCGGTAGTTCCTTCCTGAACATAAGCAAAATGATGCCATGTACCTTGCTCAGCTCTTCCGGCACCAACTTGATTGTCAGACGCATAATGAGCTGCCGTAATCGAATATGACTGTGCTCCCAAAGTACCGATGATGTATCCGTTTTGATCATTCATTGCGTCATCCGAATTGGAGAAAGTCCAATAGAAGTTTCCGGCACTACCTAGACCGGTGTATGATTCATCGATGTAGAAGTAACCACAGATGGTGAACTCATCGGACAAAGCATACATTACTTCCCCAATTCCTTCTCCCATGTCAAAATAACCGTTATCAGGTCCCAAATCCAACACATTGAAGCGTTCTGTCTCACCTATTGTTCTGATCCGTGCAGTATTCATGACCGTTCCCACAAACTCATTTTCACTAAGGTCAGTCACGTTAATAACACCTTCGTTGACAGACAAAGATCCGCTTGAAAAGTCCCACCGGGCAATTTCATAGTTCTCCCACTCCCAGAACTCATCACCTCCCGGATAAAGGTCCACTAAAAACTCTTTGGTTAAAGTATGAACTTTACCGGTAGCATCAGTCTGAGTCAATGTAGCTTTCAAATTAACTGCCGCAGGATATTTTTCGGGCAATACCACGGTACCGGTGGTATCAACAAGTGCGGTTCCATTAGAAGACCATTCAATGGCCACCTCCGGATAATCCTCCATCGCTGTAGGTAAGTTCAGATCAGACGTTACATTTTGAAGACTTGCATTGTCTTTCTTGATAAAATCAGCGTCCAACGCCTGAAGAGCACTGGTCAATTCGTCGGGCACACCTGCCAATACCAGAATCTCCAGATCAGACAAGGCACGGTTATATATCCTGTAATCATCTATTGCACCATTCAAAGCAGGGTCGGCATATTGCGATTTACCAAGGTAATTCTGATTTGATTCCGGTAGCATAGCCGGACAAATGGTAACATTGGGGTTGGTTCCAACCAGACCACCATCCATATACAGTTTCAAAATACCTTTACTTTCCGACTCATCGTAGTCCAAAACTACTGCTATATGAACCCATTGGCCAACAGGGCACTGTACTCCATCAACAAGTTCCTCTCCACCTCCGTTTTTCAGGGCAAAGCGAATTTTACTTGACCCTCCGTGCGGTGTTAAAAAAATATTATAAGCTGTGCCCGATCCAAAATCGGAAATACGACACCACATGTTGCGAGATTCTATCTTCACCCAGGTAGAGATGGTGAAACTCGTCAACGATGCGATAAAATTGTCGGGTAACTGAGCATAGTCAGCAACTGTTGCAAAAAAAGCTGCATCCCCTGTTCTACCTTCAACAGCGGTTACATTGCCATCAGGTGATAATAGTGCATCAAAACCATTACCCGTTACGTCTGTAAGCACACCCGCTGATATGTCAGCTTCATCAAAGGTAAAATGCAACATCAAACTTTCATCAGCAGACGAAGCCACCGATATACCCAAAAACATTAAAAAAGTCAAAAGAATCTTCTTTGTGTTTTTCAATGAAACTTTGTAATAAGTACTCATAATAATTGTTGTTTTTAAATGATTAATTAATAATTTTATTCAAATTGGTTTTAGAAAGATAATAAAAATAAAAGTTGACCACAAATCTACATGATAATTTTCAAATTACAAGCAAAAATAAAAAAAATCTGAAAAAAAATGAATTTTTGAAGCATTTTCAGGAAGTTATTTTTAGTAGTTAGTAGTTAGTAGTTGGTAGTTAGTAGTTTTTTGGGGAAGTTAAAGAAGTTAACTTGAGTAGTTAGTAGTTGATAGTTTTTTCGTTCTTAGTTCTTTGTCTTTTGTCTTTTGTCTTTACTCCTTGTTCTTTACTCCTTGTTCTTTGCTCTTTGCTCTTTGCTCTTTGCTCTCAATTCAACGCCTTCGCAATCCCCTTCAACTCTGCCCTCACCCTCTGCAGGCGCTCAACGATCTCTTGCTGTTTGGCTACATGGTCTTTTTTCTGACTGAGTTTTTGCCTGGCTCCCTCCAGAGTTAAATTTTGTTTGTGTACCAAAAGCATGATTTGCTTGACTATACCGATGTCTTCTTGCGTATAAAAGCGCGTACCCTTAGCATTGCGTTTGGGTTTCAGTTGATTAAATTCTTTTTCCCAATATCGTAAATTCGAAGCACTGATGTCCAACATCTTCGATACTTCAGTGATAGAGTAATAAATCTTTTCCATGTTCATGTGTTTTCCAAAAATACGTGCACAAAACTACAAAATAATCCTTATCTGTAGATTTTAATTCTCTGCCCGGGGCGAATCAATGAACCTCTTATATTGTTCCATTGCCGAAGACGCGTTACAGAAACTCCGTAACGTGCGGCAATACCGCTTAAAGTTTGTCCCGATCTGACTGTGTGATAAATAACAGGGGCCAAAGCAGTATTCACTTCCGCTCTGCGGTTATTGATCAAAGAATCGGCTTTGTAAGCCACAATCTCATCAAACTTATCGATGAACATGCCCGTCAAGCTGACCGGCAGTGCTACAGCATAAGGTTTCAAGTCGCCCGGAATGATCTCTCTTCTGTATTGCGGATTGAGCATTTTAATCTGCTCTTTGGGAACATTCAATACAGAAGCTATTTGTTCAAAGTGAATCCTTTGATTGATAATCACCGTATCTATGGGATTCGGAAATTCCACATCAGCTTTGCATATATTGTGTGCCTCAGCATAATACAGAGCATAATTGGCAGCAATAAAAGTAGGCACATAACCTCTTGTTTCCCTGGGTAAAAAAGGATAAATAGCCCAATAATCCTGCTTTCCACCCGACCTTCTGATAGCTTTGTTCACATTGCCCGGACCACAATTATATGCCGCAATCACCAAATGCCAGTCACCATAGATTTCATATAAATCTTTCAAGTATTTCACAGCTGCATGTGTGGACTTATACGGATCCATACGCTCATCTATCAAGCTGTTGATCTCTAAACCATACATACGTCCCGTGGAAACCATGAATTGCCACAAACCTGCGGCTCCTGCACGCGAAACAGCGGTTGCATTCAGAGCCGACTCAATAACGGGAAGATATTTTAATTCAAAAGGCAGGTCATGCTTATCCAATGCTTGCTCAAATAGTCTGAAATAGTAATCACCCAATCTGCGGAAATAACTGACCTGGCTTCTTCTTTTAACTACATACAGGTCTATGAATGATCTTACATGACGGTTATAGGGCATCTCTATCACACAAGGCATGAGGCTTAAGCGCAACTTAACAACAGAGTCCGGCACCTGAACATCAAGTGCAGCTGTATCACACTGACTTTTCTTTGCCTTGTCCTGATACCAACTTGACAACATATGATCAAGCGCATAAGTCACTTCATCGGGTATGGGGATAGAATCAACAGCTATTGAATCAACCGACTCTTCAGAAATTTTCACGTCGGTCGCAGGTAAAGGAATTTCCGTATCAGTTTCAGCCAACGCCGGGCAGGTTGGAAATAGCAACGCGAGAATAATAAAGATTTTCTTTGAGAACATTCGAGTTTTAAAATTTTAAATAAGCGGTAACACCATAAGAAAAGGATGATTTTGAAAAATGATTACGGGCTAATCTGTCATTGATGATGGCTGGTCGCAGCTTCAACGAAAGGTCCGTTGACACATCAAAATCATACAAATGTGCATCCACGAAGGCATCTATTAAAGTCAGACCATAATAGGCAACAGAAATAATAATGCTCAAATCCCTGTTATAACGCGACCTGTCCATTGCACTCCTTAGTAAGTTCGTGTAAGCAGCCTGACCACCATAACTGTCTATCGTAAACCCGCGTGGTATAATTTCCAAATGACTGTTAGTAGTGGCATCATCATCCGTAATATCTAAATAAGCATTTTTATAAGACGTATATTGTTTGGAATTCCAATTGACGGCATAAAAACATCCTAAAAATCCTCCGTAAACAATTGGAAGTTTCCAATATTTCTTGTTTTTGATCTGTCCGTAACCTGGAATAACAGCGCCCAACCAAATGGTATGAACCGGATCGGGCATGAATGAATCGACTTCCATGACTTCCAGCACATCTTCTGTAACATACAACTGTGAGTCACTGAAATCTATCATTTGGACAGGCTGAATGGAATCTGATTGAACGGATTGAACGGAATCTTGCACATCAACCGGTACGGGATTGTCCTGTCCCAACGAAGGCATGACAATAATTATGAGTATTACAAGGACAAGTCCTATTTTAGACCATTCAATCACAATAAATGACTTGCTTTAATTCTTGTCTATATGATCCAACAAACCCATGATGCGGGACAATTCATCATCATCTTTAAAGGGTATGATGATCTTTCCTTTTCCTTTATCATCGGATACGAGTTTGACACGGGTATCAAACAGCCTGGTAAGTCTGGATTTTAACTCTTGATATTCAGCAGGTTTTTCTTTTGATGCAGTCGGTCGCTTTTTCTCGAAAGATTCGGTTTCATTGTACAAACGTACCAGCTCTTCTACTTTTCTCACCGAAAAACCTTGTTTGAGTATCATCTCATACAAATGGAGTTGTGCCACGGGATCATTCAGACCAAGAATTGCCCGTGCATGTCCCATATCTATTTTTTTATCTTTGATGCCTATTTGAATTTCAGCAGGCAACCTGAGCAAACGTAAATAATTGGCAATGGTAGCCCGCTTTTTCCCAACCCGCTCACTCAGTCGCTCTTGTGTCAGGCTGTACTCCTCCATCAGGCGATAGAACGCCAAGGCTATCTCAATGGCGTTCAAATCTTCCCGTTGAATATTCTCCACTAACGCCATTTCCATCACCTGGTCATCGGCAGCAGTGCGAATATAAGCGGGGATAGACTTCAAACCAATCATTTTGGCTGCCCTGTATCGCCTTTCTCCGGCTATCAACAAATAGGTATTATCCTCATTTTTCCTCAAGGTAATGGGCGATACAACTCCTATCTCACGAATGGACGTAGCAAGTTCTTCCATAGCCTCAGGGTCAAAATGAGTTCTTGGCTGATTGGTATTCACAACAATCAAATCAAGAGCTATATCATTAATTGACGAAGACCCTCCAACATTCAAAGAATCTGTATCAATCAATGCACCCAACCCTTTCCCTAAACCGGTTGTTATCTTAGCCATATTATTAATGTTTTGAGTTTTATGCTGATATCATCGTGTCGCAATCTGTGCGATATATGTAGTCCGATATACAGTATCCAAATAAAATCATCCGGGTAAAATCGTCACAATCAAATTGTATTTTTCAGTATCAATTCTTTGGCAAGATCCATATAGTTGTTACTTCCCTTAGAATCCGGATCATAAAGCAAGGCAGGCTTGCCGTGACTTGGGGCTTCACTCAGCCGCACATTCCGACTGATCACGGTTTCAAATACCATCCCTTCAAAGTGTTTTCTAACCTCTGCCAGCACTTGATTTGCCAAACGCAAACGGTTGTCGTACATGGTCAATAAGAAGCCTTCAATCTCCAAAGCCATGTTCAGTTTGCTCTTGATAATTTTAATGGTATTCAGCAGTTTACTGATTCCTTCCAGGGCAAAATATTCACACTGCACAGGAATAATTACCGAATCGGAAGCTGTAAGTGCATTGACAGTTATCAGTCCCAATGAAGGTGAACAGTCAATCAATATATAGTCATATTTTGCCTGAAGCGGTGCAATGACTTCTTTCATCACCCGCTCCCGGTTTTCCATGTTCAGCATTTCAATTTCTGCACCTACCAAATCTATATGAGAGGGTAAAATACTCAATTTCTTTATTTCAGTGCCGCGGATAGCTTGTTCCAGAGGAACCTTGTCAATCAAACACTCATAAATCGTGAATTCGAGGGTGCGCACATCAATTCCCAACCCCGAAGAAGCATTTGCCTGAGGGTCAGCATCAACAATCAACACTTCTTTTCCCAATGTAGCTAAAGAGGCTGCAAGGTTAATGGCGGTTGTAGTCTTGCCCACCCCACCCTTTTGATTTGCTAAGGAAATAATTTTACCCATTATCAATGTATGTTTGTGTTTGTCTCTGAACGAAGTCTTAATTTTATTGACTCGCAAAGATAAGAAAAATAAATTGATTTTTTATTTATCTTTGCAAGCCAGGACATTCATTCAAAATGTACAAAACCGCTCCGGAAAACTCACATAAACATATGAGAAAAAGAAAATTAAAACATTTTCTATTGCTCTTCTCCATGCTATTCGTTTTAGCATTTTTCACTTTTTATACCTTTAGAATAGATTTAACTGAAGATAACAGGTACAGTATTTCTCCTTATACGGTACAATTGATGAAAAATTTAAATCAACCCATACACATCACATTGTATCTGAACGGCGATCTGAATCCGGCTTTTCACCGACTCAGAAAAGCGACAACCGACATCATTGACGATTTGTCCAAACACACCAGGTTCGCGGTTTCAACAACTCATGTCAATCCATCCCAAGCCGGTACGGAAGAAGAACGCCTGCAAATTTTCAGTGATTTGGCGGAACGCGGACTGACTCCAACGGAGGTCTATATGCGCGACAAAGAAGGTAAATCCATGCGTAAAATTATTTTCCCCTGGATTGAAATTGAAACAGATACCCGAAAAATTGCAGTTCCATTGCTGAAGAACCTCCGCAACAAATCCGGAGAGGAAAACATTAACATCTCTGTTGAAAATTTAGAGTTTGAAATTGCCGACGCCTTGCGAAGACTGACTTTAAAAACCGTACGAAAAATTGCTTTTTTAGAAGGACACGGCGAATTAAGTGAAGCGGAAACCTATGAAATCACCAAAAGTCTGAGCAGGTATTATCAAATTGATCGCGGAGCATTAAACAAGGATGCTTCGGTCTTAAATGACTATCCCCTGGTCATAGTTGCCGGACCACAAACTGCTTTCAGTGAAGAAGACAAATATATTTTAGACCAGTATATCATGTATGGAGGCAGCATACTTTGGTTGATTGACGGAGTGAAATATGACAGACAACTACTCGCAGAGAAAGGCTTTACGCCTGTCATAGAAGCTGACTTGAATTTGCAGGACATATTTTTCAGGTACGGAGTCAAAATTAGTCCGGTCGTCATTCAGGATTTACAATGCGTCAACACACCTGTAAACGTTGCTCCCAAGGGAGAACAAGCGCAATTTGACCGGATACCCTGGCATTACGCTCCGCTCCTATTAAGTTCAGATATTCACCCCATCAGTAAAAATACAGGTGGAATATTATCTGAATTTGTCTCCGGCATCAGCATTATCGGTAAATTGGAAAATATGGAAACAGAGGTGCTGTTGGTAAGTTCCCATCAATCCAAAGTCACGGCAGCTCCTGCAATAGCATCCCTTCATGCCGTACAAGAAACTGACCCCGGTACTTTTCAATCAAGCTATCTTCCGGTCGCCGTGATGGTAAGTGGTAATTTTCAATCTAATTTCAATAACCGGATACCACCGACTGATGTTATCACTGAAAGACCTTTTAAAGCAGTTGGAAATCACACGCGACAGTTGTTTATAGCCGGATCGAGCATCATACGGAATGAAACGACCGGCATTGCAAGCGACAGCACTTGTTTACCACTTGGATACGACAGGACAACAGGCTTTTCCTATGGTAATGAACCGTTTTTAATCAATGCCGTCCATTACCTCACTAACCAGGAAGAGTTGATACAACTCAGGGCAAAATCGATTAAAATTCGATTGCTGAACCAAAGCATCAGCTTGCAAAACAGAACAGAATTACAAATCATCAATATTGCATTACCTTTTGTTTGTCTTTTGTTGTTCGCTTTTATCTTCAACCATTTCAGAAAGAAAAAGTACACGCAAAAAGTAAAATGATAGAGATGTTTTTACCTTTTGCACCTACCATGAAAACTTATCCAATGGCGGTGTCTCATATCGCTTAACTGCTGCCTTGACTAAGATTCTCTTTTTAAGACTATTAATTATTTTGAAAAATATAACAAGATAGAATCCCCTCTGATTTAATTTTTTATCTTTGCACTTCAATTCTCTCTCGTGAATTATCACTTAAAACAAAGAATTATGAGACGTGCAATTTTTCCGGGTACTTTCGACCCGTTTACCATTGGACATTACAGCATCGTACAACGTGGTTTGTCCATATTCGATGAAATCATCATCGGTATCGGTGTAAATCAGTTCAAAAAAACCCTTTTTGATGACGCCAAACGATTAGACATCATCGAACAGGCATTTGCAGACGAGCCAAGAGTAAAAGCAATGGTTTACAACAGTCTGACCATTGATTTTGCCAAATCGGTAGAAGCAGGTTTTATTTTGAGGGGATTGCGTACTGTTGCCGATTTCGAGTACGAAAGAACCATCGGTGACACAAACCGGATTCTTTCGGGAATAGAAACAGTAATATTATTTACCGAATCTACTTACGCTCACATATCCTCAACAGCTACCCGCGATCTGATGAGCTATGGAAAAGATATTTCCAAGTTTTTGCCGCCGAACGTGAAACTTTGAAGAACAAAGAACAAAGACAAAAGAATAAAGACAAAGAACGAAGAACGATTATCAAACAGCTAACAGCTAACAGCTAAAAACTGAACTCGTAACTTCCCTAACTTCTATGACTTCATTAACTTCTATGACTTCATTAACTTCTATAACTTCTTTAACTTCAACAACTTCCAAAAAACTACTAACTACCAACTACTAACCAAACATGCATTCCAAACTCCCCCATACCTTACTTTTCCTCATCCTGTTTTTGGGACTCCCGGCTACGACCACGGCGCAGGAAGAAACGACCAAGACTTTCAACATCAGCAAAAGTCTGAGCATTTTCAATTCCGTGCTAAGAGAACTTGATATGTATTATGTGGACACTTTGCAACATGAGCAAATGGTCAGGTCGGCTATAGATTATATGCTGAGAGACCTGGATCCATATACCGTATATATCCCTGAATCAGAAACAGAAGACATCACTTTCATGACCTCCGGAGAATATGGCGGTATAGGTGCCATTATTACAAAAACCGAAGACGGAATATGTGTTTCAGAACCTTATGAAGGTATGCCGGCTCAAAAATACGGTCTGAAAGCAGGTGATATTATTTTGGAGATTGATGGAGAAAAGACGACGAATTTCTCTGTTTCTGAAGCAAGTTCAAAATTAAAAGGCACTCCCAATACAGAAATTAAACTAAAAATTCAACGCTACGGACATAAAAAACCTTTTGAGAAAAAGTTTCTGCGCGAAAAAATTCACATTCCGCCCATTTCATTTTCGAAGATTGTTGCCCCCGGAATTGGATTCATCTTGCTGAATGACTTTACAGAACAAGCATCCCTGGAGGTTAAAAACATCATCATGGACATGCAGACCAAACATCAAATTGAATCGCTTATTTTAGACTTAAGAGGAAATGGCGGCGGATTGATCGATGAAGCTGTAAAAATCATGGGATACTTTGTCCCAAAGGGAACCGAAGTTGTCAGCACAAAAGGTAAGACTCCTCAGGCTTCTCATACCTACAGAACGACCCTTGACCCAATTTTTCCTGACATGAAATTGGTCGTATTGGTTAACAACGCCTCAGCTTCGGCTTCAGAAATACTTGCCGGAGCAGTGCAAGATCTTGATCGTGGCATCGTGGTTGGTGAACGGACTTTTGGTAAAGGCCTGGTGCAAAACATCAGACCGGTTAGCTACGGGGGCCATGTAAAAGTAACAACAGCAAAATACTATATTCCAAGTGGTCGCTGCCTCCAAGCCATCGACTATGCACAGCGAAAAGAAAACGGTATTTTAAGGCGTGTACCCGACAGCCTTAGTCAAGCATTTAAGACCAGAGGTGGCAGAACAGTCCTCGACGGAGGCGGTATCATTCCCGACTCCATCACCCAGGATGAACGCAAGATCAATATTGCATATTATATTTACGCAAAAAATCTATATTTCAGCTTTGCCAACCGTTATGTGGCTCAACATGCTTCTATTCCACAACCCGCTGAATTCAAGTTAACAGACCAGGATTTTGATGATTTCATTGCTTTCATCAAAGAAAAGAAGTTTACTTATACCCCACAGACAAAAGAATACTTTGATGAACTGTATAACTTTTCCAAATTAGAAGGCTTAGATAAAGAAGCAGAGGCTGAATTTGAAGCTTTGCGTTCAAAATTACTTCCCGACCTTGATGTCAAATTACATGAAAATAAAGATGAAATTTTGAATTTATTGGGGATTGAGATTATCAAAAGGTATTATTATCAAAAAGGAGCCATTGAATATTCCCTCATTGATGATAAGGATTTAAAGGTAGCGATTGAGCTATTGAGCGATCAGGCCAAATTTCTTGCTTTACTGCAAAAAGGAATAGAATAAAGTGAAAAGGATCAGACGGATTTACAAGTACTTTGTCCATTTGTTGACTGCACATAACACGAATGGCTTTGGCGTACATTCTCCTTATATATATGAATTCATCCAATCCGTTCTGAGAGTAAAACACCCCTTTTATGTATTTGAAAACATAGAGGCTGTGCGCAGGCAAATGCTTGCCGACAACAGTAAAATTTTCGTTACGGATTACGGCACCGGCACTGACAGAAAAAGAACTGTTTCAGAAATTGCACGGCGCGCATTGAAAGAGCCTGCAATGGCACAGATACTATTCAGGATTGTCCATCATCATCAGTGTAAAAATATCCTTGAACTCGGGACTTCCTTAGGGATCAGCAGCATGTACATGGCATCAGCTTCAGCAGGTTGCCGGGTCGTTACTTTAGAAGGCTGTCCTGCAATCAGTGCCCTGGCGCAACAAAACTTTGACCGGCTCGGACTAAAACATATCAAACTGATCAATTGTAATATAGACGAACAACTTAGTATTATTTTACCAACCATCGGTAAATTAGATTTTATTTTCATTGACGCCAACCATCGTTATGAACCGTCGATGCGCTATTTTGAAACTTGTTTGAACCATGCGGACGAAAAAGCCATCTTTGTAATTGACGATATTTATTGGTCGGCAGAAATGGAAAAAGCATGGAGAGAAATAAAAGAAAACAACATGGTAAAAGCTACTATAGATATTTATCACATGGGCATCGTGTTTTTAAATCCGATGCTGCATAAGAGACACTATGTTGTAAGAATTGTTTAATTGAGAACAAAGAACAAAGACAAAAGAATAAAGACGATGAACGATGAACTAAAAGCTAAGAACGGATGAGAACAAGGAACAAGGATTAAAGAGCAAAGACTAAGACTACGCGACCTCGTAACTCGGAACACGGACCTCGGAACACGGACATCGGACCCCGGAACGCGTTAACTTCTCTAACTTCTATAACTTCATTAACTTCCAATAAATACTTCATTAACAAACAATAAATAAAATCATGAAAATCTACACTAAAACAGGCGACAAAGGAAAGACAAGTCTCATTGGCGGTACAAGAGTTTGGAAAAACGATGCCAGATTAGAGGCTTATGGGACAATTGATGAACTTAATGCATTTATCGGTGTGTTGATAACCAGCAAACTACCTGCGGACGTACAGGAGTTTTTGATAGGCATCCAGCATCAACTATTTACTATTGGATCTTTCCTGGCTACCGACCGTTCGAAAACAGAAATCAAATCAGCCTCCGTCATTCATGAAGCAGATGTTCAGGCATTAGAGCAGGAAATAGACAGGCTGAATGAATCACTTCCGCCCATTCGGAAATTTATTTTACCGGGTGGGAGTCGTGCAGGATCCGTGGCCCATGTTTGCCGCGCAATTACCCGCAGGGCTGAGCGAAAAATCTTACATTTGGTGCAAACAGGTTTCGAAATTGATACTTTATTATTGCAATATGTCAACAGATTATCTGACTACCTGTTCGTTTTATCGCGCTATCTCACTGTCTCTGAAGGAGATAAAGAAATCTTCTGGGAAAGTTAGGAATAATCATTTTTTTTTCTATGTTTGCACAATATTTAGGAGTATAGTACTTAAACATTTTTTAATGTGACCCGACTATGTATTGGACTTTAGAATTAGCATCAAAAATTGAGGATGCACCTTGGCCCGCAACAAAAGATGAACTGATTGATTATGCTATCAGATCAGGTGCACCGTTAGAAGTTGTTGAAAACCTGCAAGAGATTGAAGATGAAGGCGAAGTTTATGAGTCAATAGAAGATATCTGGCCAGACTATCCCACCAAGGAAGATTTCTTCTTCAATGAAGATGAGTACTAACCAGAAGCTGTCTCAAAACAAATATTCAACTAAAAAACAACAAGGTGTCTTAGAAGTATCCAAATGCTAAGACACCGCCTTCATACCCATCATAAACCTATACAACAGATATTGTTTACAGCCCTGTTACGACTGTATTTTTTTCATGCACAAACAATTTTTCGGTATTTTGTAAGTTAAATAGCTGTACACTGTGTGACTTTTCAGATAAGTTGTACAGTTGACCGATAAGAGAATGAATAATAAATGCATGAGAAAAGTTGTTTTCTGTCTTTTCTTGATTTCCTTCTTAAAGCTCCACGCACAGTTCGATGCGCAACTGAGTCAGTATATGCTGCACCCAACCGGCTTTAACCCCGCTGCCGTTGGCGAAAGTGGAATGTTAGATGTAAGCGGACAACACAGACTACACTGGGTAGGCATGCCAAATGGCGGCTCTACGACTGTATTTAATATAAATACTCCTTTTAAAATTGCAGGCAAACAACAAGGTGTAGGCATCAGCTTTATCAACGATAATGTGGGTCTGTTCATCAATCGTACTTTTCATGTCCAATATGCCTATAAAATCAAAATTGGAGAAGCAGCCTTGAATATTGGACCGGGATTGGGGTTTGTAAGCGTAGGGTTTAAGGGTGACAGCGTACGCGGTCCGCAGGTACAAATCGGAGATTATCACGACATCAACACTGATCCGGCGATCCCCACCACTTTAATTGAAGGTATGAATCTGGATATTGATGTAGGAACATGGTTTACCTACAAAGGTTTTTATGCAGGTGTTTCCTATTCTCACCTCAACCAACCTGTTGTGGAATGGGACGAAACGCACGAATTTAGTCCGGCAAGCTCCCTGTTCGTTACTTCCGGATATAATTTCACATGGAAAAATCCCAAATACGTATTCAAACCATCCATGCTGGTGAAGACTGACTTTTCTGCCTTTCAACTGGATTTATCGACCTTAGTTGAATATAACAATCAATATTGGGGCGGTTTATCCTATCGTTGGAGTGATGCGGTTGTTTTCTTAGCCGGCATCCATATCGGCAATGGCATAACAATCGGGTACTCCTTTGACCTCCCTGTTTCACACATGATTAAAGCAAGTTGGGGTTCTCATGAAATCATGCTTTCTTATGTTTTTGACATCAAGTCCGGCGACTCATCACGCCGAAAAAAATATAAAAGTATCAGAATTCTTTAGTTTGACAGAATAAAATGAACGCTTTTCCGTTTGATAGATTGACAATAAAAATTTCTAACTATATGAATAAGTTATTTGTTATCATTGCATCAGTATTGTTGGTAACATCCTGTAACAGACCGGTAGGTGAACTTGCAACTTCTCCCAACTCGTCAAAGATGGGGTTCTCAGACACCAAACCGCTTGGCATGCAACTAATTAAAAAAGGAACTTTCATGATGGGTGCACATATGCCAAACGGCATGTTCCCCGGACGGGAAGCCACACGCCAGGTGACGGTCGAGTCTTTTTTTATGGATGAAGCAGAAATTACCAACGATCAGTACCGGCAGTTTGTTTTGTGGGTGCGTGATTCCATCGCATACCGCGAACTCATCAATGTCGGCAGGTACGAATATATGATTGATGATCCGGATAGCGAAAGTGATTCAATCAGGATCAGATGGTCACAACGCATTCGCTGGAATGACCGGGATGAAGATGTACAGGAAGCTCTGTCTACGCTGTATTATTCAGGAAGAGATGATTTGGGAACGCGACAGTTGAACGCTGCACGCATGATATATCGGTATGAAATTTTCAATTACGACCAGGTATCGCTACCGCGTAACCAGTTTAATTACATCACCAACTCCTATCCCGAAGGTGCTTATGTGTCGGTTGATACCACTTATTATGATGATAACAACCATTTGGTAACAAGGACCATCAACAGAAAACTAACCAACAGGCAAGATTTTTATTCAACCAAAATGTTGAATATTTATCCCGACACCCTGACCTGGACAAGAGACATTCGTTTCTCCTACAACGATCCAAAAATGAAAATGTATTTCAGTGACCCGAACTACACAGACTATCCAGTGGTGGGCGTAAGCTGGGAACAAGCCCAGGCTTTTTGTCACTGGCGCACAGAATTATATAACAACACCCATAAAGTAAAAGTGGAGCCCTACCGCCTACCTACTGAAGCAGAATGGGAATTTGCAGCCAAAGGCCGTGATAAGGATGCTATTTATCCCTGGAAAGGAAACAAAGTAATTGACGAACAAAAGAACTGTTATTTAGCTAACTTCAAACAAGAAAGAGGTAATTATGTGAATGATGCAGGCGTAACGACCAAGCCTGTGAAGTCATATAACATAGTACCCAATGCCAATGGTTTGTACGATATGGCGGGCAATGTGGCGGAATGGACTTCGACTGCCTATTTCGGTACCACCAACATGATTACCGCCGATATCAATCCAAACTTTGAATACAACGCCAGGGCAGATGATCCCGTACACATGAAACGGAAAGTCGTTAAGGGCGGTTCATGGAAAGATATTCCGTATTTCTTGCAATCCGGAACAAGAACTTATGAATACCAACATGTTAGCAGACCATACATAGGATTCAGATGTGTTCGATCCTACAGAGGTGATATTAAATAAATTTTTCTGAAACTTATAGCATTTAAAAGATATGGTAGATAAATTAAAAAAAATAGGGTCTGTAAAAATCCCTACCAAAGATAAACTATTCAATGTAGGTTACGGTGTCGGTGCATCCATAGTGATCATTGGCGTGCTCTTTAAGTTGATGTACTGGCAAGGCGCAAACATCATGTTGACGGTCGGATTGGTAACTGAAGCCCTGGTGTTTTTTATGAGTGCTTTTGAAAAGCCGTTAAAAACATATGAGTGGGACAAGGTGATTGATTTTGAAAGCGGAAAATTAGACTTACGCATTGATCCAAGATCATTTGTTCCTCCTGCTCCATCCTCTTCGGATGACGTGCCGACTCAACATTTCCCGTCGGCAACTCCTCCCGTACATTATCCCCAGGCTCCGGCATTTCCGGGCGTTACAAACATCGAAGGTCTCAGCGATGAAGATGCACAAAAACTCAACATGAGCATTCAAAATCTGGCACGTACAGCGAGTCAGTTGAATGAAATTGCCAGCTTCTCTTTGGAAACGGAGAAACTGACTCAAAGCATACAGGCTTTTTCAGAAAACACCGCCAAGTACGTTCAAAATCAGGAAGCTCTGTTTAAGGCAACAGATATCTTGCTGCAGCTTTACGAACGTATAGGAGAAGATACCGAAAAGATTGAAGTGAACACACAAGAGTACCGCAACAAAGTAGAGAAGATCAACAGCAACTTAGCCGGTATGAATTCAATTTATGAAATACAATTGAAAGATGTTCATACGCAATCTGTTCATTTCCACAATCAGGCAGAAATCTCCAAGCAGCTTTCGGACGAAATGAAAAATGTTACCGGAGAAATGAGCAAACTAAAGAATGTTTCAGATGACTTTTCATCGGCAACAGAAAAACTGAAAACCAACGCAAATGAATTGGCAGATAATATTGCAAAACTGAACAGCATATATGGCAATATGCTGAACTCAATGGGTTAAATCAATCAAGCAGAATCAAGTATAAAAAGATATTATGGGTGGAACCAAGAACTGTCCGGAAACCCCGCGACAACGAATGATTGGCATGATGTACCTGGTGCTGATTGCCTTACTTGCACTGAATGTCTCCAGCGAAATTTTAAACGGTTTTACACTGGTGGATGACAGTCTGCATACTTCTACTCTTTCCATTGATGAACAGAATCGTCGCCTCTATCAGGAATTTCACGCTATGTATGCCGAAAATCCGCAAAAGGTAGGTGAATGGCTCGAGAAAGCAAAAATTGTTCAACGGGAAGCTGATGAACTTTTTAATTATATCCATCAGTTTAAAGTCGATATTCTTAAGCTTGCTGATAAAGAAAAAGCCGACACGATAGCGGCAAGAAAGATTTACAAAAGGGAAGATTTGAATGTGCCTTCGCATTATGCATTAAATGAAGGAAATGGGACTAAGTTAAAAGAAAAAATTGAACATTTTCGCGATTTGATGATTTCTCTTGTCAACGGTAATCATGGAGATCATGAAGTGTTTCAAGACGTCTTTTACACAGGTAACATCAACAATAAATCCTGGGAAATAGCCACTTTCGACAATATGCCGGTTTCCGCCGTAATTACTATTCTTACCAAATATCAGAATGACGTGCGAAACACAGAGTCGAAAGTTATACAACACCTGAAAGAGAGTACGGACGAAGGCGATGTCAGGGTAAACAAACTTGATGCTTTCGTAGTGGCTGAATCCAACTATGTAATGGAAGGTCAGGAATATCGTGCAAAAATTTTATTGGCAGCGGTGGATACTACCAAAGCTCCCAATATATACGTAAATGGCAATAAATTAGCCGGTAACAATTATGTTACTACCGCTTCACGCGTTGGTGAGCATAGCTATTCCGGATATGTTGAATTTCCCAACAATCTCGGTGAAATTCAAAAATTCAATTTCACAAGCAAATACAATGTTGGCAAACCGGCAGCTATCATTTCAAATGATGATTTGAATATCCTGTATCGTGGGTTCGATAACAACATCAGTATTTCAGCACCGGGTATTCCAACCGAAAATTTACGCATAGACGTTAAAGGCGGAACTGCCACACAAAAGTCTAGCGGCAAATACATCATCAAGCCCACCGCCAACAGTGTTGAAGTTTCGGTCATAGGCAATATAGGCGGAAGGCAAATAAATATGGGAAGTAACACCTATAGGGTACGTCAGTTACCTGACCCCAAACCCTATGCGGTGTATAAAGATAATAACGGTAACATGCGAAGCGTATTTGACGGCAGCGTACACGGACCTACCTTTGTAGCCGGTAATCCGACGGTAACAGCAGGTTATGGCGAAGATGCCCTGATACAAGCCAATTTTACGGTAAAATCATTTGCCATCAGAATAGGTCGGAGAACCTATAATTCGAACGGACCCAATTTCTCTGCAGAACAAATTGCTGTCATCAGCAATTTACCGTCCGGAACACCCCTGATCATACAACGTATCATGGCAGCGGGACCCGACGGACTGGACAGAAACCTGTCAGCTGTAGCAATTGAAGTGCTGTAGGAATTTTATAGACTTTATAACCCAAAAAGCATCAATTTAAAAGAGACGAAAATATAAACATATGAAGACAATCAATAAAATCCTTGTTTCTATTTTTTTAATATACGGACTCAATGCATCAGCGCAGGATCCAAATCTGAATTTCTTTGACAGCAGCGGTGTTATCAATTATTCCGAAATGCTGACCAATGATTTGGGTTATTTACTCACTCACATGGACAACAGGGCTGATGATGTGGTTTGGGCACACATCACCTACAGCATCATCGACATGCGGGATAACATCAACACACAATTGGCGTTCCCGACCGGACAAGATGCTAATTTCAAAAATCTTTTCAGACTGATTGCTGAAGCCATTGTAGATAAAACACCGGTTTATTACCCCAATGAAGCAGAATTAACACCTGTTTTTGACACAGTGAATCTTGTGCCCCGTAACAAGTTATCAGATGTTTTCTTTATTGAAACATTTGTAGGTGGTGCACAATATATCGACCCGCTTTTTGAACTTGATTCAGTCAGCAATACCGTATCACTCAACAACCGTATCTACGATCGTTTTGCAAGAGGAGTCAACAAATTTTTAATCCAGCAAGTGTATTACTTCGATACACATCTTTCAAGAATGCACAGCAAAATAATCGGCATTGCACCCCTGATGATCATGGAAGATGCCATGGCACCTATTTTCCCATCTTTTGATGATGAAGAAGACACAAGTGACGACGCAGCTGACATGCAGCAGCTAAAGAACACGCTTCGGGAATCCATTGTTTGTTGGTTGCTTTATGATGACTTGCAAGCTCATTTCTCCAAACAGCCGGTTTTTCCTGAAAACAACATGGCACAAAGGATCAGCTATCACGAGTTCTTTTCGAAGAAGATGTATTCTTCTTATCTGATAGGTGATAACAACCTTATGAAAAAGCTTTACAGCAACACATCAACATTAAGCAGCACAGAGCTCAGCGAAGAAATTACCAACATCGAACGTAAATTAATTGAGATAGAATCGCAACTTTGGGGGAAGTAAAAACATGCGCATAGCTGGTTTAATCTCGGGAGGAGTAGATAGTTCAGTGGTCGTTCACCTGCTAAAAGAAGCGGGATACGACCCTACCCTGTTTTACATCAAAATAGGCAGGGATGATGATGATCTGTTGCACTGCGATTCGGAGGAAGACATTGAAATGGCCACGCTGGTTGCTCACAAATACGGCTGCAAATTGGAGATTATCGACTTGCATCGTGAGTACTGGGATACAGTCGTCGCCTATACAATCGATAAGGTCAGAAAAGGTTTTACGCCCAACCCGGATGTGATGTGCAATAAATTGATCAAGTTCGGTGTATTCGAAGAAAAGGCCGGCCAACACTTTGATAAAACGGCTACAGGTCATTACGCAACCATCATCGAAAAAAATGGGAAAATCTACCTTGGAACAGCCAAAGACGCCCTAAAAGACCAAACGGATTTCCTGGCACAGATCAATCATTTGCAAGTCTCCAAACTGATGTTCCCCATTGGCAATCTGATGAAAGAAGAAGTGCGCCGGATTGCAACACAAGCCAATTTGCCAAGTGCAAAACGGCATGACAGTCAGGGTATTTGCTTCCTGGGCAAAGTAAACTACAACGATTTTATCCGCAGGTATTTAGGAGAAAAAAAAGGACCTATCGTTGAATTGGAAACCGGAAAAATTTTAGGATATCACAAAGGCTATTGGTTTCACACCGTTGGACAACGCAAAGGATTGGGACTTTCCGGAGGTCCCTGGTTTGTCATTCGGAAGGATGTTGAAGCCAATATTATTTGGGCTTCCAGGGGTTACGAAGTCGAGGCAGTCTATGGGAAAGAATTCACCATGCAGGACTTTCACTTTATCACAGAAAATCCCTGGACAGACCTTCATTCAGGAACAGACATCACCTTCAAGATCAGACACACACCTGAATTTACTCCGGGGAAAATCTTTAAAACCGATAACGGATACCAGGTACTTTCATCTGAAAAAATACACGGCATTGCTCCGGGACAATTTGGAGTTATTTATGATGCGGATAGTAAGATATGCATCGGCAGCGGAGAAATTATTTCTGCCTGAAAAACAATTGAACGGGCGTTCCCTTAAAATTCCACTTCGACCTGATTTTATTTTCCAAAAACCGTCTGTATGGTTCTTTGATGTATTGAGGTAAGTTGGCAAAGAAAATAAAGGTAGGTATTTGAGTATTGGGCAACTGGGTGATGTATTTAATTTTAATGTACTTCCCTTTCAGAGCCGGAGGCGGATAATTCTGGATCAATGGCAATAAAAACTCATTCAATTGAGAAGTGGGAATTTTCCTTTGTTTGTTTTTATAAACCTCTACAGCCGATTCCACCACCTTTAAAATGCGTTGTTTGGTTATTGCCGATGTAAAAACAACCGGAAAATCGACAAAAGGAGCAAAACTGTCACGTATTGACTTTTCAAGCTCCTTGACATCTTTAGGGTTTTTGTCCGTGATCAGATCCCATTTATTAACAGCGACTACCAGGCCTTTTTTGTTTTTCTGGATCAGCGAGAAGATGCTCATATCCTGCCCTTCAAGTCCGCGGGTGGCATCTACCATCAAAATGCAGACATCTGCATTTTCGATGGCACGAATGGAGCGCACCACAGAATAATACTCCAAATCTTCCTGCACTTTGGCTTTTTTGCGTATGCCGGCGGTATCAATCAAATAAAAATCGTGTCCGAATTTATTAAAGCGTGTATAAATCGAATCGCGCGTTGTTCCGGGGATATCCGTTACAATGGTTCTTTCTTCACCGGTGAAGGCATTGATAATGGAAGATTTCCCAACATTCGGACGTCCAACTATTGCAAAACGCGGAAGAGTAAGCAATTCGGCTTCCTCAGATTTTTTTTCTACGGTACCGAGTAATTCTACCACACGATCCAACAATTCGCCCGTACCCAAACCATTGATGGCAGAAACGATGAAAGGATCACCCAATCCCAAAGCATAAAACTCAGCAGCATTGTACTGCCAGTCAAAGGTATCCGACTTATTGGAAACCACTATAACAGGCTTATCAGCTCTCCTTAAAATGGCAGCAACCTCATTATCCAAGTCAGTAATGCCGGTCTGGACATCCACAACAAACAGAACCACATCAGCTTCTTCCAAAGCCAAGGTCACATGTTTTTTGATCTCTTCTTCAAAAACATCCTCCGTGTTCACCACCCAACCTCCGGTGTCAATCACGGAAAACTCGCGCCCTACCCATTCACATTTACCATATTGACGATCACGTGTAGTCCCTGCCTGCTCATTCACAATGGCACGGCGACTCTTGGTAAGTCGATTGAACAAAGTAGATTTACCAACATTTGGACGTCCTACGATAGCGACAATATTTCCCATTTTGATGTATTTTTAAACTGAAAAATTTAGTTTGCAAAAATACTTAAAATTACACGGACGGACAAAGTGCAATAAAAAAGATATGAATAAATCAAGCACTATATACTGTTCAAAAGTTCCAACTTACCATCATCGATCAATTTAATAATCAATTCGCCGAACAATGTATTTTGCCAGGCAAACCAATGTCTGGTGAAATTATTCGGATCATCTTTATGGAATGACTCGTGCATAAAACCCGTACCGGCATCCGTCGCCATCAACAATTTAATACAGTATTTTATCTCATCGTCGTTTTGAGAAGTGAAAGCCTTCATCATAATGCTCATAGGCCAAATCATATCATAGCCGACATGCGGACCTCCAATACCTTCGCCTGCAGTTCCCCGAAAGAAATACGGGTTATCTTCACTCCACACAAAGTTACGGGTATTCTGATAAACAGGATCGTTTATATCCACATCTCCCAAATAAGCCATGCCCAACAAACTGGGAACGTTGGCATCATCCATCAGCAACCGGCTTCCAAAGCCGTCTACCTCATACGCATATATCTTACCATATTTAGGGTGCTTGTAAACAGCATATTTCTCTAAGGCATTTTCCACTTCATCAGCCAACATGATACACTCATTGGCTTTGTTTGCATCTTTATTCACTGTTTGAAGGATTTCTGCAGCTTTTCTCAAAGAAGATACGGCAAAAAAGTTAGATGGAATTAAAAATTGGAAAATGGTTGCATCATCAGATGGACGAAATGCAGAGGCAATTAACCCTACCGGGTTTACCGGATTTCCCTTTCCTCTGTTAGACATGGTATCTGACTGATGTTTGGTTTTACGTTGAAAATAATAAGAACCATGACCTTCTTTCTTTTGTTGTTCTTTGAAAGTTGCCAGGATATTATCCATTGCCTTCAGCCATTCTTCCTGAAATATACCGGCATCACCGGTTACTTTCCAGTACTCATAAGCCAGGCGCAAAGGATAACACAAAGAGTCTATTTCCCATTTTCTCTCGTGCAGTTCAGGTTTCATATCCGTTTCATCATCCATCCACTGATGGTCCGGGTTGGGGTCATTTGGATCTAAAAAGGCATTGGCATAAGGATCAAGAATGATGCTCCTGAACTGACGCAGAATCGTTCCCCGCAACATTTTCTTCAAGGCTTCATCCTCGTTGGCAAGCTGTACATAGGGCCATACCTGTGCACCGGAATCCCGTAACCACATGGCATGAATATCACCGGTGTACACCAAAGTATCATCGTCCCCATTTTCTAAGGTGTAATAACGTACCGTAGTGTCAATGGTATTGGGAAAGCAATTCTCAAACATCCAACGAAGGCGGGCATTGGTGAGTTGTTTGGTTACTTCGGCTATTTTACGCTCAATAGCCTGTGAAATGAATAAGCGGTCTTCAACTGTCGGACGTTTGGATATATACACTTTCGCGTGGTCATTTTCCAACACTATTGCATTGGCTTTTTGCGCATAATCAGTTTGATCTTTGAATCTTTTAGTGTCTGTATTACAAAAAGTTAATAGCATGACAGACAATGCCAATGAAGTAAAAATAAAGGTCTTCCTTAAAAAATTGCAGTTCATAAATTAGTTGATTTTAAGTGTTTTTATTAGATGTGTTCAGTAGATTTTGGTGAATACGTTTCAGATGTGGTAAATGGTATCTTGGTTTAATTTCTTCATTGATTTGTTCAATGTGGCATAAAGAACAACACTGTTAATCAATTTCAAAAACAAAAAAGGGTAAAACTCCGCACATCTCTGCACCTTAGTTTCACCCTTTATATTTTAGTAGTAATCTCGTCGCTTCAAATAAAGCAACGGACAAGATGGTTGATCAGCTCTTCATTCCACATTTAGAGTTACGCGTTTGAATGCAATAACAGTAGCTTTATTCGCCTTCAAATAATCACTTACAGTTTGTTTGGATTCTTTGATAAAGGCTTGTTCCAACAAAGTGGATTCTGAGAAGAATTTATTCAAACGACCTTCGGCAATTCTATCCAACATTGCTTCGGGTTTACCTTCCTGACGAGCTTTTTCCTTTCCAATTTCCAATTCTTGCTGAATAATTTTTTCAGGAACTGAACTTCTGTCGAGAGAAATTGGATTCATAGCAGCTACCTGCATGGCAATATCGCGTGCTACCTGATAATCAACATCCTTTTCTTCAAAAGACACAATAGACGCCAATTTGTTTCCGGGGTGTATATAAGCAGTTACAGTTGCACCTTCAACAAAAACATAGTAATCTAATTCCATTTTCTCGCCGGTAATACCTGAACGTTCAGTCACCAACTCAGCAATGGTCCGACCATCCATTTTTAAAGCGGCTACTTCTTCCGTTGTAGTTGCTTTGGCTGCCAACGCAGCATCCAGAATAGATTTTGTCAATGCAATGAAATCTTCATTCTTTGCCACAAAGTCTGTTTCACACTTCAACGCAATAATTGCAGCATATCCATCTTTGGTATCAGCTAATACACAACCTTCAGAAGCTTCACGATCACTGCGCTTTGCAGCAACTGCTTGTCCCTTTTTACGAATAATTTCTACCGCCTTTTCGAAATCGTTTCCGGCCTCTATCAATGCATTTTTGCAATCCATCATGCCGGCACCGGTCATGGTGCGCAATTTCGAAATATCTGCCATCGTTACAGCCATAATATCTAATATTTAAAAAATTTCTAATGTTAATAATTCCCTTAAAAAACACTGGATTTACAATTTACCAACTGTATTATTAAAAAAACAGTGAATGGCAAATTGCAAAAGAGTTTAATCTTCATCATCGTCTGTAGTAAACTTCCTTACTACATTTGCTTTTAAAGCATCTTCATCTTCTTTGCGAGTCCTCGGACGTCTTGAAACGCGTTGTTTTCTTTCTTTTACAACCACTTCTTCAGATTCTTCCGAAGTTTCGGCGCTGTCCACTTTTTCAACCTTACGTTCTTCCAATCCTTCTTGTATCGCTTCTGTCAAAGCTGTTACAATTACGTCAATCGATTTCGTAGCATCATCATTAGCAGGGATCACGAAGTCTATTCCGTTTGGATTAGAATTGGTATCAACAATAGCAAACACCAAAATACCCAGGCGTTGAGCTTCCCTCACCGCAATTTGTTCTTTCATCACATCCACCACAAAAATGGCAGAAGGAAGACGTGTCATATCCACGATGGAACCCAAGTTTCTCTCCAGCTTTTCACGCTGGCGGGAAATCTGTAATTTCTCACGTTTGGAGATGTTATCAAAAGTGCCATCAACTGACATTTTGTCTATGGTGGACATTTTCTTTACAGCTTTACGGATGGTCGGAAAATTGGTCAACATACCTCCTGCCCAACGTTCAGTGATATAGGGCATTCCTACGGCTTTGGCTCTTTCCGCAACCACTTCCTTTGCTTGTTTTTTGGTTGCAACAAACAGAATCTTGCGTCCTGATTTGGCAATGGATTTCATTGCTGCAGCAGCTTCATCTATTTTAGCAACGGTTTTATGTAAATCAATGATGTGAATATCATTGCGCTCCATGAAAATATAAGGAGCCATCGCAGGATTCCATTTACGCTTCAAGTGTCCAAAATGACATCCTGCTTCTAATAATTGTTCGAAAGTTGTTCTTGACATTGTTAATTGTTATTTTGTTTACATTCTTTTAAAATCAATCTCCGGGTAGTCACCAGTATTAAATATTGTGAGTCCCGAAAATTTAGATACTAAACTGAAATTATTTGCACTATTTATCAACTTACCATTTACCTTTTCAAATGGCAAACAGTCAATTGTAAAATAGATAAATTTATCGTTTGGAGAACTGGAATCTCTTGCGAGCACCCGGTTGTCCAGGTTTCTTACGTTCCACAGTTCGTGGATCACGTGTCATGAAACCTTCTGATTTCAAAGCAGGTTTATCTTCCGGATTAATCTTCACCAATGCACGGGCAATGGCCAAACGCAACGCTTCTGCCTGACCTTTAAAGCCTCCTCCGTCAAGATTTACTTTTATATCATACTTTTCAACCACACCTAATTTATTCAAGGGTTGCTTGACAATATACTGCAAAATAGGTGAAGGGAAATAGGCTTTCAATTCGCGATCATTAACGATGATATCACCTTTTCCTTCTTTCACGTAAATACGTGCCACTGCAGATTTTCTTCTTCCTAAGGCATTTACTACTTCCATATTGATTATTTAAGTGCGTTTAAATCGATTTTTTTGGGTTTTTGTGCTTGCTTGTCATGTTCGGGACCGGCAAAAACATATAAATTACCGAGAATTTTTGCCCCTAGCCTATTCTTCGGTAACATACCTCTTACAACTCTTTTAATAAATCTCTCCGGATCTTTTGCCATCAATTCGGCAGGAGTTGATTTACGTTGTCCACCGGGATAACCGCTGTGACGATAATAAAACCGCTCCGTCCATTTATTGCCTGTCAAAATAACTTTATCAGCATTGATAATGATGACATTATCTCCACAGTCAACATGAGGAGTGAAATTGGGCTTGTATTTCCCGCGCAAAAGTTTGGCAACCTTTGATCCCATACGTCCCAATACCATGTCGGTAGCATCCACAACTACCCATTCTTTCTGCACAGTCGCTTTGTTGGCAGAAATGGTTTTGTAACTTAAAGTATCCACTTTTTAAAATATTTTTTGTTTTTAATTCAATAATTACCGTTTTCAATCAGTTTTTATCACCCTGCTCGAAAGAGGCTAATCGGCACGAACAGAGAGCATTAACTCAATGAAAAACATGCTTTAAAATCGGGATAATAAACGGACTGCAAAGATAATATAAATCTTTTAGTTACAAAAGACTTGAACGCAAAAATTCGCAAACTGCGAAACCGATGAAAACTTTATCCGCTCATCCTTTGTTAAAACCAATCCCCTAGAAGGAATTAGTCGTGTTTTGTTAATTACTGAATATCTAATGTTATGTTGCCCTTTCAGGGCGCGCGTTTTCTCTCTTCACTCCATTATAACCCAAGGCGTTGCCGTTGGGCTGATATATGTTGCCCCTTCAGGGCGAAAGACGATTTTCCAGCCTTTTTTGGCAATTATACCATGTTTTCTTATCTGCGCCCTGAAAGGGCAGAATTTGTCAGCCCAGAGCAGCGCTCTGGGATTAATGACAATCCCAGAATACCATAGCGCCCTGAAAGGGCAACATACTTTAGCGCCTTGGGTCATACTTGATTTTTTTTTGCTTCGTTTTTTTGTATCAAGACAAAAAAATGAAGGAAAATTCAAGCTCAAAAATAAAGAAGAAATGTGGAACATTCATCTAAATTAAAGAATTTCATATACCTTTGCGCTTGAATTTTAGACACAAGATGAAACAACAACAATATCCGTCCTCTCTTTTGGAAGATGCTGTTAATGAATTTGCAAAGCTCCCCGGAATCGGAAGGAAGACAGCTTTACGCTTATGCCTCTACCTGCTAAGACAAAGTGAAGCCGATGTAGAAAAGTTTGGAGATGCATTTATTCGCTTGAGAAAAGAAATTCAATATTGCCGGGTTTGTCACAATATAGCCAATACCGAGGTTTGTGATATTTGCTCGAGTCCGGGACGAGATCAATCTACGATTTGCGTAGTAGAAAACATCAAAGATGTTATTTCTATAGAAAACACCCGGCAGTTCAAGGGACTATATCATGTACTAGGTGGTATTATTTCACCCATGGATGGCATAGGACCCTCCGACATTGAAATTGGCAGTTTGATAGAAAGGGTAGAAAAAGAAGAAATTAAAGAAATTATTTTAGCATTGGGAGCAACCATGGAAGGTGATACAACCAACTTTTATATATACAGAAAACTGGCATCCTTCCCCATACGCATCACGACCATTGCAAGGGGAGTGGCCGTCGGTGACGAGTTGGAATATGCCGACGAAGTTACTTTAGGCAGATCCATCACCAATCGGATTGAATTTTCAAGTGTTATCAAATAAACAGGAACAATGAAACAGGTTTTAAAAAAACTGACAATTGCATATTATCTGATTTATGTAGCCGCTATCGCAGTTGCAGCAGCAGGTTATTTGTTTTTTCGTTCGGGATTGGTGATTGACCCGAAAAGTCAAGCCGGAATCGTTATTTCATCTGTATTGATTTTTTTAATCATCTGTTCAATTCCGCTCACTTTGGCAATTTTTAACAGAAAAACCAAACAATGGGCAGAGCTGGAAGATACATTCGAAAAGCTCAGAAAATACACAAAAGCTTCTATCATCAGGCTTGTTATTATAGGCACTGACTTTCTGCTTGGAATATTATTCTTTTTTTTACTAAATTCGCAAAATATGATTATCCTCGCAGGAATTGCGGCCATAGCACTGCTGTTCTGCAAACCTGCAAAAGTTAAGATGATGGCGGAGTTGAAGATTAATGAGACAAAAGAATAAAGACAAAAGACAAAGAACGAAAAAAAGAACGATGAACTAAGAACTATAAACGATAAACGATGAATAAACCAGACCACGCGACCACGGACCCTGCAACTCGGAACTCGTACCCTGGAACACGGAACGCGTTAACTTCCTTAACTTCTTTAACTTCCAAAACTACTAACTACTAACTACCAAAAAATGATCATCGCTGTAGATTTTGACGGAACAATTGTCACCCACGAATACCCAAACATAGGCAAGGAGATTCCTTTTGCAATCGCAACACTCAAAAAAATCCAGGAAGATTTTCATTACAGATTGATTCTATGGACTGTACGTGAAGGCGAAAAATTAGAGGAGGCAGTGGAATTTTGCCGAAAAAGAGGCTTGGAATTTTATGCCGTAAACGCTAATTATCCGGAAGAAAAACCTGAGCATCAAGAGCCAAGGAAGATAAATGCTGATTTATTTATTGACAACAGTAACTTAGGAGGTTTACCGGATTGGGGTGTAATTTATCAGATGATTGCCTCTGAGCAGCAGCATAATTTAGAAGCTTTATTTAGTCCCTATGCCGGAAAAGATCTTATAAATCTAAAAAAAGGCAAGAAAAAGGGGTTCTTTAAATCAATTTTCGGTTGACATGTCATTGGAAAACAACAAACTAATATTGCGAGCGGTAGAGCCTGAAGACCTGGAAGTTTTATATATCTGGGAAAACATGCCTTCGTTTTGGAAAACGGGCAATACCAGGCAACCCTATTCAAAGTTTGCACTCAAAGAATATGTCAGTCGGATCAATTCCAATATTTATGAAACAGGGCAACTTCGTTTGATGATGGTCGCTAAGGAAAGCGGCAAAACCGTCGGAACAGTCGATTTGTTCGACTTCGACATACATCACAGTCGCGTTGCATTGGGATTGTTTGTGGCACCTCAACACCAAGGCAAAGGATTTGCAAAGGCAGCCCTGCAATTGGTGGAATCCTATGTGTTCAATTTTCTAAAAATAAACCAACTCTACTGTCACATCGCTGCAAGCAACAAAGCCAGCATCAACATGTTTACAAAAGAAAATTTTACCAAAACCAAATTGACTGACTGGATAAAATCAGAATCAGGATTTGAAGATGTTTTTGTATTCCAGCAATTTATCCGTGATTATCGGGATAAAGAACTCTCATCTTAATTGATATACACCTCTAATAGCGTCACTTCACCTTGCGGTAACAATTCAACTTCTGCTATAGAAGCAGGAATTAAGACGGTTTCTCCTTTCTTCACCTTGGTCACATCACCGTTGCAACTGATCTCAAAATTGCCTTCAACACACATATACACCACAAAAGAATCAAGTTTACCGTAAAACCTGTTGAATTGTTCGTTGAATCGCACGATATTGGTTGTGAAATAATCGCAACTCACCAAAGTAGCAAGTTCGTTGATTGACCTCGAATAAACTGTTTTAGGATCAGCAGAAGCGCTAAAATCAATTACATCAAGTGCTTTTTCGGTATGCAATTCTCTTTCTTTACCAAATTCGTCCAGCCTTTTGTAATCATAAATACGATAGGTTAAATCACTGGTTTGCTGGATCTCAGCCAAAACGACGCCTTTACCAATGGCATGAACAAGACCGGGAG
>Ga0209718_1001013_pt1 | contig 34153 bp, 25 predicted proteins | sample AD_JPNAS1_MetaG_FD_184420 | JGI IMG/M metagenome (GOLD analysis project Ga0209718, IMG submission 184420) | Active sludge microbial communities of municipal wastewater-treating anaerobic digesters from Japan - AD_JPNAS1_MetaG (SPAdes) (version 2) | ecosystem: Engineered > Bioreactor > Anaerobic...
GAGGCGGCACTCCCCGATGGGGGTAGAGCCGCTGCGGGCCGGAGCGCAGCGCAACCTCGGTCGCGGCCCGCAGCGTGCGATTGGGGCCCCATCGGGGGATGCCGCCGGCCCTACCGAGATCCGCGAATGTTCCCTCTCTCACCCACAAATTCTGCTACAGAACCGAAAATCTGCTCCACGACGTGCGATACGTGTATGACGGCTGGAACTTGCTCGCCAGCCTCAATCCGGCATCGTCCGTCCGCCAGGCTTACCTGTGGGGCTTGGATATGAGCGGGACGATGCAAGGCGCGGGCGGCGTGGGCGGGTTGTTGGCGATCACCGACGCCAGCCAGGGTTCGCACTTCTGCGCGTATGATGGGAATGGCAATGTGACCGCCTTGGTGAAAGCGGATGGCGCAGGACTGACCGCCCAATACGAATATGGCCCCTTTGGGGAACTCCTCAGCGCCACCGGCCCGATGGCCAAGGCCAACCCCTTCCGGTTCTCGACCAAGTATCAGGATGATGAAACGGACCTGATTTACTACGGTTATCGGTATTACAACGCGAGCACGGGGAGGTGGCCAAGCAGAGACCCGTTCGGGGAGGTGGGTGGTTTGAATCTGATGGGGTTCACCGACAACAACCCGGTTGACAAGTGGGATATTCTTGGCCAAGAAACTCCTGGAAAACAGAAATGCCAGCAGATGGTCAACAACGCCTTGGCTAAACAGAGCGAACTGATTGACCTTCTGAAGAAACACGACTGCAAAAACCCGAAGGTCAAATGCAAGTGCTGTGGTGATGCGGATTTGGTGGGGTATTACCGACCCAAGTTTCTGTTTTGGGGCAACACGATCACGATGTGCCAAAACAACCTCGGCGACGACCAATCGGTCTACGACACCGTCCTCAAGCATGAGATGCTTCACGCCGTTCAATCCTGCTACAAGGAGAAGGAGTGAGGTGGATGTCGGACATCGGTCTGCAAGGAGATTGAGGCTTACTACAACGCGAACTGTGCCCAAATCGCAGATCCGGAAGACCGGAAGGCATGTGTGAAGCAAGGCGTGGACTATTCCTCGGCCAATCACTGTAAGAACCAGGACCGAATCGATAAATACTTCTCGGAGCTATATGACAAATGCAAGACTCGCTCCCGCTAACCAGTGTGGGCGTTGGCTGCTCGTCTTGTCCCTGTTGCTGGGAGGATGCATGAACTCGCCGACGGGCCAGCCGGAAACGAACTCAGGTGGCGTCAATCCAGACATCCGGTTGGAAGTGATGTTCCAGAATCGGAGCGAGAAGCTGACTCCCGAAGAGGCGAGCACACTGCGCCAGTATTTGAAGGGTGTTAAAACCAAAACCCCAGAAGGAAGTCCCTCGCCACGGCTCAAATACCGGGTGCGAATTGATGTCGGCGGCAAGCCGCAGTTCTACTATTTTAGGGACGATGGTTCACTCATGCTCGCGAAGTCACCGTCAAAGAAAGCGGACGAAATCAAGCAGCTAGTTACAAGCGTTGCTTCCCGCATACCGGTAGCCACGAAATGATCCAAGGGCTGTTCCGCCTGTTTCTACAATGATGTCGCCCCTACCGGGGCTTGACTATTTTCCAGCTATAAAGGGGGCAGTCCTCACCATTGACACAAACGAGTGGTTGGCGGCAGCGTGCCGCCCCGCCTCGCAAGCCCCGGATTGAATTTGCAGGCGCGATTTACCACGTGACGAATCGCGGGGACCGGCGCGAACCCATTTTCCGGGATGACCGGGATCGGCACTGTTTCCTCGAAACCCTCGGCCAAGCGTGCGCCAAGACGGCTTGGCCGGTTCACGCGCTCGGCCTGATGGCGAATGATTTCCCTCTGGTGGTGGCGACGCCCAAGGGGAATCTGGTCACGGGCATGAAATGGTTTCTGGGCACCTACGCGGCACGGTTCAACCGGCGGCATCAGTTCTTCGGGCACCGGTTCGGCGGGCGCTACAAGGCGTTGCTGGTGGACGCGGTGTCGCCGGGCTGCTTGCGCACGGTCTGCGAGTATGTGCATCTGAACCCGGTGCGGGCGCAGTTGCTGGCAACGGAGGTTTCGCTGCGGGATTACGCTTGGAGCAGTTACCCGGAATACCTCAAGCCGCCCTCGCGCCGCTGGCGCTGGCTGCGGGGGGAACGCTGGTTTGGGGAGCTTCGCTTGCCCCAGGACCGCCCGGCGGCGCGGCTGGAGTTGGAGCGGCAGATGGAGGAAGGTCGGCGGCAGGAAGGCGGCGGGGAGGAATGGGCGGCGATCCGACGGGGATGGTTTTTCGGGGCGAACGAGTTGAAGCGGCAATTACTGGCGCAGGCATCGGAGCGAGTGGGCGCGCAGCATTACGGGGCTGAGCGCCAGGAGAGCGGGCAAGCCAAGGCGGAGCGGTTGGTGCAGGAGGAGTTGGCGAGCCTGGGCCGGCAGGAATCGGACCTGGCAGCGCGGCGCAAGGGCGATCCCGGCAAGCCTCGCTAACGATCCATGCGTTTGGCGGCCCGGCGTTTGGCTTCGAGCAGCCGGCTTGTGGTGGCGGCGCGGTCGGCGGGCGGCGCGGGCTCAGAGGGTTGAGGCGCCGGCGGAGGCGCGGCCGCGGGGGCTTTCTCCGGACCGGATGTTGGGAGCGTCACAGTCGAGGTTGGATGTGAGGGGGCAAAGAGGTCCGGACGACTGTCGGCGTCGAGGGCGGTGTGTTTGGCGCGGACTTCGCCGCGTCGGGCGAGCAAAGCGGCGAGGGATTCATCCGCCTCGACGGGCCGCGCTGGGCGGCGCCAGAAGAAGAGGATGCGCCGGAGGTTTTCGGTGGCCTTGAGCCACTCGGCGCGATCCAGGTAGATGCGTCGAACGGCGACATCGGCGAGGAAGAGCAACAGGCCCAGCTTGAGGAGCCCTTCCCAGAGATCGCGGGGCTGGTAGGTCCGGATTCGGTCGTGCCGAAACGGGTTCACGGCGTTGGCGTCCGTCTCCATCAATGGCGGAAGCAGCCGGCCGTTTCCGGATTCGGCGATGCGCCGGAGGAGGTTGAGGTGCGGCTCGGTGGCATTGAATTCGGGCGAGTAGCTGACGTTGGCGCCCAGCGCCTGGGAGGCGCGCACCTGTCCGTTCTGCATTTCCATGAGGTTGAGCAGGTAGGTGCCCACCTCGCGGGTTGGGAATCGCGTTTCGTATCGGCCCGGGCCGGCCTGTTCGAGTCGGATGGTCTGCGCTTCGCCTTTGGGTGTGACGACGACCGCCTGGAGGTCGAGGAAATTGCGGTAATTGCCCTGGGCGTCGAGCGCCTCGACACTGAGGACGCCTTCGCCCTGATCGACCGAGATTTCGGCATTGAAATCGGCCAAGTCGAGTCGCCGCAGCGCCCATTGGGCGACCTGGGACCAAAACTGCCGGTACTTGGGCCATGCCATCCAGTCCACCGCCCATTTCGCCTTGGCGTCGGAGGTGAACGCCACGGCGCGGCCCAACCCGTACTGCCAGTGGGCCAGGACGGGATCGCCTTTATCGGACACGAGCGGCACCTCGGCCCGGCCTTTGGGCGTTGTGCAGACGTAGCCGCGCAGTGTGGGCAGTTCATTGGCCCCGATGCCGCGGAGCAACTCGCTGCCGGCGACCATCTGGGGCTGGAAAGGCTCCTCGAAGATGGCGGACTTGAGAATGACCATCGCTTCCTTGAGAAAAATCTGGGGCAGTTGGTTCGGGTCCTGGACGTCGTAGAACCGGCCCCGTCCCAGGTCGGCGATGCGGATCATGGTTTCAGGGCCGGCATGGCCGGCGATGAGCACCGTGCTCACCGTGATGCGGTCGTTGACAATCGCCTGCATGAGGGCGTCCGACGGCGGGCCTGGGTCGCCGTCGCTGAACACGATCATATGCTTGAGGTTGGCGGTGGACTGCTTGAGGCCCGGGCTGTTGGCGTCGCCCTTGTAACCCATCTCCATGACGTGCTGGAAGCTCGGCAGGTCGCCCTGGTTCATGCCGGCGATCATGCGCCCTTTCTCCCGTTTGTCCCCGACCTTCGAGAGCGGAAAGAGGAAGCGGTCGGTGCCGTCCCAGAGGACGACGCCCAACTCGTCCTGCGGACCCAATGCATCGAGAACTCCCTGGGCGCATTCGCGGGCGATCTGGTTGCCGTTGTTGAACTCCATGCCGTGCATGATGAGAATCACGGCGCCGCTGGGCAGGACCTTCTTGCTGCTCAGTTCCATCTCGACCGGCAACGCGGCTTCGAGCGGCGTGTCGCGGTAGCCGCCCGCCGCGTATGTCTGGTCGCCACCGACGCAGACCAGGCCCACGCCGAAATCGCGCACCGCGCTCTCGATCAGCCTCATTGTCGTCGTCCCCAGATCGCCCGCTGCGAGATTGCTGATGAAGATGGCGTCGAATCCCTGCAACTCGGCCAGAGTGTCCGGGAAGCCGCCGAGGTCGGTCAGCTCGACTTCGAGGTTCGAGGCGCGCAGGGCGCCGGCCAACGGGGCGTCCTGGTCGGGGTCGGCCGACACCACCAGGAGCCGCGGATCGCCCCGCACGCTGGTGAACGTGCCGGCCCGGTTGTTCTGCGGCACCCGGTCGCCGGCCGCTTCGAGCTGGATGTCGTAGTTGTAGAAGCCGGGTTCGGTCAGCGTCTGGGGAAAGGCGAAGAGGTTCTTGCCCGCCGTGAGTTCGATTTTCTGCTCGCCCAGGAACTGATCGTTGCGGAACAGACGCAGCGTCGCCTCGCGGTTGGTGTCCGTCTGCGCGAAAATCTTCACTTCGAACGTCTGCCCCTTCTTGAGAAGCGGCGGCACGGTGACCTTCTGTACGCTCACGTCGCCGCCCCGGGAAATACCCATCGGGACGACATCGATGCTCACGCCCAGAGCGCGGGCGGCGAGGGCGGCTCCGACCGCTTCGCCGAGGTTCTCGTTGCCGTCCGAGAGCAGCACGAGCCGTTTCTGGCCGGTCTCGGGAAAAGCGGCCGTGCCGAGCCGGATGGCGCCGGCGATGTCGGTGCGTTCGGTTCCCACCACGGCGTGGATTTTTGGGACGTCGATCTTCGAGTTGGGAGCCGTCTCGATGCTGGCGCCGGTTCCGAACACGACGATGCCTCCCTTGTCGACTGTTTTCTTGGCCGCGCCGGCCCGATTCACGTATTCCCGCGCGGCTTCCTGTTGAGTTGAAGGGATGCTGTCGGAGCGATCGAGGAGGAAGTAGACGTTGAGTCCTTCGAGCGGACGCTTCCACTGCATGCCTGCCAAACCGAGCACAAGGGCCCAGGCGACGATCAGCCGCAGCGCGAGCGCGACGCGCCGCCGCCAGGGACCGGTCTGGACGTAGCTGCGCGAGGCGAGCCAGAGCACCCACCCCGAGACCGCGGGGAGCAGCAGCAACCACCAAGGATGGGTGAATTGAAAGGGCATCAGACGGTCCCAGGGCGGCGGATGAATTTCTGGATGAGGTGATTGCCCGCGTCGGCCACGTACAGATTCCCCTTCGAGTCCAGGGCGATGCCCCACGGATTGTTAAACTCGCCCGGCGCGGCGCCGGCGCGTCCGATGATTTCGCGCGTGCGATGATGGGCGTCAAAGACCTGGATGCGGCTGTTTCCGAACTCGCAGACGAAGAGGTTGCCGGCGCGGTCGACGGCGACGTCGTAGGGGTAGCTCATGGCTCCTGGACCGGCCCCGGCGTGTCCGAGCTCGGCCAGCCATTGTCCGTTGTCCGAGAACACCTGCACCCGGTGATTGCACGAATCGGCCACGAACAGCCTGTCCTGCGCGTCGACGAACAACCCTTCGGGGCGATTGAACTCGCCGGGGGTAGGGCCGTAGCGCCCGAATCCGGCCAGGCGCGACGCGCCATCGGGTGTGAAGCGTTGCACCCGCTCGACGATGCCGTACTCGCTCACCCAGAGTTCGCCGCGACTGTTCACCGCCACGGCTCGAGGGAAGGCGAGTTGGCCCGCGTTGGTGCCGTGCGTGCCCCACTGCTGCTCGATTCTTCCTTCGGCCGAGAAATGGTTCACGCGCGAATAATGCGGCTCGACGACGATCACCCGCCCGTCGCGGTCTATCCCCATTCCCTTCGCCTTGCCCAGGTCCGTCTCGGGCATCTGCCAGGCCAGCAGCCATTCGCCCAAAGGGGAGAACTTCTGCACCCGCCCCGTCATATCGACCACGTAGACGTTGTCCGCCCGATCGACCGTCACGGATCGTGGTTTGCTGAACTGACCCGGACCCACCCCGCGCGTGCCCCAGACCTCGACTCGATCGAACAATTCGCTATCGAGTGGCGCATGCCCGGGAGCGTGCTGCGAGCAGCCGGCCAGCAGGCCGGCCAGGACCGCCCCAATCGGAATTCGCTCTGCCCTGGCGAGGCCGCATATTCGAGCCGCCTGCCAGGCGGCCAGTGGCGCCAGAGCCAGGGCAAGCAGGATCAGGCAGAGCGCATCGACTTGTGCGTTGTGGCCGTAGTGCAGCAGGTTGAAAATCCTCAACGCCAGCGTCTCCCCGCCGGGCGGCACGATCAGGAGGACGGTTTCGACGTCCCAGAGCGTGAGGAGATAGATCACGTACCAGAGCGCGGCCAGCGGGACGGCGATCTGGGGCCAGCGCACCCGGCGAAACAGCTCCCAGCGGTTCGCGCCATCCAAACGCGCCGCGTCGTCGAGGTCGGGGTCCAGGGTTTGGCGGGTCCAGCGCGCTCCTTGCCAACCGATGGCGGCGCACCGGAGAGTGAGAGCCAGGATGACCAGGCCGCTGCTTTGGTAGAAGGGCGTGAGGGGCCGGCGATTGAAGAGGAAGATGCAGACAACGCCGAGGAACACGCCGGGCGTCAGCCACAGAATCCAGAGCGGTTGTCCCGCAGACCATCGCCACGCCGCCAAACCGAGGCCGGTGGCCAAGGTGGCGGTCAAGGCGGCGACGTGGAAAGAAGCCCAGAGCGCCCCGCCGCCCGCGGCTAAGGCGCCGGGCAGTTCGCTCCAGGTGCGGGGCGAGTTGGCGAGTTCGACCAACGGCAGGCAGACGCCGAGAATCAAGAGCAGGCTGGAGATGCCGGCGCTGCCCCACCACCAGCGCCCCAGGCGGCGTCGCGCAAGAGCGGCTGCCAACGCAGGCTCGAGCCGGGGCCAGCGCAAGGGGCGGCGTCGCAACCAGAGTACCAGGGCCGCAGGGGGCAGGATGAGGGGGAGACACAGAAGGGCGGCTCCCCAAAAATCGAGATTGGTGCTGAACCGAATCCAGAGTTCGGCGGGAAACACTTTGATCTGGAGGATGGCCGGCACCGAGAAGTTGCCCAAAGCCAGGACCCAAGTGATCATGAGCGCCTCGAACAGGGGTGTCCTGGCCGACGGAACCAGAATCCACCGAAAGAGCGCAACGCCGGTCAATGCGCCGTCGGATTCGACCTGGCTTGGGGGAATTTGCGCCCAGGCGGCGAGGGTGAAGAACAGGGGAACGGGCCAAAGCAAGAGCGAAAGGGTCCAGACGGCGCCGCCTGGCGAGTAGATGTTCAGCGGGAGCCATGGACGCCAGGCGCCCGTCTGGCCAAGCAGGTGAATCCACGTGTTGGTGACAAGAAACGGCGGCAGGGCAATCGCCACGACAGCCAAGGCCAGCACAATGGCGCGCCACCGCGAACCCAAGCCCGAGACGAACAGAGCCGCGGTCACTCCCCAGAGCAGAGCCGCAAGGGCCGCCCCCGTGCTCACAAGCAGACTGTTCTGGAACAACGACCAGTTCATTCCGCGGACAGGGGGGAGTGGACACACCGTCGTGTCTGCAGACGCCGCGACAGCCAACCCTCGCCCCGGCCCTCGCCCATCCGACCTGCCTGCCGAAGCCTGGGCGCAGGCAGGTGGAAGAGGGTGTCCCGCTCTGCGGGACGGGTGAAGGTGCCGGTGTTGTGTATCCTACGGATTCCTCTGGATTTGCGAATGCGCGACATGTCCGCGCCGTTCTCCCCGGGCGGGGAGATGCCGTGGAGGGAAGCGACGCGTGGGGTGTGGATCACGCGGTCCTCCGATGATAGAACCACCATTCGAAGCCGAGCACCGCCAGGGCGGACGCAGCCAGCCAGCGCCACCACTCGAGACTGGCCCGCTTGGTCGAAGTCGCTTCAACCCGCGCGTACTTCCCAAACTTCAACTCGGGCTTGGGCGTCGTATCCGTCTCGGCGCCATCGAGCAGGTTTGCGGAAACCACGAAACGATTTGTCCCCGCTTCGATGCGATAGATACCCTGGAGCGCTGTCTGGCCGAACACCAACTCTCGCGCTCCGGGGTCGATGGCGATGGGGCGTTCGGAACCGTCTGGCAACCGGATGGTCGCGTTGGTCAACGATTCGGTGAGTGCGAGGCGGATGGGATCGCCTGCCCGCACCTGGAATTGGTCGGCCTTGGTGGCGGCCGGATCGAGCCACGCGACGGCGTTGGCGATGAAGATGGGGAACGAGATGCGCAGGGGCCAGGTGGTTTGGAGGGTGTCGAACCCGATCCAGATGAACCGTTGGCGCCCGGCTTCCCCGGCCAGGATCAGCGGTGAGGCCGACGAATCGACTAGCGACACGGCCCAGGCCGACGGCTTGACGGTGAGGGCTTCGGCCAATTGCACGTTGTCGAAGTTCACAAAGCGGAGCAGGGGATGCGTCGTGCGCCAGTCGACGATGGTCGGGGTCTCGACGCGCCCGGTGACTTCGACCCAGTTGGTGTTGGCCGAGCGGATGGCCAGGGTGTTGCCGGCAGGCCAGACCGCCGGCAGCACATCGTCGAGCACCGTCACGTCGAAATCCTCCGAACCCTCGACCAGGTCGTCCGCCACACTGAGCTGGACGCCGGGCGCGGCTGCCAGGGCCCGTTCGAGGAAGCGATTGCCCCGGGTGACCAGCAGCACGCGCACGGGTGCGGGCAGGAGGCTGACCAGGGAGGCCTGGTTGTCGGCCAGGAGGTCGTCCGAAGCCACGAGGCGGGCGGTGAAGATGCCGTCCTTGGTCTGTGTCGCCGCGAAGACTTGGGGCAGGGTTTCGCGCGGGCGGAGTTCGAGCAGGCGGGTTTCGATCAACTGGTCATCGAGCAGGACTTGCAGTTCGGTTTGAACGGGGTTGGTCGAGGCGTTGGCGACGCTGGCAAACAGGGCGCGGCGGGCGGGTTCTTCCGGGTGGGCGCGCACGTCGAGCCCCACGAGGCCGACGTTGTCGGCCCGCACGCCGAGGCGGTGGTAGACGACATTGAGTCCCTCGTGCTCGAACTCCGTCAAATCCGGCGCCGCACCGTCGCTGAACAGGTGAATCTCGGCATCGATCCTGTCCTTGACCAGCGGCTGGGCCAGCTTGAGGGCCTCGGCCAGGCGTGTGGGGGCGTCGGTCACCGCGCAGCCTTGCAGGGCCCGGCGCAGGGCGCTCTTGTTGCCTGTGGGCGACTGTTTCACCTCGGTGTGGCCGGCGGCCTGCAGCACGACCATCTGGTCGGTGTCATGGAGGCTGTCGACCAGTTCGAGCGCCTCACGCCGCGCGCGTTCGAATCGGGACGGCGTTTCGTCGGTGCTTTGCATCGAGGCGGAGGCGTCGATAATTGCCACGAACAGCCGTCCGCCCGAGACCTGTCCGGCGCGATACGGACGCGCCAGGGCGAAGATCAGAGCCAGGAGCAGGAGGATTTGCAGGACGAGGAGCCAGTTGTGACGCAGCTTTTGGAAGGGGGCGTTGGCCTGAGTTTCGGCGAGGTACTTCTGCCACAGCAGCGTGCTCGAGACGAGTTTGACCACGCGCTTGCGCTTGAGGAGATAGAAAAGAATCACCACCGGGATGGCGGCGGCGAATGCGAAGGCGGCGGGGGTGAGGAAGCTCATGGGGTTTTGGCTATCCGAGCACCTCGGCCTTGCGCAGTTGCCTCAACAAGAGGTCTTCGAGCGGCGTGGCGCTGCTCGCAAGGAAGTAGTTCACACCCCGCGCGGCGCAGAACTCGCGCAAACGCCGGCAAAACCTGGATACGGTGTCCCGATAGGCCGCCAGACGGTAGCGTCCGAACGTGACTTCCTGGTGTCCGCCGGTCTCGGCATCGATCAATCGAAGATCGCCGAATGTGGTCGGGCTCAGCTCGTCGGGCGCGAGGATGTGCACGCAATCGACCTGGAATCCGCGTCCCAACAGGGCCCCGATGCCCGCCTCGTAACCGTCCGGGTCCAGGAAATCGCTCAGCACCACGGCCAGGCCGGGCTGGCGGGCTTCGACGGCACCGCGGTGCAACGCACCGTTAAGCTGGGCCGTTCCGCCCGCCTTGAGCGCCCCGAGATGGTTGAACAGCGCAAACGCCGAGTGGCGTCCGCGCACCGACCGCAGCGCGCCGCGGGCGACCACGTCCTCGGGGTGGTCGGGAAAAACAAGCACGGAGACGCGGTCGAAGCCGCACAAGGCCACATAACCGATCGCCGCCGCCACCTGGCGGGCGAAGTCGAATTTCACCGGGTCGCCGAAGGTCATCGATTCGCTGGCGTCGAGGAACAGGCGGACCGGCAGTTCGCGTTCCTCCTCGTAGAGTTTGAGGAAGAGGCGATCGAGCCGGCCGTAGAGGTTCCAGTCCAGGTAGCGCAGGTCGTCGCCGACCGAGTAATTTCGGTAGTCGGCAAATTCGACTGATTGGCCGCGCGATCGGCTGCGGCGTTCGCCACGCGCGGAACTTTTCGCCCGCCGCGCCGCGAGCAACTGGACCCGTTCAAGCCGCCGGAGCAGTTCAGGACTGAGAAGACTCTGTGTCACACGGGCCTCGACGGGCAACTCACGCCCCGACCGCCACCGCATCCCGCGGCACGTCCTTCAGGACCTGGGCGATGATATGATCGGTGGTGACACCTTCGGCCTCGGCTTCGAAATTCAGAATGAGGCGATGGCGGAGCGCCGGCAAGGCGATCGCTTCGAGGTCATCGAAGCTGACATTGAATCGTCCCTGGGCCAGCGCCCGGACTTTGCCGGCCAGGATCAGTGCCTGAGCCCCGCGCGGGCTGCTGCCGAAGCGCAGGAACTGGGAGACCATGGCCGTGCCCGTCTCGGTCTTCGGATGCGTGGCTTGGACGAGCCGGACGGCGTAGTCCTTGACATGCGAGGCCACCGGGACCTCCCGGACCAATAGCTGCATTTCGAGCAGTTGTTCGCGCGACACAACGCGGCGCAGCTCGGTCTTGGCGGTCTCGGTCGTCCGGTTGATCACCTCCGTCAGTTCCGCCGCGGTCGGGTACCCGACCAGGAGCTTGAAGAAGAACCGGTCGAGTTGGGCCTCGGGCAGCGGGTAGGTCCCTTCCTGATCGATCGGGTTCTGCGTCGCGAGCACGAAGAACGGCTCGGTGAGCCGGCGCAAGGCCCCGCCTGCCGTCACGCTGTGCTCCTGCATCGCTTCGAGCATGGCCGACTGCGTCTTGGGCGTCGCCCGGTTGATTTCATCGGCCAGGATCAGGTGGGCGAAGATCGGCCCCTTCTGGAACTCGAACAGCCGCCGGCCGTCGGGCGTCTCCATCACCAGGTTGGTGCCGAGAATGTCGGCGGGCATCAGGTCGGGCGTGAACTGGATGCGGCTGAACGAGAGGTCCAACACCTCGCCCAGGGTGCGCACCAACAGCGTCTTGCCCAAACCCGGCACCCCCTCGAGAAGGACGTGCCCGCCGGCCAGGATCGCGACGAGGGTGTTGTCGACGATCGACTCGTGGCCGACGATGATCTTGCCCACCTCGTCCCGGAGTGCGCTGAAGATCGTGCGGAAATGCGTGATCTGTTCTTGGGTGCTCATTTGAGATCGTCGAAGTAGTCCTTCACGCTCCCGGCATAGGCGCGCGGGACCTTGTCATGACTCAGGGCGCTCTCGGCTTCGCTCTGCGCCGCCTGCAACGCCTCCTGGATCGCCACACGGCTCTGTCCCTTGATGCTGACCCCTTTGAGCGTAATGCTCGGCATCTGGCTCCCCGGCTGGAACTGGCCTTTGACCTTGGTCGGCATCATCCCCTCGGGAATCTCGCCTTCGCCGCGGTCGGTGATTCCCCGCGATTCCATATCCGGCCGCTCGATCCCGGAATTATCCCACAGACCCGTGGTGGGCGGCGTGTCGAGCCAACCGTCTTCGTCGGCCCAGGTGCCGACGCCCCGGCCGGGTTTGCCACCGGGCTTAAAGCCGGGTTTGCTCAGGCCTTGGCAGGCGCCCCAGCTCTGGCAGGTGCCGACGCAGATTTGGGCGCGCTTGAGGGCATCGAGAGTCGCCTTGAGGTCCTGCGCGTCCGCCAGTTGATCGAGCAGACTTTCGAGTTCCTTGGCTGCGTCCGCCAGGGCTTGGGCCGCGGGCGCGTTCTGACCCGCCTGCATCTGGCGCAGCGCCTCTTTCAAATGGTCCGGAACCTTCCCGTACGGGCCCGCTGGGTCGATGGCCTTTGCGACTTCGTCCATGAGGGCCTTCATGCGCTCGGGCGAGAGATCGCCCGCCTTCAATTGGTTGACCATTTTCTGCAGAGACGCGATGGCGGCCTCGGCCTGGCCCTTCTCGAGTTGCTCGGCGAGGTCCTTGCCGAGTTTGCCGGCCTGCTGCTGGAGCTTGTCGAGCGCCTGGGCCATTTCAAGCAGCCTCTCGAGATTCTTCTCGGCGACTTCGAGGTTCTTTAACACCTGGTCGATATCGCCCGCCTTCAACGCGGCCAGCGCCTCCTCGAGACTGGGCAGCGCGCTTCCCAGGTCCGTCGATTGGCGCGCCAGGCTCGACAATGCGTTCGCCAGGCTTTCCTGGGCGGCGGCGTTCGCCTGCGAGTCTTTGCCAAGCATGTTGGCGGCGGCCTGCCGGGCCTTGTCCAGCTCGCGTCGGAGCTTTTCGAGCGCATCGGCGGCGGCTTCCTTGCTCCCCAGCGCCTTCTGCATCGACTCGATCTGCTTCTGCAACGCGTCCGAAGATGCCGGGCTGTTCTTGTCCGCGCTGCGCGCCGCGCGCTCGATCGCGCGCAAGGCGGGGTTCTTCCCCAACTCACGATGCTCCTGCTCGACGCGATCGGTCATCTTCGCCAAATCGCGCAAGGCCTCGGTGCGGCTCACCGGGTTGCGGGCCAGTTGCTCGCCCAATTCCCCCACCGATTTGACGGCCTGGCGCGTCGCTTCGAGTGTCGGCTGCCGGCGTTCGAGACTGCGCTTGGTCAGTTCGGACAGGTTGCGCCCGGTCTCGCGGATGCTCTCCTTCTCGCGCTGCCGCTGGAGAAACTCCTGGCTGCGGTATTCCGGAGCGAAACCGAGTCCCGCTGCCAGGGCGAGGATGGGCAGAGACCACCGGCTGGCACGGGGCAGGGTGAGCGGCAGCAGCCGACGCACATCCACCTCGCCCACCATGCGGGCAGCGTCGTTCAACACGAGCGCGCCCCACTCGCCGGACCCGGGCTCGCGTCCGATTTCGAGCGCGGTGCCGAGCCGTTCCTGGAGGTGCTGGCGATGGTCGAGCCAGCGGGCCGTATCGATGGCGCGTTCGCGGCGCCACCAGCCGGCGAGGAATCCGGCCAACACGGTCAGAAGGCCCGTGACGCCGGCCAGAGGCAGCACCTGCCACGGGATCGGCAGCAACTTGTAGAGCCCGAGCGCCACCAGCCAAAGAACGGCGGCGATCAGAAAGCCTTGCCACGCGCCCCTCCAGGCCCGGTGCCACCGGCGCCGACGCCCCGTGCGGATCACCGTCGCCTCAATCAATTGCAGTGCGCTCATGAGAACGGCTTAAGGTGCAGGTTCACTCGATCCTTGGCGAGCCCTTTTGGCATCGCTTTCGCTGTGGCCATCACTGGCGTTCGTACTCGCCTTTGCCCGTTCGCTTCAGAACCGTGAACCCGGCCTTCTTGGCGTCGGTGACGGAGAGCGGTTTGAGCAGCTTGGGCGTGTTGAAACTCGAAATCACTCGGCGCACCGGTTTCTTGCAGGCCGGACATTGGGTGAGCGGCTTGGCGGTGACCGGACGGCGCAGCGTGAACCGCCCGCCGCACACCGCGCAATCCCCTTCACAAAGTTCGTACTCGTAGAGCGGCATCGTTTCGAACGCGGGACAGTCTACGCCCGTCCGGCCCTGGGATCAAGCCGGGGCCGGATTTCAATCCTTCCGCAGTTCGGCGAGCACCAGCTTGAGATCGAAGAATTTGCCCGGGCAGCGCGTGCGTTGTTTGCTGACCAGTTGGTGCGTGGTGATGGCGGACGGGCCCAGCCCGCAGCGTTTCATCAGGGCGCGCAACAGGGCGTCGAGACTCTCCAACTGTTTTGGCGTGGGCCGATGGCGATCGAAGTGCCCGACAAGGCAGACGCCCAGGCTGACCAGATTCTGGGAACGGGTCGAGAGATGTCCGCCCTCGAGTTGCCTGGTCCAGCGGTTGCCGACCTCGATTCGTCCGTCGGGGATGCCTTGGCCGTTGCCAATGACGAAGTGATACGCCAGGCCGTTTTCCATCCTGCATTCCATGCGATGGTATTCGTCCATGCCGCGGATCGTGGCCATGGTGGTGGCCGTATGGTGTATAACGATCTGCTTCCACATCCCGCGGCGCACAGGGGCGATGTCGATTGCCTTTTGGACGCGCATCTCGAGCGCGGGCCGGGCTGGCGCGGCTGTCGGCAGGCGGAGCTTGTCTCCGGGACGGATCAGATCGTCGAGGGAGAGCCCGTTGGCCCGGGCGAGGGCCGCCACGCTGACGCGATGCCGACGGGCGATGAGCGTGAGCGAGTCGTTCTTTCGCACGGTCACAGTCCTGGCGTCGTGCCGTTCCTGGTCCCGAGCCGGCAGCGGGATCTGGAGACGTTGGCCGGGGTAGATCGTGCTTTCGAGCGAGAGGCCGTTGACCCGAGCGAGTTCCTGAACGCGAACCCCGTGTGTCTGGGCGATCTGGCTGAGCGAATCGTTCTTCCTGACGATGTAGACCTCGGATGAGGCGGCGTTTGTCGTGCAAATCCAGACCCCGAGCGCCGCACCGAGGAGCGCCGCCGCGCCGGGCCAACTCGAAATGCGATTCGAACCGCGCATGGTCCGGGCGTTCGATCGAGGTTACTTGTGCAGACGGAGCACTACCGACAACGGACGATGGTCCGAGGCCGCCGCTTCGGAAATCACTTCGGATTGGACGGTTTCCCAGGCCGTGCGGGGTGAAGCCAGCACGTAGTCGATCCTCGACCGTGGCGATTCGGACGGACTCGTCGGCGCGGCCCATGCCCCGGCCGTATCCATCCACCCTGTCGAAGGATCGAGCAGGTGTTGCATCACGCGGCTGTCGGGGCGCGCGTTGAAGTCGCCCGCCATGAGTGTCGGAATGCCATCGCGTCCGAACTCGCGAATCAGGCTTCCAGCTTGCTCCCAACGGTCGCCATCGTCGCGTCCGGCATCGAGATGGAGCCCGACCCACCGGATGCGTCCGAGTCGAGGCGCGTCCACAAGCGCGGTGACGGCGATGCGGGGCTCGGCTCCCGGATTTCCCGGCAAGCGGACGATCCGGCATGTGTGCATCGGCCAGCGGCTCAGGAGCATCTGTCCGTAGGCGCCTCCCTGAAAGGGCATGGCGGCTCCGAACCAGCCATGCATCCCGGTCAATCGAATGTATTCGGCGGGTTGATCGATTCCGCCTGTGCGTTGGGCTCTCTGATCGACCTCCTGCAACGCCGCCAAATCCGGGTTCGCCGCCCGAATCACCGCGGCGATACGCTCCAGGTCCAGACGCCCGTCCACGCCCTCGCCGTGATGGACGTTGTAGCTCAGCACGCGCACGGTCGGCGCCTTGTCCGCGGCGGCGTCCCGGGTGCTTTGACAGCCAACGGCGCCTGCGCCGGCCAGGCCGATCAGAAAACAGCGTCGATTCATCCGGCGTTTGTAGCGCAGGAGGCGCCGCGGCGTCCAGACTCCTGGTGCCGCCGGCGGTTGTCATCCTGGATGCGTGGTCTTGCCGCCGCGTGGGGGCACGCCGCCTACAGCAGCCCGTCTGTCACGCCGCAGGCCGGGTTCCCCGACCCGGCACGGGAGTTTGGACATTATTCGGATTGCACTTCATCGCACCCTTCATCGATCTGTGAACAGAGCCTGCCGAACGATGAAGTGTGCAATCGAGTGTGCGATCGAGTGTGCGATCGAGGCCCTGGAGCCACATCGACAACCATCGAGAATCTCCAGACTCCAGGCCCCGGTGCGAACACCGGGGCGACCGCGTCCCAACCCGCATAGCGGTTTTCTTGCGAAGTCAGACCGCTTTGTGCTCGGACGGGGTGTCCAATATGCGGGTGAGGGCCTCCCAATCGCCGTCGCTGCCCGACCGTGTTTCGGACGTCAGGTGCCAGGTCTCCCAGCCGTGCGCCCTGGCGGGAGCGATGTCGTTGTCAATACGGTCGCCCACCATGAGGGTCTGCCGGGGCCCGATGCCGCGGGCGGCGAGGCGGGCGGTGAGAATCTGGAAGACATGGGGGTCCGGTTTGCTGAAACCGTGCTCGAATGACCAGAAACTCAGGTCGCGTTCGAACAGGTCCAGCCCCAGGCCGTGCCCGGCCAGCGCCTCCTCGAGTTCGCGCAGCGTGTAAGCCTGGGCATTGGAGGCGATGCCGAACAGGGTCGGGCGTGCCTTGAGCCGTTCGAGGGCGCGGGCGGTTGCGTCGGTCATCCGGATCGTGCGGCCGGTCTGAATCTGGCGAAGGAGAAACTCCGCGCGCGCGTGGTCGGGAAGCCGGGCCAACTCGGGCACGACTTCCGCCACAATCGATGGCCAGTGGACTTCGGGCCATTGAATCCCGCGCGCACGCGCAGCCTCGTGGCAGCGGGCGATCGCCCGGTTGCACGCAACCGAGAACTCGACTCGGGTCAGGCGCGGTTGCAGGCGCAGGACGTCGCGCCAGAGACGGCGCCATCGATCGTCGGCATCTGCCGGGGCGGGGCCGACATCCAGGAGCGTGTTGTAGACGTCGAAGATGACGGCGCCGATGTTCAGGTGCGCGAGTTCCACAGCAGGGGATAGAGGTTTTCAGCTTTCAGTTTCTGGAGCAGGAATTGCCCCTGCGCCGCGGCGCTTGCGCCGGGGGCGGGTCGGGCGGCCAAGCCCGTTGGCACAAGACTCCAAAACCGCGCGGCATAGATGTCGCCTCCCAGCCAGCGTGCCGCGGATTGCGGCCACGGACTGATCTGCAATTGCGCGGCGGCGGCGCGTGTCCGCCATGTTTCGAGGAACGGATTGAGCGGTGCGCAGCGCGCCCACGATTCGTCGATCGGGCGGGCCAGGACCTCGATCTGAGCGGTCAAGGTCAGCCGGCTGAACGGCACGGGGCAGCGGCGGCTGCCGGCGGCCAGGAGCGTCGGCTTGCCCGCGAGCCGGCGCGCCGCGCGGGGCATGAGGTGCTTCCACTCGGCGAAGAGCCCGGCCTGGCGTTGCCGCTCGCTGCGCCAATCGAACAAATCCGGACCCACCTGGACCTCGCGGTAGCTCTGGGGAAATGTGAATCCGAAGGTCTCGAGGTCGGGGGCAATGTTCGACAATTGGCGGGCGATGAGCGGGCGCCCGGCCGCCGCCGCTTCGAGATAGGGCAGACCGAAACCCTCCTGGAGCGATGTGAGCAGGACGGCTTCGCTGGCGGCGAGCAGTTCCGGCACGGATGGTTTCAGGGTTTCGTTACCCTGGAGCAGGCCCAGGCGCAGGCGCCAGCCATGCCGGCGCGCGGCTGCATTCAGGGTCGAGGCATATGACTCCTCTTCGGCCGAACTCACCCCTCCGGTTGTCGCCAGCCACGCTTCGGGCCGCAGCCAGCGCGTGAGCAGCAGGGCTTCGGCGATGTTCTTGCGTCGAAGCAGCCGGCACGGAAGCAGCCAGACGGGCGCCTTCCCGCCGATCTGCTCGATCAGCCATGTCTCGGCCGCCCGCGCGCGGGCTGCGGTGGGCGGCGTTTCGGGCTCGACTGGATTGGGCAGCCAACCGCTCGAGCCGGGGAAGTGTTTGCCCAGGACAGCGGCGTCGGCTTGATTGATGGCGACATGGCAGACGCTTGGCGACGCGGCCAGAACCGTGTTCGCGAGCAGATCGAGTCGGCTCAAACCGCTTTCGGATTTGGCTCTGAAGTGATGCCAGCGGTTGTCGAACCACCAGTCGTGATGGTGTGCGATCAGGGGAATGCCGAGGTTATGGCAAGCGAAGACGAGGCGGCGGGCAAGGCGCAAGTTGCGGCCCAGGCCGAGGTTATGCGCCCAGACCAGACAGTTGTTCTCCGAGGTTTCCGCCAGCAGTCTCTTCATGCCGTCCAGGATCGCGCGATCGATCGCGCGCCTGTTCCTGTTCGATTCCGACACATAACCGAAGGCCGGCTCGACGAAGACCTTGACCGGCGTGCGACCGAGTCGCCGCCGGAAGCCGCGCAACCAGTCGGCATCGGGCGCCTCGCCTGTGCCGAGCACCACGGCGCTGACGGGCTCGGGCGCGCGTCGGACCAGGTGGGGCGTGGCCAACTCGATCACGCGCCGGACGCCGCCTGGCCGCAGATGGTAATGGACGACGATCAAGTACACAGCGCAGGCAGTGTCTCACCGGGTCCAAAGGGTGGCGAACACTTTTGAGACGAGAGGGAAGACAACAGGGAAGGCTTGACGCGTTCGCGGCTCGCAGGCCAGCATTCGTCAAGTGGGGCGCTTTGTCGACCTCATTCGGGCATTCGGTATATTGGGTGGCGTGGAAAGGCCGGATGACCGAGTGAGCTTTCAGGATCAAGCACTATGTCAGACTTTTTCCAGACGGGCGCGGTGGCGACGTTGCACCGGTTGGGCAGGCCCAATGTCGAGCGGCTCGAACGGGAGTTGGAGCGGTTTTCCGAAGAGAATCCGATTGCCCTCGTGCTGCCCTGCCACATTCGCGAGTTGGGCACGCCGGCGCTGCGGCTCATCCTGAGCGAACTCAAGTCCGTCACCTACATCCAGCAGATCATCGTGGGCATCGACGGCGCGACGCGCCCGGCCGATTTCGAGCGGGCGCGCCGGTTCTTCGGGCAGTTGCCGCAGCGGCCGACGCTCCTGTGGAACGACGGCCCCCGCATCCAGGACCTGTACCGCCTCGTCGAGGCGGCGGAACTCAATCTCGGCGCTCCGGGCAAAGGCCGCAATGTCTGGACCTGTTTCGGGTACGTGCTCGCCAGCGAACAGGCCCGCATGGTGGCCGTGCACGACTGCGACATCACCACCTACAGCCGCGAGCTGCTGGCGCGTTTGTGTTACCCCGTGGCGCATCCGAGTTTGGGGTTCGACTTCTGCAAGGGCTATTACGCGCGTGTGAGCAGCCAGCTCAATGGACGCGTCATGCGTCTGATGTTTACCCCGTTGATCCGCGCCCTCAAATGCATCCTGGGCGCCCATCCGTTCCTGGTCTACATGGACACCTTCCGATACCCGCTGGCCGGGGAGATCGCGCTCGATATCGACCTGGTGCGCCGCTTGCGCATGCCCCATGACTGGGCGCTCGAGATCGGGACGCTGGCCGAAGTGTTCCGCAACGCGGCGCCCCGGGCCATTTGCCAGTCCGAACTCTGCGACAATTACGATCATAAACACCAGGAGTTGTCGGCCCGCGACACGGACAGGGGGCTGAACAGGATGGCGGTCGAAATCGCCAAGTCCCTGTTCCGCCGCATGGCTGCCGAGGGGATCAAACTCGACGCCGGCCTGTTCGACACGCTCCTGAGCGCCTACCTGCGCCAGGCTGAGGACACGCTTCGCTTCTACGGCGCCGACTCCGCCATCAACGGCCTGGTCTTTGCCCGGCACGAGGAGGAGAAAGCCGTGGCCATGTTCGTCCGCAGCATCCGCGTCGCCGGAAAGGCCTTCATCGACAATCCCCTGTCCACACCGCGCATTCCCAACTGGAACAGCGTGCGGTCGGCTCTGCCGGAGCTGCTCAATCGCATGGTCGAGGCCGTCAAAGCGGACAACGGGCTATGAAGGACCTCACAAGCCTCCTCGCGCGCCTCTATGGCCCGAGCGCATCGACTGTCGCCGGACGCGTGTCCGATCTCATCGAGCGCTGGCGCCCACACATGCCCCGGCGCTCGGATCAGCGCGGCGTGCCCGGCTTGGGGCAGGACGCCGCGCTCCTGATCACGTACGCGGACCAACTCCGCCGCGATGGCGAAGCCCCCCTGCGCACGCTGGCGGAGTTCTGCGAGCGCCGTCTGCGCTCCGTGCTCACCGGCATCCACGTGCTCCCGTTCTTCCCGTCGTCGTCCGATGACGGCTTCGCAGTCGAGGATTACCTGTCCGTCGATCCGGCTTTGGGGACCTGGGACGACATCACCCGGCTGGCCGCGCATTTCGAACTGATGTTCGACGCCGTGCTGAATCACGTGTCCGCCCAGGGCCGGTGGTTCAAGGCCTTTCTCGAGGACGATCCCCGATACCGCGATTTCTTTGTCACGGTCGCGGGCGCGCCCGATCTTACACGGGTGGTGCGGCCGCGCGCGCTGCCTCTGCTGACCGAGTTCCCGACAGCGGCCGGACCCAGGAAGGTCTGGACCACCTTCAGCGCGGACCAGGTGGACTTGAACTACCGGAATCCGAAGGTATTGCTGGCCGTGGTGGACACGCTGCTGTTCTATGTGGCTCGGGGGGCGCGGTTCATTCGCCTCGATGCGGTGGCGTTCCTGTGGAAGCAGATCGGCACCACCTGTCTGCATCTTCCGCAGACCCACGCGATCATCCAGGTGTTGCGGGCTGTTCTGGACGAGATTGCGCCCGGCGTGCTGCTGATCACCGAGACGAACGTGCCGCACGCGGAGAACATCTCGTATTTCGGCGACGGCATTCACGAGGCCCAACTGGTCTATAACTTCGCCCTCCCTCCGCTGGTCCTGCACAGTCTGGCCACCGGCAGCGCCCAAGCGCTCACCCGCTGGTCGCAATCCCTCGAACCCGTGTCGGACCGCGTGGCCTTCTTCAACTTCTTGGCCTCGCACGACGGCGTCGGGTTGAACCCGGTGCGGGGGATTCTGGAGGAAGCGCAGATCGAGGCGCTGGTTGCCCGCACCCGGGCTCATGGAGGCTACATTTCGCTCAAGGCCATGCCCGATGGCTCGAAGTGTCCGTACGAGATGAACATCAACTACCTCGACGCGCTGTCGGACCCGGCGGCGGGGGAATCGCCGGAGCTGGCCGCGCGCAAACTGCTCTGCGCGCACGGGATTCTGCTGAGCCTGCAGGGGGTCCCGGGCATCTACTTTCATTCGCTTTTCGGCTCGCGCGGCGACCGTCGCGGGGCCGAGGCCAGCGGCATCGCGCGTCGGATCAACCGCGAGAAACTCGATTGCGCGGCGCTCGAAGCGGCCTTGAACGACGCGAACTCGCTGCGAGCCCGTGTTTTCGAGGGGCAATGCGCCCTGCTGCGCCGGCGGCAAGCGCACCCCGCCTTTGCACCGACCGCGCCGCAGGAGGTGCTGGCGCTGGATGCGCGGGTGTTCGCCGTGCGCCGGGAGAGTGTCGACGGCTCGGACCGGGTGCTCTGCCTGCACAATGTGAGCGGGGAGCAGGTGCGGTTCGAGTGCGGGCGCGGCGGAGACGCTATCGAGCTCGATGGCTACGAGGTGCGGTGGCGCACCGAGTCGAGATAGTGCGCAAGGACGGTCAGATGCCTTCGCCGAAGAGGTTGGCCAGCCGGGCGGCCAGCTTGCGGCGCGCGACCGAATACGAGAAATACTTGAGCCCCAGCTCGTAATTGGTCAGCGCCCATTCGTCACGCAGCGCCTTGTCTTCGAGAATCTGGCGCGTCTGCTCGACCACCTCGCGCGTGACAAGCTGCGTCATCTCGATTGTCTTGAAGCCGAGCGGGTTGATGTCGCGCGCGTACACGGCATAGGTGTTGACGACGATCGGTTTGCCGAAGTAGACCCCTTCGAGAAAGGCGTTGCCGAAGCCTTCGTAGTAGCTGGGATAGGTCACCAGATCGGCGTGCGGATAGATGTCCGCCAGCGTGTAGACCTTCCGCCCCTCCGCGGTCAAACCGCGCACCTCACCCACCCGGTCGGCAATGAACCGCACGTCAATCCCCGCATCGGCGATCCGATCCTTCAGCATCGCAAGGTAGGCGTTGCCCTCGTCGCCCGCCGGGTGCGAGATGACCAGCTTGGCGCGCGGGTCGGCGAGGCGGCGGACCAGTTCGATCGCGTGCTCGATCCCCTTGCGTTGCACCACGCGCGTAGGTTGCAGGATGAGCCAGTCATCGTCGCTCAGATCGATCTCGCGCCGAAAATCCCGACTGTAATCGCCAATCCCCGGCGGCGGAGTTTCGAAATCGAGGACGTTGGGAATGACCTGGGATGGGATGCCCAGGCGGCGGGCCAGCTCTTTTTGGGCCATCGAGTTGATGACGACATGTTCCATGCCGTAGAGCAGGGGCGGGAAAGCGGCTTGGAGGTAATCGTTCACCGCGTTGAGGGTGAATCGCTCGCGTTCCCAGGTGAAATCATGATGATGGGCAATGACCGGCAGCGTGGTCTCGGCTATCACCTCCGTCATGGCCAGCCCGAGCGGCACATGCATCGGTATCGCCAGAATGTTCTCCGGAATCAGCACCTCGATTCGGAACTTGTCAATGAAGCAGTATAGTTCGTCCTTGAGCCGGTCCTTGAGCGATTGGATTTGAGTCGAAATCTCGCGGCTTCGCCGCGCCACACCGAAGAGCTTGGCTTGCACCGCCGCGACTTCCGGGTGATTGAAATAGGCCAGCGGCGCCGTGTGGCTCGCCTCGGGCGGCGCATCGAGCAACCCCGCCATCCAGTAACAGGAATGCCCCATCCGCCCGAGGATGTCCGCCCATTTGCGCGCCTCGAGGGTGACCCCGTCGGTGCCTTGAAAACGGGTCGAGATGAAGCCGATCCGACGCGGCGTGCCGATGGTCAGAATGCAGAAGCTCATGATTGTCGTTACTGTCCCAGGTATTGATCTGCGGCGCAGACCTTGTCGCACGAGGCGGCTCGCGGTCAATCCGCGCTTTCAGCCGGATGCGCAGCAGTGTTCACTCTGCGTGCAGGGCCTTGACGCCGGGTGAGGCCACCCGGCATACAGCATCGTCGGCTCTCGCCCTGGAGACCGGTTTCCCCGACCCGGCGCCGCGTTCAGATGGTCTCGGGCAGCCGGTAGCGCCCGCGGGCCAGGGGGCGCAGCAACTGGTTGGCGTCGTCGTTGTTGGTGAACCGCCGGGCCGCCTCGTCGAAAAAGAGTTGCTTGCGTCCGACGCGATACGAGGCCACGCCCAGATGAACCAGACAGGCGCTCTGGTGCGTCTGCTCGATGTCCCCGTTGGGACGCGCGCGCGACCGAATGCAGTCGATGAAGTTCGGTTGATGCCATTTGTCGGGGAAATGGCCCTTGTCTTCGGCGACAACCTTCCCGTCGGCTTCCATCGCCTGCCATCCGCACCCGTGCCGGCCCAGGTACATCAACTGCCGTGTGCCGTAGATTTCGACCCGGCATGAGCTCTGGGGCCAGTGGGGCCATTGGTTGCCGTAACGCACCTCGTTTGGGAACTTCTTCATGTACGGCATCGCCGTCCCGCTCTCGCAGGTCATCACGAAATCACCGTAGTCGTAGGTGACGACCATCGTGTCCGGAATCTCGCGCGCGTCGGACCAGCCGAGGCGTCCGCCCGCGCAGATCACCGACCTGGGGGCGGGCGGATCCCCCAACACCATGCGTGTCAGGTCCAGTTGATGGCTGGCGTCGCCCGAGAACGCCCCGCCGCAGTAGTCCCACCAGTCGTTCCAGCCGAAATGCCGGCCCGGATTGTACGGCACCTCGGGGGCCGGCCCGAGCCACAGGTCCCAGTCCAGCCCGGCTGGGACGGGGCCATCGGGACGGGCCGCCCAGGCGCCGCCTTCGAGCAGGTTGTAGACCTTGACCAGGACAACCGTGCCCAGTTTGCCGCTCCGAATGTAGTCGCGCGCCGTCAGCGCGTAGGGCGCGCTCCGATTCTGGAACCCGACCTGCACCACGCGCTGGTACTTGCGCGCTGCCTCGATCATTGCGATCCCCTCATGCAGCCGCAGCGAGGTGTTCTTCTCGACGTAGACGTCCTTGCCGGCCTGGCACGCCCACACGGTTCCCAGCCCGTGCCACTGTTCGGGTGTGGCCAGCACCACCCCCCTCACCTCTGAATCGTCCAGCGCCTGGCGCATGTCCTGCACCGCCTGGGGCGCACGCGCCTGATTCCTGGCCAGGGTCTTCGCTCCCGCCTCGGCTCGCGGCAGGAAGGCGTCGCAGACGTACTTGAACTCGACCCCGGCCACTTGTTGGAAGTTGCCGGCGAGCTGCGAGCCGCGTCCGCCTGCGCCGATCAACGCCAGGACGACGCGCTCCTGCGCGCCCTGGCCGCGGCCGGTCCGGCTGACTGTGAACAGAGCGCTTCCCGCGGCCAGCAGGGCGCCGCCGCGTGCGGATGCGCGGACGAAGGTGCGACGATTCATTGGTTTCATCGATATGCCCCCTTTCCAGAGGCGCTGCCTGATGCGGTCGTTCAGCGTGTGCGTCCGGCGCGCCAGGCCTCGCCGCGCTGTTCGATCGCGCCGGGATCGAGCAGCTTCGATGACAGCAGCACCAGGTATTGAATCTGGAATCTCTCGCCGCTGCGGTACACCAGCGGCTCCTTGTCGAGACCCTGGGTCGCGGACAGATAGGCAAATGGTGTCCGCATGCTGAAGTAGTTGGCCCGGCCGCGCGCATTGGCGGGGTCCCCATACAAGACCAGAGTTGCAGGCTTCCCGGGCCGGTCGAAGGCGACCGATCCCCAGCGATGAACACTGACGTCCTGACGGTTGTCGCCCAAGTCGGGCTTGCCTCCTGCGTTGAGATGCGCCGCCACAGGATCGAGGTCCTGAAGAAATCGGATTCCAAGGCCGTGGTAGGTCGATCCGGTCAGCACAACCTGGTTCGTCTTGGCGCCGACCTCGAACGCCGACGTCCACTGCAACGCGACTTCCTGTCGAGCCTCATCGACCGTGAGCGTGAGCGTGCGCTGTTCAACCAGCAGCGCCACTCGAGGCGTATCGGGCAAAAAGGCATCCGCCGGCTCGACCCAATGGATGGTCTGGCGCAGCACCGCCTCCGGCTGCCCGCCCGCGCCGACCCGAATCTCCGGCTCGGCCATCGACACCGATTTCTGAACGCCGCTTCCCGGGGCCTCTTCCCAGAAATTCAGGCCGTTGACGCGAATCCCGTACATCAGGGCGTGGTGATGCAGATGGTCATGGGGGGCGTCGCGCAGGACATTGTCCCCGTTGACCGTGCAGAGTTCCTTCACATACGGCTTGTACTTCTCGGGCGCGCATGAATAGACCATGACAGGGCGGCCCCGATATGTGATTCTCCATTCGGCGGGCCGCGTTCTTGGCTCGGCGCCAAAAGGCGAATCGGCTGCCAGAGCCGGGGCCGCGATCGCAAAAATAAGGGCGAACGGTGCAAGTCCGATCGAAGCTCGAAGTGAATGCATGACCCCAGTCAACCACCATTTGCGCCCGTTGGGAAGTCTGGAGTGCCCAAAATGCCACGATGGCGAATGCAATCAACGACTGACCATCAATCGTCACTGGATTCGCACGTGCGACCAGTGGAAGCATCAAAAGCAACAAGATGGCAAGACGCGCCCGCATGACGGCCAACGACCCAACCGAGCGACGCGGGCGGCCCAGTGCGTCCGCATTGGCAACTGACGTGGCCTACCCGCGTTCGTTCGAGTGATTTTGTTAGGTCGTCGTCGACAGGTCATTTCAGATTGTTGTCTTTCTTTATCTTGTCCAATTGCTTTTGGAGCTGGTCGAGTTGCGAGGTCAACTCAACGTTTCGTTGTTTGAGCGTCTCGACTTCCTCTGTGCCGGAAGGTAATGCAACCAACGTCGCTGCACTACGGTACTTCTGCAAACTCACCTCTGCCGCTCCTGCGACCTCATCCCATTTCGCGTCTGTCCATGTGGTCTTGTTGGCAACCAACTCTTGGTAGCTCGCCTGGTACTGCGTATCGGCTGCAGCCATCCTCGTTATCGTATCATTGTACACTCGAGCTACAGCGTCTCGTGAAAATCCTTCCAGAGCGGCGCGTGTCTGGAAACTGAGTGCCCCGGCACCGACGCCAGTAAGTGCCGCCACCCAGACTGCGTTTGCAGGGCTGGCCACAACCAACGCTCCAGCGGCGATCCCCGAAGCGATGCCAACTCCGCCGGTCGCCAAGGTCAACTTGCTATTGTTGTTTGCCTGCCTCTTTAGATGTCCAAGTGTCTTTCTTGCCAGAGCGTTAATGTCTTCGTGGGACTTTTCCAGCTTGTCCAAGTATTTCTGTCTCTCTGCGATGTCCTGCTCGCTGGGCTTCGCATCCGATGGCGGCAGGACACCCCTACTCTTCAACATCAATGTTCTTTGGCTTTGCCAGGAGGGGACACGCAGCTGCGAGGAGGCGCAGCCAACCAAGATGGCTGAGATAAGGATAAGGGGAAGGGTTTTGAGCATATTGTTTTGTTGTTGTCTTCGAGTTCGCGACCGCCATTGGACCTAACAGTCAGCAATGTATCCGTCCCGGCGGGGTCGCGGGCACGCGATTCGTCTCGGCCGTTCTCCCCGCCGGGACGGATACATTCATGTTGAACGAAGCCGCGGCCTTCGCCCAGGAATTCACAGGGCAACGTAAGCCCGGGACCAGCCTGCGAAAAGCAAGAAATCACACACTCGCACCTCGGCACGCCCACCTTCGCCCTTCGGATTGTGGGCGTCAGCGCCCCGCCACGGCCGCCCTCCCCGCAGGGTGCGCCCCAAGCGCAGACCAGCGCCCTGGGGGCGCGACACCCCGCCGCCGGCGCGCAAAGGGTCTGCGCACCCCAAGTCCCCTAAAGGCGTCGGTCCCGGAGTACAGGAATGTGGAAGAGACTCTGGTGGTCCGCGATGTGCCGGGCGAGGAGCTTGAACTACGAATATCTGGAAGCCGCGGCGAGGTCCGCCTTGAGCTGCGCATCCGGGTTCGGCCCGCGCCAGTGTTTGGCATAATCCATCGCTTAGCTGGTGCGCGCCACCAGGAAGATGACGACTTCGTTGCAACCTTCGAGCACGTAGGCGCCGTCGCGCGGCGCGGCCTTGCCGCCTTGGGCGTCCACCGCGGCGATGGCTTCGTATTCGAGGCCGTTGGGCAGCGTGCCGGAGAACTTGAGTCCGTCCACGCCGGCTTCCGTGGTTTCGTCGTGGGCACCTTGAAGCCGCAACGTGCCGGAAATCGCGCCGCGCTTGGTCGCGGTCCAACGCACCATGATGACTTCGTCGGGCCGGCTGGCGAACATTTCCCGCGTGTGGGTGACGGTTTCGACTTTAAAGCTCACTTTCGACACGCCAGTGGCGAGGTCCAGTTCGCGCCGGTAATCCTCGAAGGCCGGCTTTTTGCGCTATGAAGCAAATGCGTCGCTTCCTTTTCCATTCCTCCCTGACACCTACTGGTGAGATTTCACACCTATCAGGCTTCAAAGCAGCAACGACCGCAACGGTTTGTCTCGTGGCTGCCGATCTCCGTCGGGCGGATCGCCTACCTCTCCGTTGTAGCGCCAGTCGCCCGGCTCCATCAACAGAATCAAATCCTTAATGTCACCGGTTACGCGCCCCACGAGGCCGCCGTTCAGCCAATCCAGACTCGGATTGCGCGTTGAAAACTTGTAACCCCGCACGCGCACGCTCAACGCTACCGATTCCGTCGGTACGTCTCGAAATTCAAAACGCCCGTCTTCCGTCACTTCGGCTTCAGCATTATCCCATGCCTTCTCGCGTGAAAGGAGCAATCGCGTTTTGGGCGGTATTGGTTTTCCGTCGGACAATACGAGTCGCCCGAAGATCCGAAATCCTGGTTTCACGGATACAACCTCCAAGTTCACTTCGTTGCCGTCCTTGCCGCTGTTGAACTCCTTGACGGGTACCATGCCACGCCCGCGCATGGATTCCATCTTGGCATACAATACAAACTCCCGGTCCGGTGGGACATTGGGAATCAGGAAGCGTCCGTCCTGATCCGTGGCCAGTTCATCGCCAAGGAGGAAGCTGCCGCAGGTACGATCCACCGTGACCAATCCCACCATTACATCGGCGAGCGGCACCCCATCCTTCTCGATCTGGCCAGTCACCAGGGCGCCCCGGGTCATCCGCAGAAGGTGGTCCCGCCCGGGCCGCAACTCCACCCAGCGCTTGGCCGCATCGCGTCCGGTCACGGTGGCGCGTACCCAGTCCACGCCGTTGGTGCAATACAGCCAAAACCGCCCGTGTTCATCGGTCACCGCCAGCGGATCCACAAACTCATCCGTGCCGCCCCAACGCCCACCGTCACCCCACTGCACACCTTCCGGACTGATAACCGCGCCAACCAGCGCCTCTCCATCCGCGTCCAACACCATGCCGGCAATGCGCGTCGGCGCGTTCAGCTTCTCCGCATCGAGCCGTTTAAGCGTGATCCGTTTGGGACCTTCCGCAGGATCGGTCTTTTCCACATACTGACTCGCGCAACCGGGAGACACAACCAGCAGACGGAAGCGCAGCGTGGGATCCAGGGATTCAATCTTGAATGTTCCGCGCGCGTCCGTCTTCGCCTTCTTGCCGCAATCGGCATAACAGGAGGGGCACACACTCGCCGAACCTTCCTTTGGCCCGGCAGTGTAAATGAAAACGATGGCATTGGTCGCGACGCTGCCATCGTCCAACGTCACCGTACCGACCAAATCCGACCGCATCTCCACCGCCCAGAGATTGCCGGTCAATCCTGCTATTCCCAGCCACACAAGAATGTGCCTTTTCATCGCACGTCTCCTTTCGTCTCGATCATTGTTTGGCCAACTTCCGCTTCACGACCGCGGACAAGCGGCTGCCTTCCAGGTCTCTCGCCACCACGCGGCCTTCGGTGTCCAGCAACAGAACCGTCGGCAAGGTGTTCACGTCAAATGCCGCCGACGCCGCCGCCCGCTCTTTGGCATCCAACCACCCGTGTGTCCACTGATCTCCGTGCCCTGCGACCGCCTTGCGGGCATCAGCTATGTCGTCGTCGAGGCTTATGCTCACCAAGGCCAGCGCCGTGTCCGCTCCCAACTCGGCACGCAGTTTGTCCATTTCGGCCAGCAGCGTGGTGCTTCGATCGGACCAGGACATCCAGAACACCACCAGGACATTCCGCCCCTTGAACTGGTCCAGCGTCATAGTTTTTCCATCCAGCGTGCGGGCCTGTAACCGCATTGGGGGTGGTAGCGGACTCACCAAATCCGGATTACCGGTTACCGGCACGATCAACGTGCCCAAATCCAGAGGCTCCTTACCTTCCGGCACGACAACTTCTTTAACCAATGCCGCCACTTCCTGCTCCGTCTGCCAGGCGCCGGGTGCGGAAGCGCGGTCAGCTGACTTATCTGGCCTGGTCACGCGAACCCGCAGCTCGTAGGTTCCGGGTGGAACGTCTTCAACCCGGAAGAAGCCGTCTTCCTCGAAAGCAAGTTGATAGGTGCGAATCTGGCGAGCCCGCTCCAATCGAGCCTCGGATCGAAGCCACTCCGAGCGTGCCTTCTGGAACGCTTCGGTGGTGGCAAAGTCCTCCCAGTTGGGTTGGACTTTGGACGCCATCTCCGGCAGTTTCAGCGACAGCACCTGAACGTCGTTTTGCCAATCCACGTCGAGCCCGGCTTGGTCCAGTTTGGCCTGCCCGCTGACCACGCGGCCCACGCTGACGTATTCCACAACATTGGTTTCGCCGGGACGAACGATCACCGGCATTTCCCAGGTTTCGGTGATCGGCGTTCCAAAACGCGGTCGTGATTTGGGCGTTTCATAGCGGTAGAGCTTGTATTCGCCGGGCGGCACCTGGGTGAAAGTGAATCGTCCGTCCGCATCGGTGGTTTGTCCGTAGTTCAGAAAAAACCCCGCATCAGGTGACCAATCCAAGAGTGAGAGAATCACCGGCACACCACCTTTGGGTTTGCCCGCCACGCGCAGCTGTCCTTTCAAAACGCCATAAGGTTGAAGGCGCACCTCTCCGGCCTGCCGCAACTGGCCCATGTGCAGGCTGTTGAAACCGTCCGAATGAGTGATGATCGCCGACACGTCCACGGGTGCGTCCGGCAATGGCAAGCGACCTTTGTCGTTCGCCTGTTCCTTGATCAGTCGATCGCCGTAGTAACTCCCGGGTGCGTTAATAAACAGGCCCAGGCCAGCAGCCGGTGCGGGACTTACCCACAGCTTCGCCATTGCCGCCGGCTGGCCTCCGGGCGTCAATACCAACACCTCGCGGCTGCCGCGCCTGCGGGCAAGCTTCACCTCAAGGTCCTGATCTCCAAGGTCAAAATCAATCTCACCGGTCGTCACGGTTTCGTAATCTTCCGCCTCCACTCTGAGTGTGTAGCTCGGGTACATGCCGATGGCAAAGTTCGTTCGGAAAATCTCTGTGTTAAACGTTTCAGTGTTGTTTCCTTCCAATAATTCAAACGGCGAAAGCTCCCTTGCGTAACGGGCAGACACCTTTTGAATTCTTACTGGTAGCCGCGTCGCTTCGTCCACAGCCTGGAGGCGGATCTTGATTCGCTCATTCATGGCCGGGTTTAACACCACGCGTTTCTCGGTCTCGCCGGCAGCGATTTTGAACTTCCGCAGGGCACTGATGGCTGGAGACCTGGCAAAAAGCGTCACCTCGGCGGTCGGCGGGTTGCTCCACACCGTCGAGCCGCTGCTGTCGGTGCGGGCCGACCAATCCAGGATTTGAGCTTCCGTTCGGAAGGGATCCACCGTGAACTCCACTGCCGCCAAGGGTTGGCCGGATTCATCAGTGGCTCGCAGGGTCAGGGGTTTGGCCGGCGGGAGCGCGAGCCGAACTTCCGTCATTCCCGGCCCGACTTCTGCCACCGTGGAAACCGTGGCCCGGCCGGGTGCGATCGCCGTGTAAATCCACTGCCGCGGTTGGCGATGCGGGCGTTCAAACCGCCCCTGGGCATCGGTTTGGAATTCGGAAATCCGCACGATGTTACCATGTCCGTACCCTTCCTTCACCGTTGCACCTGGAAGTGGTTTGCCGCTCTCATCCACCACCAATCCCCGCACGGTCACTCCGGCCGGAAGCTGAACCCGTGCGATGGTGGCCCTCAAATCGGCGAGAGAAATCGGTAAATATCGATCCAACGTATCCAAGACATCGCCTTTGCGGCTGGCCGTATAAACTTCCTGCGAATCATCAGGGCGGACAAAGGTGACCTGCAGCCGGTCAAGGTCCGCCGGCGCATGGGCGAAACGCCACTGACCCGTGGCGTCAGTACGGGCGGCTGGCTCTGACCTCGTGCTGAATTCAATCTCGGAATACTCCTGCGTCCGGCGTTCGTCACCGCCCAAAGTGAAGCCACGATAGCCGGACCCGGAAAGCAACACACGCACACCTGCCAAGGGCTGGCCCTGCTCATCCAAAACCATTCCCCCAATGGGGACCCCGCGCTCCAGCTTCAGCGTGTATTCACCAGGCAGCCCTGCGTAAACATCGCCGCCAGCTGACGTCCACATCACACTGCGGGAAGCATAGTCAGGATGAAGAACTGAAACACTGAAGTTGGACGCCTCGCGGCGGCTTGTCTTTGGCGATAACGGAAAGCGAATCCGGCAATTTCCGCTTTCATCAGTCAATTGCTTCGGGTGGGACTCGCGCCAATTCATAACGTAAGGAGTAAAAACTTCCGCTCCGGACAATGGCTGGCCCGTCACCGCGTCCCGCACTCGAATGAGAATTTCGCCCGTGCCAGAGTTGGTCTCATTGCCGCTCAAAATCGGATCGCTGCCGCGCAGGACTTCGCCGGCTCCGGCTTCCGGTTTTGCTTCGGAGGCCGGTTTCGCGCCGGCTGCCCCCGTTGAATCGCTCTGCTTCGACGACTGCGCATCCGTCAGGCATACTACGGCCAAACCTGCGAGCAGCAGCATGGACCAGAAACCCCAACGCCGCGCGGGCCGGTAGCTCGCAATCATTCGCAGACGCCGCCGCAATTGCCGCTGATCCTCGAGAATGCCTATCAGTCCCGGTGCCGACACCTTCGCGCTCATGTTTTCCAGCAGATGCAGAATCGTCCGGCCATATTCCCGGTTTTGTTCCGGATCGGCCGCGTCCAAAGCCAGAGCGTCGCACGCCAGTTCGCGGTCAGCGCGCCAACGGGCAAAGCCCCACCAAATCAACGGATTAAACCAGTGTACGACCTGCAGCAATGTCATCAGCCAGTTCATGGCAAGATCGCGCCGTTTCACATGCGCCAGCTCGTGCAGAAAGATGAAGCGCAATTCTCCCATTGAAAATCGGGCACCGATCCCGGCCGGCAACACCAGCTTCGGCGACCAGCAACCGAATAAAACCGGCGTGGAAACACCCGCACTCTCCACCATCCGCACTTTTCCGCGCACCCCAAGCCGTCGCCGGCATTCAGTCAACAACCCGAGCAACGAAGCATCCTCCACCGGCTCAAGCCGCCCAAAGCGTCGCGCCAGCCGCCCGAAACTTATGCCAACGCGCAAGCCCAAAATGACCATCCCCAGCACCCAAATTGTGAACCACACCCGACTCCAGGAAATCGCCGGACTGGCGGCCGTCGATGCGTCAACCACGCTCGGCGGAATTGTTTTTTCCGCCGAGACAAAGGATGCGATCGGAGGTGGTTTTTCCCGAGCAATCTCACCGGCCGATGTCTCGTCGCGAACGCTCACAGCCAGCTCGGACGCAGAAATGGCCGGAGTCGAAACCGGATGGACGTTTGCAGGCGACGCGCTCACCGGCGGCGTTGACAAAGGCGCGGCCGTCGGGCGGGCAGCGAATCGCGGCAGCATGTTGAAGACGCTGACGGCACTGTGCAGCGACGACGGTAGAAGCAGACGGGCCACGACCAACCACCACAAAGCGCACCGCCACCGGGGTGTCAGCTGTTTGCGAAACAACCATTGCACCGCCAGCACCAGTAGCACCAGTACTCCCGCCTGGAGCGACGCGCGGCCGAGCCCAGTTAAAACGACACTTATTCCGGTGGTTTGCATTATTTCCTCCGAGGTCCTGAACCTTTGTAACTCTCTTCCAGCAACTCGCGTAATTCCTCCAAATCCTTCCGGGTCAACCGCCGCTCTTCAACAAAGTGCGCCAGCATCGGGACGAGTGATCCGCCGAACACCCGATCAAGAAAAGACTCGCTGGCCATGCCCACGCACTCGCGCTCGCTCACCCGCGGCGCATAGACATAGGCGCGCCCCTTCCGTTCGCAGTCCAAAACCTTCTTGCGCACCAACCGGGCCAGCAAGGTGCGCGCGGTTTTCGGATGCCAGGTGGCGTCTTCCTCCATGAGTTTGGCAATGATCTCCGCGGCGGTGATGGGATGTGTGGCCCAGATGACGCGCATGATTTCCCATTCGGTTTCACTGATTCTTGGCACTGTTTTCATGGCTTGGCTTACAAATGTAAGCTGCGATATACTTACACTTGTAGTCCAATCTGTCAAGCGTGGTTTTTGCTGTTTTTAGAAAGGTTGAAAAACGTTGCGGAATTGAACCAGTCGCCAGGAGGTTTTCGGCCGGGCCAACCCCATTTTCTGCCGGCGGCGGAGATGGTAAAGGCATCGGTCCCGGAATGCGGGAATGTGGACTGGACGATCACGTCGTCAGGGCGTGGCGGTCGCACCTCAAAGGGCTAATTTCATGACCTCCGGGACCGCCGCCTCTGCTCCTGGCGTTCCGCATACCAGGCTTCCGTTTCGACGATGTCCGCATCGATCTTTGGGCGGACGAAAAGCGCGCACTTGAACTCCGGCAGGCAGCGGGCCTTGAACGCCCTCGATGCATATTCCTGCATTCCGGGACCGACCCCTTTACGTTGGAGATTTCTCCCTTGGCCCGAACCAGTTGAGGATGAGTTGTTCGTGCGCGCGAAGCATGCGCGCGACTTTGCGCATGGGTTCAATGCGGCTGCGCAGGGCGCGCTCGGTCCAGACACTCAGGAACGCCCTGGCCCAGGTCAGAGAGCGATAGTGCCAGAAGTCCTCGAAGGTCTCCTTGAGCATCCACGCTCTGCCGGTGGCCAGCTTGCTGCGCAGCAAGCCCCAGAGTTTGCGTTTGGCGTGACCCCGGACACGGCTGCCGCGCCGGAGCAGTTTCCAGCGCATACGCTTGAGCTTGGTGGCCTGCGGGCGACCCTGCAGGCGGCTACATTCGG
>Ga0209718_1001020_pt1 | contig 33982 bp, 34 predicted proteins | sample AD_JPNAS1_MetaG_FD_184420 | JGI IMG/M metagenome (GOLD analysis project Ga0209718, IMG submission 184420) | Active sludge microbial communities of municipal wastewater-treating anaerobic digesters from Japan - AD_JPNAS1_MetaG (SPAdes) (version 2) | ecosystem: Engineered > Bioreactor > Anaerobic...
ATATAATAAAATCATTAAATAAATATAAGAGATTACCTCATCGATTAGAGTTCGTTGGAGAGTTTAAGGGGATCAGGTTTTATGATGATTCTATTGCAACTATACCCGAAGCAGTTGTTTATGCTCTTGATTCATTGGGAGACGATGTTGAAACAATCATTCTCGGTGGATTAGATAGAGGTATAAAATATGACAAACTAGTTAAAAGAATTAAAAAAAGTAATATAAAAACTATTATCGCTTTTCCTGACTCGGGAGAAAAAATAGTTAGGAATATCAGGTCTAGGATATATAAAGTTGACAATATGAAGGATGCAGTTGATTTAGCATATAAACATACATCAAAAGGGAAAATTTGTTTGATGTCGCCAGCATCTCCAAGTTTTAATCTTTTTAAGGACTATAAAGAAAGAGGCGATTTATTTAAGAAGTACATAAATGAAAAAGCAAAAAACTGATGTTTTTCTTTTAGTTACAATTATATTGCTTTTGGTGGTGGGATTTTTAGCTTTGGCAACGGCATCAATTCCGTTGTCTTTAAAATTAACTGGAAATGCTACTTATTATTTATTTCATCAAATTATTTTTGGATTAATTCCTGGTTTAATCCTTGGTTTTATTGCCTTTAAGGTCCCGCTAAATAAAGTTAAAAAGTTTAGTATTTATTTTTTTATTTTTTCTATTATATTAATGTTTTTGGTTTTTGTTCCTGGTTTTTCAAAGTCAGAATCGGGGGCAACTAGATGGTTGGACTTAGGATTTGTTAGTATGCAACCGTCTGAGTTTCTAAAGCTTGCTGTAATTTTTTATCTAGCAACAATTTTAGATGACCAAAAGAATAGAAAGAAGTTTCTTGCCTTTTCTATTGTTTTAGTTTTAGTTTGTTCAGTATTAATCCTACAAAGAGATACCGGAACTCTTTTTGTAATTTTTGTAACATCTTTAGCAATGTTTTTCTGTTCCAAAACTCCAATTAAACAAACGTTATTAATAATGGTAACTGCCGCTGTCGGTTTTTTCGCTTTAATAACTTCTTCTCCATATCGGGCACAAAGGATATTTTCTTTTTTGAATCCTAATGCTGATGTTTTAGGTTCGAGTTATCATATTAATCAATCACTAATCACAATTGGTTCCGGTGGGCTATTAGGTTCTGGACTGGGACTAGGAATGCAAAAGCTTGGTTTTGTTCCTCAAGGGATGTCTGATTCAATTTTTACAATTCTTGCAGAAGAGGTTGGTTTTATCGGTTGCTCCCTTTTAATTATTTTATTTTTATTTTTCTTTTTTAGGGTAGTGGTTTTGGCTAAAAAAGTTGATAATCAATATCTTAAATTAATGACCATTGGTATTGGATCTTGGATAATCGTACAAACATTTGTTAATATTGGTGCTATGACCGGAATGGTGCCCTTAACAGGAATACCATTGCCATTTATTAGCTATGGCGGGAGTCATTTAATTGCAGAATTAATAGCTTGTGGAGTGTTGCTAAATATATCAAAAAGGCATATATTATAGGTATGTTAAAGATAATATTTACAGGAGGAGGAACAGGAGGACATGTTTTTCCTATTATTGCGATTGCTCAAAGCATTAGAGAAAGAGATCCTGATATCTCAATGTCATACATTGGTCCTAAGGATTTTACTGCTAATGTTTTTTTGCCTGAAGCCAAAATTAAAACTAATTATATTCTTTCTGGGAAAATAAGAAGATATTTTTCTTTTAAAGCAATTATTTCAAATATTGTTGATATATTTTTTAATATCCCCGTGGGCTTTTTCCATTCCTTTTTTATAATGTTTTTTACAATGCCTGATTTGATTATAAGTAAGGGTGGCTATGGCTCAATTCCTGTTATTTTTTCAGGAATTATTTTGCGTATTCCAATTTTTATACATGAATCAGATGTTGCACCGGGGGTAGCTAACAGAATTGGTAGTCATTTTGCTGAGAAGATATTTACATCTTTTAGTTCAGAAATTACAGAATACTTTCCTAAGAAAAAAATGATTCAAACGGGTGGTCCAGTAAGAAAAAAAATTATTAATTGGAACAATGAAGATGTATTAAAATTAAAGGGGGGAAAAGATGTTATTTTTATTATTGGTGGCTCCCAAGGAAGTGAAAAAATAAATGATGTAATATTTCAATCATTAGAAGACCTGTTAAAGGATTTTGAAGTAATTCACCAAACAGGATTTAAGGATATCAATAGAGCAAAAAAAGAAAGTGCCGCGATGATAGATAAAGATCTTTTAGAATATTATCATCCATTATTCTTTTTAGATGAAAATGAATTGGCTTGTGCATATAATTCTTCTCAAGTTGTAATTGGTAGGGCAGGTGGAGGAACAATATCTGAGATCTCTGCTGTCGGTAAACCATCAATATTAATACCATTAGCCAATTCAGCTCAGAATCATCAAGTAAAAAATGCTTATGCCTACGCCGAAAATGGTGCTTGCCTGGTCTTAGAAGAGCCCAATTTTACAGGTCATTTTCTTTTAGAAAAGTTAAAAACAATTGAAAGAGATAAAATGTCTAAAGCAGCGAAGGAGTTTTTTCCTCTCAATGCTAGTGAGAAAATATCAAAAGAAATTTTAGATTATTTAATATGATAAAAACAAGATTTGCACCATCACCAACAGGACCACTACATATCGGCACGATAAGAACCGCTCTTTTTTCTTTTCTTTTTGCCCAAAAAAATAAAGGAGATCTTATACTAAGAATAGAAGATACCGATAAAGAAAGGTCAAAGAAAGAATGGGAAGAAGAATTGTTAAAAGGTCTTGGTTGGTTGGGTATAAAATGGAATGAGGGTCCCATCAGACAAAGTGAAAGAAATGAAATATATAAAGAAAAATTAGAAAAATTAATTGAAAGTGGCCATGCTTATCATTGTTTTTGTTCAAAAGAAGAAGTTGAAGCTCAAAAGAAACATTTAATGGCCCTTGGTGAAGCACCAGTATATAGAGGCAAATGTAGAGATTTGCCAAAAGAAACAGTTGAAAAATATTTAAAAGAAGGTCGGCCTTCGGTAATTAGATTTAGAACACCGGTTAATCAAGTTATATCTTTTAATGATATCATACGAGGCAAAATTAGTAATAATACTAACACAATGGGGGACTTTGTAATCGCTAAGAACTTTGATAACTTCCTATTTAATTTTACTTGCGCGGTTGATGATATGTTAATGAAAATAACTCATGTGATAAGAGGAGAAGACCATATTCCAAATACTCCCAAACAAATTTTAATTATTAACTCATTAGGGGGCAAAGAACCAAAGTATGCTCATTTACCATTAATATTAGGAACAGACGGGAAAAAAATGTCTAAAAGAACTGGAAAAATATCTCTTTCTGAATATATATCAGAAGGATATTTACCTGAAGCAGTTGTTAATTTTATTGCCTTTTTAGGATGGAATCCAGGAACTCCAAAAGAAATATATACAATGGAAGAGTTAATCAATGATTTCTCTTTAGAAAGAGTACAAAAGTCAGCGGCAATATTTAATATCGAAAAACTTGATTGGATAAACGGATTATACATTAGAAAAATGTCATTGATGGAACTTACAGAAAAATGTCTCCCTTATCTTCCTCAGAGGCCAATAGAGGAATTATCAAAAATAGTTGCCCTATATCACGAAAGATTAAAAAAATTATCAGAGATAACTGAATTAACCGATTATTTTTTCAAAGATAAATTAGAATACGATAAAGAACTTTTGAGATGGAAAGATATGTCTGATGAAGAAGTTAAATTATCATTAGAAAAAACATATAATGCGATAAGTAACGATGAAGATATAATGGAGTTAGCTAATAAAGAAAGTAATCGAGGCAATATCTTGTGGCCATTAAGAGTTGCACTTACAGGAAAAAAGAACTCTGCTGGTCCCTTAGATATTATTAATGTATTAGGAAAAGAAAAAACATTAAAAAGAATAAAAGAAGCAATAGAATTGATAAAATAATAAAATTAGTATAATATATTTTTATGATATCAAATGAAGAAATTAAAAAGATAGCCAAACTTTCATATTTAGAAATAAAAGACGAAGAAATGGAAGAAATGAAAAACGATTTTTCTTCTATTTTAGAATATGTTAAAAAACTTCAAGAATTAAATACTGATGATATAGAAGCAACACCAAGCATTGTCAAGTTAGAAAATGTAATGAGGGAAGATATAGCTAAAGATAGTAAATGTAATTTAATTGAGGCCTTTTCTAAAAATAAAGATAATTATCTTGAAGTTAAAAAAATACTTTACAATGAAAATTGAAAATTTAACAATTGAATCAGCACACAAAGGTCTTAAAAACGGGGATTTTACTTCCGTTGAATTAACTAATGCATACTTAAAAAAGATTGAAGAGAAAGACGGGGAAATTAAAGCTTTTATAACAGTTACTAAAGATTTAGCATTAGCACAAGCCAAAGAAGCTGATGAAATGATTAAAAAAGGAGAGATGACAATACTTACTGGGATACCTTGTGCTTTTAAGGATAATTATTTGATTAAAGGTGAAAAATGCACCGCCGGTTCTAAATTTTTAGAAAACTATATTGCACCATATGATGCAACCGTTGTAAAAAAATTAAGAAAACAAGGAGCTGTTTTTTTAGGTAAAACTAATTTAGATGAATTTGCGATGGGATCTTCTTGTGAGAAGTCAGCGTTTTTTAAGACAAAAAATCCAGTTGATTTAGAGAGAGTTCCTGGTGGGTCATCAGGTGGCTCTGCCGCCGCTGTTGCCGAAAATATGTGTGTTTATGCCTTAGGGTCAGATACCGGTGGCTCAATTAGACAACCAGCATCATTTTGTGGGGTTGTTGGATTTAAGCCAACATATGGAACAGTTTCTAGAAATGGGATTATTGCATTTGCATCATCACTTGATCAAGCAGGACCAATAACTAAAAATGTTAATGATGCACAAATTGTTTTTGAGGCAATTAAAGGTGTTGATGAATACGATCCTACCACTTTGGACTACACGGATGATGAAAAATTAAGCGATATTAAAATTGGAGTTCCTAAGGAATACTTTACAGACGGATTAGATAAAGAAGTAGAAAAAGCAATTAGAAATGCGATTGATGATTACAAGAAAATGGGTGCGCAAATAATTGATATTAGTTTACCTCATACTCAATATGCACTGGCTTGTTATTATATTATTGCACCAGCAGAAGCAAGTGCTAATTTAGCTCGTTTTGATGGATTAAGATATGGACAAAATATCGATGGGGTTATAGAAAACAGAACAAAATATTTTGGAAGTGAAGTTAAAAAAAGAATAATGCTTGGAACTTATACTTTATCTTCAGGTTATTACGATGCCTATTATAAAAAAGCATTAAAAGTTAGGACACTAATTAAGAATGATTTTGACGAGGCATTTAAAAAAGTAGATGTAATATTGGGACCAACTTCACCATGTCTGCCATTTAAAATAGGAGAAAAACAGGAAGACCCAATGGCAATGTATTTGTCTGATATTTATACTGTAAGTGTTAATCTATCAGGTCTTCCAGCTATTTCAATACCATCTAAAAATAAGGGCTTGCCTATAGGGATACACTTAATAGGTCAATCATTTAAGGAAAAAACACTTCTTAAAATAGCCAATAATTATGGTAGATAATATTTTACAATTTTTAGAGTCAAGCGAATTGTCTGATTTTCTTTTTCCTTTTAAAGTATTATTTATAATAATTTCAATTGCTTTTATTTTTGCTATTTTTTATTATTATATTAAAGTGGGATTTTTAGTTGCTACCAATAAAAGAAGAATAAATGATTTTTTAAGTTTTCAAAAATTTGATTCTAAAAAAATACTAACACAAAGAGCTAAAAAAATATCAACCTTTTTGAATAAAAGAGATTACAAAAGAGCGATATTGATGATGGAGGAATTATTGATAGATGCCTTAAAGGACAAAGGAGTGAGAGGTGATAATTTATATAAAATGATAGAGAATTCTTCAATTGCTGATATAGGCGAAATTAAAAATGTCTATACTATTGCCGAAGAGATAAAAGAAGGACAAGGATACATATTGAATATGGAAGAATTGCAGAAATTATTTGATGCTTGTGAAGAGGCGTTAAGAAAATTAGAAATTATTACTTGATTTTATTTCATTTTTTGCTAAGATGCTATTAGCGGTTTGGAGGAGTAGTACCTCGCCAGTCTCATAAGCTGGAGACCCTGGTGCAATTCCAGGAACCGCAACATTAATATGCGCCAGAGTAGCTCAGTGGTAGAGCGCTCGTTTCATAAGCGAGTTGTCATGGGTTCAATTCCCATCTTTGGCACATTATGGATCCGTAGCGAAATTGGTTATCGCGCCTCCCTGTCACGGAGGAGACTGCCGGTTCGAGTCCGGTCGGATCCGCAGGGATTGCTTTTATTTTACATTTATTGTATAACAAAAGCGTGAGGACAAATGGTTCTTGTTGTATTTTTCCCGGGTTGGTCCGGGAAAAAACCTAAGCAAAGACTTGCTTTGCTTAAGAAACGCTTGGAAGAAATTCCTTGTGTAGACGTAGTAATCGTTGAATATCTTGGTATTAGTGGTCCTTTCACAAAATTAAGAACGAAAAACTCTATTGAAGAGCTTGCTAGCAACGCAGAGAAAAATCTCCCTTATGCAGGGGGAGAAAGAGTTATTGCTATCGGGCATTCGCTTGGAGCAATTATTCTTCGTCTTCTGATCAAGAGGGGTTATAAGTTTGATCTGTGTATCTTTGCAGGAGGACCACACAAGGGATTTTCACCAAAGTTTTTGTGGCTATATCATTTAGCCGCTTTGCTAGGGGTAAAACCTTTCTTCGAGCTTACACCAGGAAGTGATTTCTTAAAATCATTAGGAGAAGCACCTCCGGGAATATATATTGGTTCTCAAATCGACAAAAAGGTTCCCATAGAGAGTGCTATTCCAGAAAATGCAAAAAGAAGGATTTATCTTTATCATTGTGGGCACAATATGTTCCCATACAAAAAGAGGGATGAGTCGGCATCAGCCATACCAATTGTGGTTGAGATTGTTAGGAGGTATGTGAATAATTCACCATAAAACTTCCTTTTTTTATTTGCTTTTTTCTTATTTTTGGATTAAAATAACAATATATGGATATAGAAAGTATTAGAAAAGAAGCCCTTGATAATCTTAAACAGATTAAAAACAAAGAAGATTTGGATTTATTCAAAAAAGATTATTTAGGCAAAAAAGGAAAAATTAGAGAGTTTTTTTCTTCAATTAAGGATTTGCCAATAGAAGAAAAGAAAACATTGGGACAAAAAATTAACCAACTTGCATCTGAAATTGAGGAGATTTTTCTATTGAAAGAAAAGGATTTTAATAAAGAAGAGAAAGAAGAAATTGACTTGACCTTACCTGCTAAACCAACTGAATTAGGAAGTTTACATCCAATTACTCAAGTAAAGCGAGAAATGGAAAGAATTTTTCAATTGATGGGATTTAGTGTTGTTGAAGGACCAGAAATTGAAGATGAATGGTATAATTTTGATGCCCTAAATATTCCTGAAGGACATCCTGCAAGAGATGTATTGTCTTTAGGAAAAACATTTTATTTGAAAGGAGGAAATGTTTTAAGAACTCAAACATCTTCTGCTCAAGTAAGATATATGAGAAAAATGAAGCCACCGATTAAAATTATTGTGCCTGGTAAAGTATATAGATATGAAAAAACAGATGCATCACACGAAACAAACTTTTTTCAGTTAGAAGGATTATTAGTTGATGAAAATGTTTCTGTTGCCAACTTAAAAGCAGTATTAAAGAAATTTCTTGAAGAGTTTTTCAAAAGAGAAGTGGAGATAAGATTGAGGCCAAGTTATTTTCCTTTTACGGAGCCAAGTTTTGAAGTTGATATGCTTTGCACTGTTTGTAATGGTAAAGGATGTTCAGCTTGCAAAAGAACTGGTTGGGTAGAAATACTAGGATCAGGAATAGTTCATCCTAATGTTATTAAAAATGGGGGCCTTGATCCTAAAAAATACAAAGGTTTTGCATTTGGATTATCAATTGATAGACCAACAATGATGAATTACAAAATTAATGATATTAGATTATTTCACAGCGGAAATCTTAATTTCTTAAAACAATTTTAATAAAATGATATTTTCATATAATTGGTTACAGTCATATTTTAGAGAAAAATTACCAACGCCAGAAAAATTGGCAGAGATTTTAACAATGCATTCTTTTGAAAATGAATACATAGAAAAGAAGGGTAGTGATTATATTTTAAGCATAGATGTTTTGCCAGATAGAGCAGGGGATTGTTTTTCTCATAATGGAATAGCTAGAGAGATATCAGTATTACTTAACAAGAAAATAACTTATCCTAAAATAAAAACAAAAGAAACACTTAAAGATTCTATATTAATTGATATAGAAAATAGTGATGATTGCTTGAGATATACTGCGTTGATAATAAAAAATGTTAAAATTGAAGAATCACCTAAATGGTTAAAAGAGAGATTAGAAGTTTGTGGAATTAATTCTATCAATAATATCGTGGACATTACCAATTATGTAATGCTTGAAACAGGTCAACCAATGCACGTTTTTGACTATGATAAAATATCGGGAGGAATAATTACTAGAAAAGCTAAAAAGGGAGAAAAAATATCTTTATTAGGAGGGAAAGAATATATTTTAGATGAAAATGTATTAATAATTGCTGATGAAGAAGTGCCTTTAGCAATTGCTGGAATTAAAGGAGGTAAAAAAGCAGAAATAACTAATGAAACAAAAAATATTGTTTTAGAATCAGCTAATTTTAATCATAAACTGATATCTACTACAGCAAGACGACTAAATATCAGGACAGATGCTTCACTTAGATTTGAGCAAAATATTGACCCCAATTTAACAAGCTATGCAATAGATAGAGCAGCTAGTTTAATAGGACTACCATCATCATCTAAAATCGATGTTTATAAAAAGAAATTAAAACCATGGAATATTAAAATAAATATTGATGAGATTAATAAAACTTTGGGCATAGATATTCCCAAAAAAGAAGTAGAAAAAATTCTTAAAAACCTTGGTTTTATAGTCAAAGAAAATATGGTGATTGAGGTTCCAACTTACAGACAAGATGTTACTATTCCTGAAAATATTACCGAAGAGGTGGGTCGTATTTATGGTTATGACAAAATACCTTTAACATTGCCATATTTTTCCGAGCCAGCAAAAATAAATTATGATATTTTTTGGCGAAACAAAGCAAAAGATATAATGAAAGAACTTGGTTATTCAGAAGTTTTTGGTTATTCTTTTATAGGCGACCAAGAAAAAGATGACTTTAATTTAACTGTAAGAGAAATTATTAATCCAGTTAGTTCATATTATAAATATCTTAGACCAACAATAATTCCTCAGTTAATTAATTTTACAAAGGAAAATCTTAAATACTTTGATAAAGTTAAAATATTTGAATTAGGAAAAGTTTTTGATAAGAGAGAAAGAATGGTTTTGTCTGGGGCAATTAGCAGTAATGATTATCTTTTAATCAAGAGTGATATTTTAGCTTTATTTAATAAACTAGGAATTAGTAAGTTTTCTTTTGGTAAAGAAGAAATAAAAATTGGTAAAGATGTTATCGGAAAAGCAGGAATTAAATCAGGAATTACATTTTTTGAGATTGATTTTGAAAAGATACAAAAAAATGCTGTTGATAATAAGGAATACAAGCATGTTTCTTATCATCCCATTGCTTCAAGAGATATCTCTGGATTAATTGATGAGGGTGCAGAAATTGAAGAAATTGTAAGTAAAATAAAAAATATTGATTTGGTTAAATCGGTAGAAGTATTTGATGTTTTCAAAGGAAAAAATGTTCCCCCTGGTAAAAAAAGTATTTCTCTAACAATAAATCTTCAATCAGAAGAAAAAACCCTTGATGGAGAAATAATTGATGAAATAATAACTAAAATTAAGAAAACCATAAATTGGGAAGAAAGAAAATAATATGGCAAAAAAAGAATCATATAGTGCAAAAGATATATTCGTTTTAGAGGGTCTTGATCCAGTAAGGAAAAGGCCAGCTATGTATATTGGTTCAACTGGACCACAAGGATTACACCATTTAGTTTATGAGGTTATTGATAACGCATTAGACGAAGCATTAGGGGGCTATTGTGATAAAATAGAAATTTATTTACTTCCTGACAACTATGTTAAAGTAGTTGACAATGGAAGAGGTATCCCAGTTGATATTCACGAAAAAACAAAAAAGTCAGCGTTAGAGACGATTATGACAACTCTTCACGCCGGGGGAAAATTTGGCGGTGACGCTTATAAAATATCAGGAGGTCTTCATGGCGTTGGTGTTTCTGTTGTTTGTGCTTTATCAAAAAATATGAGAGCAGAAGTTTGTAAAGATGGAGGTCAATATGTTCAAGAATACAAACAAGGTAAACCAATAGCTGCTGTTAAAAAAATTGGAACTTGCAAAAACAGAGGAACGACCATTATATTTCAGCCCGATCCAGAAATTTTTAAGGAAATATATTTTGACAGAAAAAAACTACTTGCTCATTTTAGACAACAAGCATATTTAACTAAAGGAACAAGAATTGATTTTTACGATCAAAGAGATCCTAAGAATACCTTTGACTATCACTTCTTTTTTGAAGGCGGAATTGTTTCATACTTAAAATATTTGAATAAATCATCTAAAACAATTCATAATAATCCTTTTTATTGTTCAGGAGAAAGAGAAGGAGTAAGTGTTGAAGCATCCTTTCAATACTCAGATGATTACGAAATTCAAGAAGATAGTTTTGCGAATAATATCTATACAGTTGAAGGTGGAACTCATTTGACTGGTTTTCGATCAGCCCTAACAAGATTAATTAATGATTTTGCTAGGAAAGGCGGATATATTAAGGAATCGGATCAAAACTTAAGTGGTGATGATATTAGAGAAGGTTTGACAGCGGTTGTTTCGGTTAAAATTAAGGATCCTCAATTTGAAGGTCAAACAAAAGGAAAGTTAGGTAACACAGAGGCACGAACAGCTGTTGAGGCAGTTGTTTCTGAAGCCCTACAAGATTATTTAGAAAGATATCCTCAAGACACTAAGGCGATTATTGAAAAATCAGTGTTATCTTACAAGGCTAGAAAAGCGGCTAAAGCGGCTAAAGAAACAATCTTAAGAAAAGGTGTTTTAGATGGATTGTCTTTGCCAGGAAAATTATCTGATTGCACTTCAAGAAGACCAGAAGAATCAGAAATATACATCGTAGAAGGAGAATCAGCTGGTGGATCTTCAAGACAAGCAAGAGATAGAAGATTTCAAGCAATTCTACCCTTAAAGGGAAAAATATTAAATGTTGAAAGAGTAAGATTAGACAAAATGCTCGCATCAGAGGAAGTTAAAAACTTAATTATTGCTTTGGGAACAGCCATAGCCGATGATTTTAATATTGAAAAATTGAGATATCATAGAATAATTATTATGTGTGACGCTGATTCTGATGGTAATCATATTAAGACACTTTTAATGACATTATTTTTTAGACATTTTAAAAGTATAATTGATAATGGTTATCTTTATCTTGCACAACCACCATTGTACAAAATACAACAAGGAAAAGATTTCAAATATGTTTATTTTGAGAATGAAAAAGAAGAAATATTAAAAGAATTCAAAAGCGATGCAAAGATTTCCATACAGAGATATAAAGGTTTAGGAGAAATGAATCCAGATCAATTATGGGAAACAACAATGAATCCTGAACAAAGAATTTTATTGCGAGTTAAAATTGATGATGCCATTGAAGCAGATAGAACTTTTGATATTTTAATGGGTAAAGAAGTTACTCCAAGAAAAAAATTCATTCAAACAGCGGCTAAAAGTGTTAAAAATTTAGATATTTAAAAATTGACATTTACTATTCTTTTTGCTAATCTATCAATGTATGAAAATAGGAAAATTTTTAAGTGGGCCGATGTCTGAAATTAAAAAAATTACATGGCCAACCCGTAAAGAAACTATTAAATATACATTTACAGTTATTGCTATTTGTGTTTTTGTAGCTTTAATTTTGGGTTTATTTGATTTGCTATATATGCACTTATTAGAAAGTTTTATATTTTAATATGTCAAAACAACAAACTACAAATGAAAGAAGATGGTATGTTTTACACACTTATTCCGGGTATGAAGATGCTGTTGCTAAAAATCTACGTCAAAGGATTGAGTCATTAGGAATGGAAGATAAAATCTTCAATGTTATGGTTCCCAAAGAAAAAAAAATTAAAATTAGAAATGGAAAAAAGAGAACCGTTGAAGAAAAGTTGTATCCAGGATATGTTTTAGTTGAAATGATTGTTACCGATGATTCTTGGTATGTTGTTAGAAATACCCCAAATGTTACTGGCTTTGTTGGCTCAGGAACAATACCTTTGCCTGTTTCGTTAGATGAAATGGCATCTCTAAAAAAGAGAGTTGAAGTGGAAGAACCAAAGTATAATATTGATTTTTCAGTTGGTGACGCTGTCAAAATCACCGATGGGCCGTTCAAAGATTCTGATGGTAAAGTTTCGGGAATAGATAAAGAAAGAGGAAAAGTAAAAGTATTAATTAATATGTTCGGCAGAGATACTCCGCTAGAACTAGATTCATTACAAATTAAAAAGATATAATTATGGCAAAAAAAGTTAAAGCGATTATAAAATTACAAATAAATGCCGGGAAAGCAACTCCAGCTCCACCGGTTGGTCCAGCACTTGCACCTCATGGTTTGAATATTGCTGAAGTTTGTCAAAAGTTTAATGCCCTTACAAAAGACAAAGGCAATTTCAAAATTCCGGTTGAAATCACTGTTTATGAGGACAGAAGTTTTAGTATGGTTACTAAACAGCCACCAGCGGCAGAATTAATTAAAGCGGCTGTTGGGATTGAAAAGGGTTCTCCAAAACCAAATACAAAGAAAGTTGGTAAGATTACAAGAGACCAATTAAAAGAAATACTAAAACAGAAAATGCCTGACTTGAATACAAAAGATGAAAATCAAGCATTGAAAATACTTGAAGGAACATCCAGGTCTTTAGGAATAGAAGTAATTAATTGATTATGGTTTTATCTAATCAAGATATCCAAAAATTAATAGAAGAAAATAAAATTCAAATAAATCCAGCTCCTAATTTAGAAGAACAACTTGGTTCTGCTTCTCTTGATTTACGTTTAGGCGATGAATTCGCTGTTTTTGAGCATACAAAAAAAGCAGTAATTGATACAAGGAACCCAGAAAGCTTTAATGGAATGACAAGAACAATCAAAATAGAAAACGATGAACCATTTGTTTTCCATCCAGGCGAGTTTGTTTTAGGTGTAACGATGGAAGAAATTTTTTTACCTGATGATATTGCCGCAAGAATTGATGGAAGATCGTCTTTGGGCAGATTGGGAATTGTCATACATTCAACAGCCGGGCATATTGATCCTGGGTTTAGAGGTAAAATAGTTTTAGAAATGGAAAACATTGGTATGATTCCAGTTTTACTTTATCCTAAAATAAGAATTTGCCAATTAGTTTTTGAATCATTAATGACCCCAACAACGATGCCTTATTACAAAAAGAAAAATGCTAAGTATGTTGATGCTAAGCATCCTCAAGAAAGTAAATTAGAGAAAGAATGAATAAAAGAGGGAATTTTATAGTCATAGAAGGAATTGATGGCTCTGGCAAAAGCACTCAGACAAAACTTTTGTCTGATTTTTTATCTCAAAACGGGCATCATATTATCTTAAAAAAATATCCTGAATATGGAAAACCAATCGGCGATTTGATAAGCAATTGGCTGTATAGCAAGGATTATGATTTTAACGTTGAGGCCCAAACCTTATTATATTTTGCTGATTTTATTAAAGATAAAGAATACTTGGAAAATAATCTAAAAAATGGTAAAATAATTTTGTCAGACAGATATTTTACATCAACAATGGTTTATCAAAGAATCAAAGGAATGCCGATGTCTAAGCTAAATATATTAGCTCAAACATTTGGACTAATTAAACCAGATAAAGTCATATATCTTAGAATATCTCCAGAAACATCATTTGAAAGAAAATTGCAACAAAAAGAATTAGATCGACACGAAGGAGATAAAAAATTCTTAAACGTTCTTTTTAATAATTTTGAAAAAATAGCTAAAGAATGTAATTGGGAAGTAGTTGATGGAGAGCAACCAACAAATAAAGTCACAAAAGATATTATTAATATAATAAATAAAATAATATGAAAATAAACAAATATATTGATCACACTAATATTAAAAAAGAAGCAAAAAAAGAAGATATTATTAAGACCTGCGAGGAAGCTAAGAAATACCAGTTTAGAGGAGTTTGTGTAAGGCCAAAATGGGTTAAATTAGTTAGCAATCAATTGTCAGGAACTGGAATTAAAACAGTAGTTTTGCTTGATGACCCTATTGGTGATAGTAGTTATGAAGAAAGGCTAAAAATGTCTAAAAAGGCAGTTAGTGATGGTGCAGATGAGCTAGATATTGTAATAAATATTCCTGATGTGATTCATGGCAGATGGTCTAAAATAGAAAAAGATTTAAAAGCAATTTGCCGTCTTCAAGATACAAAAGTAATTATTGGTAGTGGATTTTTAACTGATGATGATATTGCTAAAGCATCACAAATAGTAAAAAAAGCAGGAGCAATTTGCGTAAAAACTGCAACAGAAAAAGATCCCTTAGAAAATAGAGAATTAAAAGAAAAGGGTCACCACTTAGAAATTATGAGAAAGAATGCTCCCGGGCTCTTGATAAAGGCCTCAGGAAATATTAAAACACTAAAAGATGTAAAATTAATGATTAAATATGGGGCGGATATAATAGGATCTTCTAGCGGAGTTTCAATAATGGAAAATAAATAATATGTTAAAACCAACAATTGGATTAGAGATACATATAGAAGCAAAAACAAATTCAAAAATGTTTTGTTCTTGCAAAAATGATCCGGAAGAAAAAGAGCCAAATAAAAATATTTGTCCAGTTTGCTTGGGTCATCCTGGAGCATTGCCAACTATTAATAGAGAGGCAATTGAAAAAATAATTTTAGCGGGATTAGCATTAAATTGTGAAATTAAAAATTATTCAAGATTTGATAGAAAAAGTTATTTTTATCCTGATTTACCAAAGGGATATCAAATATCTCAATTTGATTTTCCAATATGTAAAGACGGATATTTAGATGTTCATTTAGATGATGGAACAATAAAAAGAATAAGAATTAACCGAATTCATATGGAAGAGGATACGGCTAGATTGGTCCATGAAGGACCTTCTACTCTTGTTGATTTTAATCGATCTAGCGTTCCATTGATGGAGTTAGTTACAGAGCCAGACATTAATTCTGCGGAAGAAGCTAAAAAATTTGCTCAGGAATTACAATTAATTTTGAAATACAATGATATTTCGGGAGCAAATATGGAAAAAGGACAAATGAGATGTGAAGTTAATATATCTTTAAGTGATACTGAGAAATTAGGCACAAAAGTAGAAGTTAAAAACTTAAACTCGTTTAAGGCAGTTGAAAAATCGATTGAATATGAGATAAAAAGGCAAAAAGAAATAATTGAAAAAGGTGGAAAAGTAAAACAAGAAACAAGGGGCTGGTATGATGATAAGCAAATAACAATGGATCAAAGGGAAAAAGAAGACGCTTTTGAGTACAGATACTTTCCTGACCCTGATTTGCCACCATTAAACATATCTGACGAAGAAATAGAGAAAATCAAAAAAAGATTAGTTGAACTTCCAGAACAAAAACGAAAAAGATTTAAGGAGGAATATAATTTAGACGATAAGAGTATAGAATTTTATATCAATGAACCATCATTAGCTGATTATTTTGAAAAAGTTATTTCTGAACTTGATTGTTGGAAAAAACACAAAAATTGTGAAAAGGATTCTATTAAAATTTGCTCAAATTATATTGTTACTGACCTACAAGCAATAATTAAAAATGACCCTGATTTTGCCTCAATAGATGAAAGAATCACTCCTGAAAATTTTGCAGAATTAATTTCAATGCTTGAAAATAATGAAATATCAAGTAATATTGCTAAGATTATTTTGTTAGAGATGTATAAAACTAAAGGAGATCCATCTAACATATTAAAAGAAAAAGGATTATCTCAAATTACTGATGACTCAGAAATAGAAAGTATTGTTAAAAGTGTAATTGAAGAAAACACAAAAGCCGTAAGTGACTATAAAGCAGGTAAAACAAACAGCTTTATGTTTCTTGTTGGTCAAGTAATGGCAAAATCAAAAGGTAAAATTACCCCTCAAAAAGCAGAAGAAATAATCAAAAAATTGATATGATTAATTCGACCTATACAATTTTTAACAACGAGCTATCTTTATATTTAAAATCTTTAGGATTATTTATAGTCCTAATGCTTGGATTTAAGATATTCAATAGTGTAATTCTTAAAAAACTTTCACATATTGTTAATAAAACTAAAATTAGTTTTGATGACGCTTTAATAGATATTGTTAATTCAATTAAACCGTCTTTTTATATCTATCTATCTTTCTATTTATCAACAAAAATGTTAAATTTCCCATTCTTTTTGGACAAGATATTAGATATAATCTTATTAATTTGGATTGTTACCCAAGTAATGGTCGCGGTCCAAATACTTATTAATTATTTTGCAGCAAAAGTAATCAATACAGATGATCCAGGTGAAAAAGCAGCTATTGATTTATTAACCAAGGCGATAAAATTTGCTCTTTGGGTAGTAGCAATATTGTTTATTTTATCTAACCTAAACGTTAATATTACTTCTTTTGTTGCTGGTTTAGGTATTGGTGGTGTAGCAATTGCTTTTGCTATACAAAATATATTATCTGATCTGTTCGGTTCTTTTGCGATATATTTTGATAAACCATTTGTAGTTGGTGATTATATAGTATTTGGAGATCAAAAAGGAACAGTTGAAAAAATTGGAATTAAAACTACTCGATTAAGATCTTTATTTGGGGAAGAAATAGTTGTTTCAAACAAAGATCTAACATCTTCTATTGTTCAAAACTTTAGAAAAATGAAAGAAAGAAGAGTAGTCTTTAATTTTGGAGTTACCTATGATACTCCCACAGAAAAATTAAGAGAAATACCCCAAATAATTAAAAAAATAATCGAAGAGTTTGAAATTGCTAGATTAGATAGAGTCCACTTTAAGAAATTTAGTGATTTTTCGCTGGATTTTGAAGTGTCTTATTACTTGTCTACTCCTGATTATAATAAATATATGGACGTTCAACAAGAAATTAATTTGAAAATTATGGACGTATTTAATGAAAAGAAAATAGAGTTTGCTTTTCCAACTCAAACAATTTATTCAAAACAATGAATATTTTTGAAGAACTACAAACTAATGAAAAAGGATTAACCTCTCTTGAAGCAGAAAAAAGATTAGAAAAATATGGAAGAAATGAGCTTCCAGAAAAGAAACCGGAGGGATTTTTTTCTATTTTTATAAATCAATTCAAGAGTCCTTTAATATATATTTTATTAGGAGCAGGTGTTATTGTTTCTTTAATGGGCGAATGGGCAGATGCCATAGTTATTTTAGCTGTTTTAATGTTGAATGCAGTAATTGGATCTTTTCAAGAGGGAAAAGCACAAAACACAATTCTTGCTCTTAAAAATTTTGTTGAAACAAAAGCAACTGTATTAAGAGATGATAAAGAAATTATCATACCTGATGGTGAGGTAGTTCCCGGAGATATAATAATACTCCAAGAAGGCGAAAAAATTCCAGCCGATGCGAAAATAATACTTTCTAATAATTTAAGAGTGGATGAGGCGGCAATGACTGGAGAATCAAAACCGGTATATAAAAATATTGGAGACGATATATTAAAAGGAACAGTAGTTGTCTCTGGTAATGCGCGAGCGGTTGTTTTTGCTACAGGACAAAATACTAGCATTGGAAAAATAGCGGATAAAATTAGCGAAATTGATACAGAAATTCCCCTTAAAAATAATATTAAATTTTTATCAACAATTATTATTAGGATTGTTTTAGTTTTAGCTATAATTGTTTTTGCCGTGGGAATATGGCATAACCATTCTGTTGAAGAAATGATTTTGTCTGTTGTTGCTTTATCTGTTTCAGTGATTCCGGAAGGTCTTCCAGTTGTAATTACATTAGTACTTGCTATGGGTGTTTGGAGAATGGGAAAAAGAAATGCCCTAGTCAAAAAACTTCAAGCAGTTGAGGCACTTGGACAAGCAGATATTATTGCTGTTGATAAAACAGGCACAATTACAAAAAACGAGCTTGTTATTAAAAAAGTTTTTATTAATAATAATTTTTACGAAATAGAGGGAATAGGTTATGAACCAAAAGGGGATGTTAAATTAAATAATGAATATATTAATCCAATTGATGATTCTGATTTAGTCTATTTGGCAAAAATTTCATCTCTTTGTGCTGAAGCAAGAATAATGTTTTCTAGTGAAGATGATCTTTGGCATATTTCTGGCGACCCAACAGAAGCCGCCGTTTTAGTTTTTGGACAAAAAATTGGATTTCATAAAGAAGAATTAAACAAGCAATATCCAAAATTGGAAGATAATGCCTTTAATTACCAAAAAAAATATAGATCATCACTCCATAATATCAATGGAAAGAAAGAATTAATTGTTATGGGTGCTCCAGAAGAGGTGCTTAATCTTTGCACCAAAATGTATAATGATGGCAAAAATATCGAAATAAAAAAAGAAGAAATTGAAAAGATCTTGTGTAAAATGTTAAATGATGGCTTGAGGGTTATTGCTGTTGCTCAAAAAAGCGGTAAAGAGTTTTCTTTTATTGGATTTTTAGGGATGAAAGATGCACTGCGTTTAGGAGTGTCTGATTCAATTCTAAAGACACAAAATGCAGGAATAAAAGTGATTATGATAACAGGAGATCACAAAATCACCGCTAAATCAATTGCGGAAGAAGCGGGGATATACCAAAAAGGGGACAAGATTATTACCGGCACTGAAATGGATAATATGTCTGATGATGAAATTATTAAAGAGATAAACAATGTAAGTGTTTTTGCAAGGGTTAATCCTGAGCATAAGTTAAGAATTGTTAATTTATTTAGATCGCAAGGAAAAATCATTGCTATGACTGGAGACGGAGTCAATGACGCACCATCTTTAGTTGCCGCTGATTTAGGTATTTCTATGGGGAAAATAGGAACTGAAGTAGCAAAAGAGGCCTCAGATATTATATTATTAGATGATAATTTTGAAACAATTGTTTCTGCTATAGAAGAAGGGCGAGGAATCTATAAGTCTATTAAAAAGGTATTGTCATATCTTCTGTCAACTGGACTTGCAGAAGTTCTTGTTATTTTAGTTGCATTATTGCTTGATATGCCTTTGCCCCTTATCGCTGTTCAAATTATTTGGTTAAATTTTGTTACTGACGGAATACTAGATGCTTCATTAGCTTTTGATCCTAGGGAAGATGGCTTGTTAAACAAAAAATTTGAAAAACCTAATAAATACTTGATTGATAAATTAATGGCTCAAAGGATGATTATATTTTCTCTTATTATGGGAATAGGAACATTATTATTATTTAAACAATATTATATGATTGATATAACGAAGGCCCAAACCATTTGTTTAACCGTTCTTGCCGTATTTCAATGGTTTAATGTTTGGAATTGTAGAAGTGAAACAAAATCAATATTTAACAAAGATATGTTTTCAAACAAATTCCTAGTTTATGGAACAATTGCAGCTGTATTATTACAATTTGCCGCAGTTCATAATCCCTTTATGCAAAACATCTTAGGAACAACAGCTCTAACTATTCAAGAGTGGGGATCTATTATTTTAATGGCGTCTTCTATTATAGTAGTAGAGGAAGCCAGAAAGTTTTTTGTTAGATCCACTTAATCCTTTTATCTTTCTTAAACCAAGTAATCTGCCTCTTGGCATATTTAATTGTATTAGTAATAATTCTACTTTTCACCTCTTCTAATGTAATTTTATTTTCAAAGTAATCTTGCCATTCTTGATATCCAATGGTCTTCAATACTCCATACTTCTTGTATATTCTTCTCGCTTCTTTCTCTAAACCATTCTCAATCATATAATCAACCCTCTCCCTTATATTTCTTTCTAACTCATCCTTATTTGTTTTTATTCCTAAAATAACACAATCATATAATTGTTCTCCTTTTCTTTCCTTAAAGAAACTTTCATTTAAGGCCTTGGTTACTTCAATTGCTCTAATCAAGCGTCTTTTGTTTTTTTTATCAATTATTTTAGAGCCCTCTTTATCGATCTTTTGATAATCTAAAAATAATTCTTCTACTGTTTTTCTTTCTAATTCATCTCTTAGTTTTTTATTACTTTCAATTTGAGGAAAAGTTAAATTATCAGTAATTGCTTTGATATATAATCCCGTGCCACCAACTAAAAATGGTTGTTTTCCTCTTGAAATAATATTATCTATTACTTCAATAGCTTTCTCTTTATACAAAGCAACATTATAATCTTCATTAGGTTTAATTAAATCAACCATATAATGAGTGTTTTTAGGTGGTTTAGCAGTTCCGATATCCATTTCTTTATAAATCATCTGAGAATCAGCAGAAACAATTTCTCCATTAAATTTTTCTGCTAATTTCATTGCTAAATCAGTTTTACCTGATGCAGTTGGCCCAACAATTACAACTAACTTTGGTTTAACTATTTCTCCTTCAAGATTCCATGCACTTACTTTGGTGATTTTAACTTTTTGGAATGTCCCCAATACATCTCTATTCGACTTAAATCGAACTGCTTTATTCTGTCCAGTTCTTCCAGTAAAATATTCGCCATCATAATCCAAAACAAGAACATCAATTTCTTTTTGAAGAAGTTTTTTGTTTTCTTTTAGTGCACTCTTTTTTAATATATCAGTTAGAATTCTTTCTCTACTGCTTTTCTCTTTTTTAGTAACATCATCTTTTAACTTATTAAAAGCAAGTGATTGGGGGCGAGGGGAATACTGAGAAATATATGCCATACCAAAACCAACTTTCCTAAAAAGTTTTTCTGTATTCTTAAATTGTTTCTCTGTTTCCTGAGGAAAACCAACAATAATATCAGTTGATATGCTTATGTCTTTAATCTTTTTTCTTATCTTTGTAACTAATTGATAATATTTTTCTGCAGTATAGGGCCTGTTCATTGCTTTTAAAATATCATCATCTCCTGATTGTAATGGCAGATTTAAATATGGTGCAAACTTAGATGATTTAGACAAAGCATTAATTATTTTATCGCTAAAATCCTTTGGATTAGGACTAGTAAATCTAATCCAAAATTCACCATCTATCTCATCTATCTTTTTAATTAAGTCAGCAAAATCAATACCATTATAATTATACTGATTAACATTTTGTCCCAAGAGCCAAATTTCTTTGTATCCCTTTTTAACTAATGATTTAACTTCTTTAATTATTTGATTATAATTTCTAGAAACTAATTTGCCTCTTGTAAAAGGAACTACACAATAAGTACAAAAATTATTACATCCGTCAGAAATAGGAACAAACGCTTGAATATTGCTTGAATACTTAGGAGAAATACTAAAGAAATCTTTTTTGAAATCTTTTTTATTTAAAATAGTAAAGTTTTCTCCTAATCTTTTTTTGTCTTTATCTAAAATACAACCAGTAATAATAATTTCTGCTTTTAGTTTTTGAAGCTGAGGAATTAAACCATATACTCTATCTACAGCTGACTGTCTAACTGAGCACATATTTAAGATAACCGTATCAGCTTCTTTGATATTTTGAGTTTCAATATAATTATTTTGTTCAAACAAAGAAGCGATTCTTTCAGAATCAGATTTGTTCATCTGACAGCCAAAAGTAATTATATGATATTGCTTCATTTTTCTATTGCTAAAAACTCTTCAATTGACATTACACCCAAATCAATCTTTCCTCTTTGTCTTACACTCACTGTATTACTTTCTTTTTCTCTATCACCAACTACAAGCAAATAAGGAACTTTTTCCATTTCTCCATTTCTAATCTTTTTGCCAATTGTGTCATTATTTTTGTCTATCTCTATGCGATATTCTTTTAACTTTTCTTTAATTTCCATTGCATAATCAATATGATTCTCGCTTACTGGAATAATCTTAATTTGAATGGGAGATAACCAAAAAGGCAATGCTCCAGCATAATGCTCAAGTAATAGGCCAATAAATCTTTCAAATGAGCCAAATAGGGCTCTGTGAAGCATAAACGGTCGCTCTTCTTCTCCGTTTGCATTCTTAAATGTCATATTAAATCTTTCAGTGAGGTTGAAATCAAATTGAAGAGTCGAACATTGCCACTCTCTGCCTAAAACATCTTTAATTTTAAAATCAAGTTTAGGACCATAAAATGCCGCTTCGCCTTTTTCCTCCACAAAGTCAAGATTCTTTTCTGTAGCAACTTTTCTTAAAATTGATTCTGAAAAATTCCATCCTTCATCTGTGCCAGCATATTTCATTTTATCATTCTCATCTCTTAAAGAAAGATAAACTTTAACTGAATCAATACTAAATCCAAACGATTGATAGATAAAAAGAATAAAATCAATTACTTTTTTTAATTCTTCTTCTACTTGATCTTTTCTACAAATTATATGAGCATCGTCTTGAGTAAATCCTCTAACTCTAGTTAATCCAGAAAGTTCTCCTTTTTTTTCAAAACGATAAACAGTTCCTGTCTCGGCCCAACGAATAGGGAGATCCCTGTATGACTTAGGAGAGTTATTATATATACAAACATGGAAAGGACAATTCATTGGCTTTAACAAAAATTGTTCTGAATCTTTAATTTCTTCCTTATTCTGATTTTCCTTTAATGACTGACTAACCTCTAATGGGGGATACATACTATCAGAATAATATCCCCAGTGACCAGAGCGTTCCCAAAGTTTCCTATTTCCAATATGGGGAGTTCTTACTAACTCATAACCATTTTCTAAGTGTTTTTTGTACCAGAAATCTTCAATTAATCTCCATATAATTGCCCCTTTTGGATGCCATAATACTAAACCAATACCAACCTCTTCTTCTGTATGAAATAAATCTAAATCTCTTCCAAGCTTTCTGTGGTCTCTTTTTTCTGCTTCTTCCATCAACTTGATATAATTATCAAGCTTTTCTTTGCTTTCAAAAGCAAGCCCATACACTCTTGTTAACATTTTATTCTTTTCACTTCCTCTCCAATATGCTCCTGCTAATTTATCCAACTTGAATGAACCAATATTTATTTCTTTTGTTGATTTAATGTGAGGCCCCTTGCATAAGTCAATAAAATCACCAAGAATGTATATTGAAACATTTTCTTCCTCAATCTCGTCAATCAATTCAAGTTTGTATGGTTGATCTTTGAATATCTCCCTTGCTTCATCTTTTGTTATTATTTTTTGTTCAAAAGGGATGTCACTTTTAATAATTTCTTTCATTTTGTCTTCTATCTTTTTAAGATCATCATCTTTCAAATCAATTTCCATATCGTAATAAAATCCATTTTCTATCGCTGGCCCAATACCAAATTTAACATCTTTGTAGAGAGATTTTACTGCACTTGCAAGAATATGTGATAATGAATGTTTTATATTTTCTAATTCCATAATTTTATTTTTCTAATTCTAATAATTCTTCAATTTCATCTGCAATTATTTTAGGGGAACCATCTTTAATGTCTGTCTTTCCCGTAATCGTTACTATTTTCCCTTCTTCAAATACATAGGGATTTTTTTCTAACATACTAGGGAAGGCAACTACTTCAATCGTTTCTGTTAAATCCTGGACTTTGATAAACATCATTGGAAATCCTCTATGCGTCAATATCTTTTTTATACTCAATATTATTCCTCCAATAGTTGTCTTTTCTCCGATATACAAACGCCTCTCAAAAGGATCCCCACCAATCGTCGTTAAATCACTTATTATTTTCTTAATTGGTGTTACTTGATCTTTGAGAAATTCCCTATATTTTTCTAACGGATGACCAGAAATATATAGTCCAAGCAATTCCTTTTCCCATTTTAGTTTTTCTTGTTCATCCATCTTTTTACTATCAGCTAATTTAATGTCTTGGTTGGTAGATTCACCAAAAAGTCCTATTTGCTTACTCTCTTTAATTTTTTGATTATCTCTTGACCAAGTAAAAAGATTTTCTAAATTGCTTAATATCTTATTCCTTTCTTCTAAATTGTCAAAAACTCCAGCTCTCGTCAAACTCTCTAATGACTTTTTATTTAAGACCTTACTATCAACTCTTGAAACAAAATCTTGTATTGATTTAAAGTTTCCATTGGCCTTTCTCTCGTTAATAATTAATTCAACTATATTGTAACCAACATTTTTAATAGCACTTAACCCAAACCTAATTTTATTAGTATTTGGAACCACACTAAAATTACTAAAACTTTCATTAATTTCTGGTGGCAAAACTTCAATTCCCATTCTTTTGCATTCTTCAATCAAAATTGAAATTCTATCTAAATCAGATTGTTCCGATGTTAACAACGCCGCCATATATTCAAGGGGATAATTTGCTTTTAAGTATGCTGTTTGATAAGCAATAATAGCATAACAAGTAGCATGACTTTTGTTAAATGAATATTTAGCAAATGGCTCTATCCAATGCCACAACTCATTTCCAACTTTTTCACTAATATTATTTGCCTTAATTCCAGAGATAAACTTATCCTTTTGTTCCATTAATAATTTCTCAATCTTTTTTCCAATAGCTTTTCTTAATATATCTGCCTCAGCTAAAGTAAATCCAGCCATATCTTGGGCAATACGCATAATCTGCTCTTGATAAAGGGGAATACCATAAGTTGTTTCCAAAATTGGTTCTAATTTAGGATGAAGGTATTTGATTTTTTTTCTCTGGTGCTTGCCATCAATATATTCAGGAATATGTTGCATCGGTCCAGGACGATAAAGAGCAACCATCGCAATGATATCTTCTATTTCTGTTGGTTTTAATTGTTTTAAGTATCGTCTCATTCCATCGGACTCCAATTGAAAAACACCAATACAATCTCCCGCTTGAAGAAGCTTAAATGTCTTTTCATCATCTAAAGGAATATTATCAATATCGACATTAACGCCTCTTACTGCATATATTCTCTTAAGTGTTTCTTCAATAATAGTTAAGTTTTTTAATCCCAGAAAATCCATCTTTAATAGTCCCATCGATTCAACTGAGTGCATTTCATATTGAGTAACAATACCAAGCTCATCTTGTGTAGGATGTTGAGTAGGCACTGATTGATCTAACGAGGCATTTGAAATCACAACTCCGCAAGCATGAGTTGAAGCATGTCTCGCACAACCCTCAATCTTAAAAGCCAAATCAATTAATCGTTTAGCATCATTATCTGATTCATATAATGTTTTGAATTCCTCAATTTTTTCTAATGTTTGAGACAAATTAAATCCTGGAGGAATCATTTTAGCAATCTTATCGCAATATGAATATTCTAAACCAAGAGCCCTTCCAACGTCTCTAATTGATGCACGAGCAGCCATTGTTCCAAAAGTAATAATCTGTGCAACCTTGTCTCTGCCATATTTTTGCGCAACATAGTTTATCACTTCATCTCTTCTGTTGTCAGCAAAATCTAAATCAATATCAGGAGGGGATATTCTATCAGGATTTAAAAATCTTTGGAAATATAAATCGTATTTTAATGGATCAACATTAGTAATTCCTGTTAAATAAGCAACAATTGAACCAGCGGCAGAACCTCTTCCAGGACCAACAACAATTCTTTGTTTTTTAGCCCAATTAACGAAATCCTGAACAATCAAAAAATATCCCGAAAAACCAGTTTTATTTATAACGGATAATTCATATTCAAGTCTATCTTTAACTTCTTTTATTTTTTCTTCATTAGCATTAGGATATCTTTTGCTAATTCCCGCATAACACAATTCTTTCAAATAATCTTCTGCTGTTTTATTATCAGGAACATCAAAAGAGGGAAGCTTGAATTCTCCTAATTCTAACTCCAAATTACATAGATTTGCTATTTTATTTGTATTTTCTATTGCTTCAGGAACATCTTTGAAAGCACTTTCCATTTCTTCAGGTGACCTAATACTGAAATCCTCTCCTAACATAGACAATCTTTCTTTATCATCAATATTAGTTCCTGTATTAATTAACATTATAATGTCTTGTGCTTCAGCATCATCTTTATTTATATAATGACAATCATTTGTCGCAACCAACGGAATTCCTGTCTTTTTGCTTAAATCAATCATCATCTGATTAGCTCTTTGTTGTTCAGGAATATTAGGATGATGTTGTAATTCTAAATAGAAATTACCTTTTCCAAAAATATGTTCATATTTAATAGCCATTTCTTCTGCTTTTTCTTTTTTATTTGATAATAATAAATGAGGAATTCTTCCTTGCAGACATGCTGACATTGCAATAATTCCCTCTGAATATTTTTCTAATAATTCAAAATCAATTCTTGGCTTATAATAAAATCCTCTCAAGTGTGCCTCTGTTACAATTTTAACAAGATTGCCATATCCTTTCTCATTTTTAGCTAATAAAATTAAATGGTGTCTTTCATTAGAATCCTTTTCTAACATTGAGTTTATTGCCTCGTAAACCTCACAACCAATTATTGGTTTAATTCCCTTGGCTTTGGCTTTTTTATAAAACTCAATCGCTCCATACATAACACCATGGTCCGTTAAGGCCACTGAATCCATTCCTAACTCTTTTACTTTATCTAAGATATCATCTATTTTTGATAATCCATCTAAAAGAGAATAATGAGAGTGTAAATGTAAGTGTGTAAATTTACTCATTTAAATTATTTTTTTTCCTTCAAGTTTCATAGTCGTGGTATCTATTTCTCCTTTTCCGCTTTTTACTCCTGTTAAAACAAGGTTGTTTCCTATATTGACATCTTCCATATCAATTAATCCTTCGCTGGTCATTTTTCCCAAATTAAGAGATCCCTTTATCTTCGCTGTTCCCAAAAATAAATCGCCTCTAACACTTAAATCCTCATATTGAGCACTTTTAATGTTTGCCTCCTCTAATATCACATCACCTCCAATTTCTGCTTTACTCAAGCTAAAAAAGCCCATTGTTGTTATTTTTTTAGCATTAACATTTCCCTTTATCTTAGCTCCAACCAAGTTAATAGCTCCCTTAACAAATGCGTTTTCTAAAATCAAATCATCATTTATCTCACTATTTCCTAAGTAAACGGAACCATTAACAATAGCGTTTCTCAAATTTAACTCTCCTAAAATTATTACTTCTCCTAAAAAAATAGGACCCTTAACCTCAGTATTTTCTAAAATAAGGCCTTCTTTGACTTTGTCTGTTATCATTGACAAATCAGCGATTACAGAATTAGAAAGATTAACTGGCCTTCTTTCTTTTTCGGCATTTTTAATTTCAGAAATAATATCCATTTGATTCAATATTTTTTTGTTGGTGTTTTGGATATCCATATGTTACTATTATACTATAATTATGCTAAAAGAGTCAAAACATATTATCGGTATAGATGAGGCAGGCAGAGGACCACTAGCTGGACCAGTAGTTGCGGCTGCTGTTTTAGATTCACCCAAAAAAATTAGGGGCATTAAGGATTCTAAATTATTGAGCGAAAAAGAAAGAGAAAGATTGTATATTGAAATTATTAATAATTACAAATGGGGGATAGGGATAGTTTCACCAAAAAGAATAGACAAAGTAAATATACTTGAGGCCACTAAAGAAGCAATGGTTAAAGCGGTCCACAACTTAGAAAAGAAATACAAACTCAAGATTGATCATCTTATCATTGATGGAAATATGAAGATTAATATTGATATAAGTCAAAAATCTGTTATTGGAGCTGATAGAAAGATATATTGCGTAAGCACAGCAAGCATTGTCGCTAAGATAACGAGAGACCATCTAATGATAAAATATGATAAATTATATCCAGAATATAACTTTAAGAAGCATAAAGGATATGGGACGAGAGAACATTTAAAATTAATTAAGAAATATGGAAGTTGTGAAATACACAGAAAAAGCTTTAAACCTTTTGACAAAGATAAATAAAAATGTATAATAACGATATATGGCAGTACCAAAACAAAGACAAAATCAATCAAGGAGAGACAAAAGAAGAGGCAATATATTTATTAAGGCCCCTAATTTAGTTTCTTGTCCAAAATGCCAAAAACCAGTATTACCTCATAGTGCTTGCGGTTATTGTGGTTTCTATAAAGGAAGAGAAGTAATAGATGTAATGGCAAAATTGGAGAAAAAAGAGCAAAAAAGAAGAAAAAAGGAAATAGAAAGTAGTTCACAAGAAAAAAAGTAAACTATGGCTTCAAGGCACCTTTCACGTTCAGTAGCAATGCAAAGTCTCTATGAATGGGACTTTCTTGGAATGCCAGAAGATCAATTAGAGATTATTACTGAAAGAAATATTGAAGAGTTTGGCAAAGGCCTAGAAAGTGATGACTTCATTTGGGCCCTTGTCTACGGGGTCCAAGATAAAATTGATTCTATCAATAAGATAATAGAGAAAACTGCTCCTGAATGGCCAATTAATCAAATTAATATCCTTGATAGAAACATCTTAAGAATAGGCATATTTGAATTACTATATGAAAAAATAGACGAAGTGCCCCCTAAAGTAGCGATCAATGAATCAATTGAGCTGGCTAAAAACTTTGGTGGAGAAAGCTCTAGAAAATTTGTAAATGGTGTTTTGGGGACAATCTATAGAGAATTAATAAATGAATCCGATGAAAAATAATTTTGTAGAATTAGAAAAATATCTAAACATTTCTTTTAATAATAAAGATCTCTTAATTCAAGCATTCTGTCACCGCTCTTACTTGAATGAAAATCCTGACTTTTACTTGGGGCACAACGAAAGATTAGAATTTTTAGGAGATGCTGTACTAGAACTTGTGACAACCGACTATCTCTTTAGAAATTATCCGGACAAGCCAGAAGGAGAAATGACTGGTTGGCGGGCATCACTAGTTAATTCTAACATCATCTCGGACATAGCTAGGGAAATGAATTTTGAAAAGTTTCTCTTGCTATCTTCGGGAGAAGCAAAAGAAAATGGAAAATCAAGAAAATATATTTTGGCAGATACATTTGAAGCATTTATCGGAGCAGTATATTTAGATCTCGGATATGAATCTGCTAAAAAAATAATTGAAGAAAAACTAATTAAAAGAAAGTTACCAGAGATAATAGAAAAGAAATTGTACAAAGACCCTAAGTCACTGCTTCAAGAAAAATCTCAAGAAATACTTTCAATCACACCAACATATAGTGTCGTTGAGGAAGAGGGACCAGATCACCAAAAGAATTTTGTTGTTGGAGTATACTTTGGTGAAGATTTAATAGCTCAAGGGAAAGGATCTAGTAAACATGAAGCAGAATTAAAATCAGCAGAAGAGGCATTGAAGATAAAAAAATGGGTCTGATATACTTGAAAATATTTCACAATTAGTGTATTATACCATCGTTAATTAAATATAATAATATGTTAGCAATAAGACTATTTAGAATAGGAAAGAAGAAGCAACCATCATACAAAATTGTTGTAACAGATAAACAAAACCCACCACAAGGAGGTCAGTTTGTTGAGCAAGTTGGTTTCTACAACCCCTTAACAAATGAAAAAACATTAAAAGAGGATAGAATAAAATACTGGCTAAGCGTTGGAGCTCAAACATCAGACACAGTTCATAATATGTTGATTACTGAAAAAATAATTGAAGGAGAAAAAAGAAAGAGAAAAATTGTGGCTAAAAAAGTAGAAGAAAAAGAGAGCTAATATTGACAACTTTTTCATTTTTTAAGATAATTCCGATAGGGTAGAATTTTAGAAAGGTCGAACTACCTAGTTATATATAGATAGATAAATAAGAAAGAAAGCATGTCATCAGATACAAAAGATGTAGAATTTCTAGAATACATTGTAAAAGCATTAGTTGATCACCCAGAAGACGTTAAAACAGAAAGAAAAGTTGACGAAATGGGAGTATTACTTTCAGTAAGAGTACACCCAGAAGATATGGGTCAACTAATCGGCAAGAAAGGTTCTACAGCAGGTGCAATTAGAAGCCTAATTAGAATCATCGGGCTTAAAAATCAAGCTAGAGTTAATCTAAAGATTGAAGAGCCAGAAGGTGGTTCAAGGGTAACTCCAAAGCAAGAAGCTACTGCTAGTAAACCAGCAAGCAATCCTACAGAAGATTTCGAGGATTTTAAGATATAACTTTTAAGACAGAAAGTCCCCGCCAAGGGGATTTTTTGTTTTACTTGACTTATTTTATTAATAATATATACTGGAAGTAAGAAAAAACACAACTTCCAGTTCAAATTATGAATAATTCAGTTTCAAAATTATATAAAACACCTAAAAGCATCTTTACAACAAAAGACTTGTCTTTGATTTGGCAAGAAAAAGACAAAAAGAAACTCTACTCTAAAATATCTTATTATTTAAAGAAAGGGGAAATCAAAAAACTTTCTAGGGGTATTTTTGCTAAGGATAAGAATTATGATATTAGAGAGCTAGCAACTAGCATATATTCTCCTTCATATATTAGTTTTGAAACTGTGTTAGTAGATGCTGGTATTATTTTTCAATATTATGAAACTATTTTTATAGCAACAAAATGGACTAGAAGAATAACTATTGATGATAAAACTTTTTGCTTGAGGAAGATAAAAGATCTTGTTCTATATAATCCAGAAGGAATTATTTCAAAAAACAATTATAATATCGCAAGCCCAGAAAGAGCATTTCTAGATATGATATATCTTTTTCCTAATTATTATTTTGATAACCTTAGACCAATAGACTGGGATGAATGTTCCAGTTTAGTTAAAATATATAATAATCAAAAATTAGTAGAAAGATTCTTAGAATACAAAAAAAATGTTAAATAAAGAAAAACACCAACTAATAATGGGTAAAATACTAAGAGATATTTATAACGATATTTCTATTTCTTCCTTGTTAGGATTAAAGGGTGGCACAGCTGCTTACTTTTTCTATGGTCTTCCAAGGTTTTCAATATATCTTGATTTTGATATTCTCTCTGAAGATGAAGATGATAAAAAAATAGTTTACAACAAAATATTAGAAATTATTAAAAAATATGGCATAATAAAAGATAGCTATATTAAAAAATATACTATATTCGCACTCCTATCATACGGTGATATGGATTCTAATATTAAAATAGAAATAAATACAAGAAATCAAATTAAAAATATTAAAAGTAAATATGAACTTAAAAAATACCTTGGTATTTCAATGATGGTGGCTAAAAAAGAATATCTATTCGCTGGAAAAATTTCAGCATTAACTATGAGAACTAAAATAGCAATGCGTGATATTTATGACATCAACTATTTTGCTAAAAATAATTGGGACATAGATGAAGAAGCTGTAAAATCAATATCTAATAGAGATAAAAAGGAACAATTATTATTGTGCCTAAAAGTTATTGATAAAATAAAAGACAATGAAATAATGACTGGATTAGGAGAGTTAGTAAAAGAAGAAGAGAAAGAATGGATTAGAAAAGATCTAAGAGAGGAAACAATCTTTATGATCAAAAATTATATATCTGTAATAAAATGAAATTTGATATAATTACAATTTTCCCTAATATATTTGACTCATACTTAAATGAATCTTTTGTTAAAAGGGCACGAGATAAAAAACTTGTTGAAATTAACATTCATAATCTTAGAGATTTTGCTGATGATGAAAGAAAGAAAGTTGATGATAGGCCTTTTGGTGGGGGATTAGGAATGGTTTTGAAAGTTGAACCAATATTCAAAGCTGTAAAGAAATTAAGAAAGAAAGACAGTAGGGTGATTGTTTTTAGTCCAAGAGGAAAACAATTCAATCAAAAAAAAGCTCACCAATTAATGAAATACAAAAACATCATCTTTATCTGTGGAAGATATGAAGGAATAGACGAAAGAGTTAACAAAAAAATAGCTGATGAAGTAATATCAATAGGGGAATATGATTTAATGGGTGGGGAGTTGCCAGCAATGGTAGTTATAGAAACAATGATACGTTTAATTCCAAATGTTTTAGGCAAGCCAACATTTCTTAAAGAAAGAATGACTAAAACAGGAGGATTTATTGAATACCCAGAATACACAAGGCCAGAAGTTTTTGAGCCTAAGAAGGGAGAAAAATGGATAACACCAAAAGTACTACTTTCAGGAGACCACAAAAAGATTCAGGAGTGGAGAGACAAGTATGGCAAGGTTATTGAAAAATAATCAACATTTTGCTATTATACACAAGTAATCAACTGGGCGAATACCAAAGTAGTCAACTGGGTCTGACTGTAAATCAGATGGCTTCGGCCTTCGGGGGTGCAAATCCCTCTTCGCCCACACAAAACCGATGGGGAATGCCGATGTAGTTCAGTGGCAGAACATTTCCTTGGTAAGGAAAAGGTCGTGGGTTCAATTCTCACCATCGGCTCAGAACAAAATAAAAATAATAATATGGCAAAAAAGAAAAAAAGATCAAAGTTAGTATGTCAAGAATGTAAAAAAACATCTTACTTTACAAACAAAACAAAAGCTGTTGAAGAGAAGCTTGAGATGAGTAAGTTTTGTAAAGAATGTAGAAAACATACTACATTCAAAGAAGTGAAGAAATGAAAAGAGGAAACCCTCTTTTGTCTTCTATAGGGGCGTAAGCTCAATGGTAAACTGCCTCTCTCCAAAAGAGGTCTTGAAGGTTCGAATCCTTCCGCCCCTGCCAATTTACAATTTCAGCGTTTTTGAGATTTGTTGCACTTATTCCACCCGTTTATACGCAGACAACAATAAGAAAATCCCTAAATTTTCCTTGTTTTTATTTTCTTTTTGATTTATCATTATAATAGATACGGCAGAAATAATACAATATAACCTATATATCTTAAAATGAAAAAATACATAATAATAGGCTTATTAATAGGATTTCTATCTTTTCCAACAATTATCCTTGGGAGTACTTTTATTTCTTCTTTGATTGAAGGCAAAACAATGGAAGAAGCAATGCAAATTTTATCAGAACAAACAGAAATATTAATTGGAAGAATAATAGTTCTTGAAGATAGAGCCGATAAAGAAGCGGCCTGCAGAAAAGCTAATGAATTAAAAATAGCTCCAAAAGAAAGTAAAATAGCATATTACACAGAACAAAACAATCAACCTATTTATGCTTCATGGGCCCCAGATACAACAGAGGAATTATTGGAGTATTTAAATGGTTATATACAAAATCATGAAAAAACCGGTAGTTATTTTTGGCTACATAATCCTGATTATATGCCAGAACTTGTTAGAAAATACATTCCGATACTAGAAGAACGTCAAAAAGAATATCTTAAACAACAACAAATTTGTAATGAATAAATTAAAATTATCTTAGTTATGGTTTTAGTATCTTTTACTAGTCCCTGCTAACTTGAGTATAGACACGAATCGCGTAGCTTTTAAAATAACTATGAATTATGAAAAATTAATAGAAAATAATACAGAAAATAGAGAATTTATAGAAAAAATAAAGGAAAATTTTGAATTATTTGATATATATCCAAAAATTCCAGTAATCGAAGAAAATAAGTTAAATGATTCTGATGCAAAAGCATGTTTTCATTATGATGAAGAAAAAGATGGAGACAGAATGAAGATGATAAATAAAAACTATTTTATTTATAAAGAAAATATTAAAAATATAGAAAATGTGGAGGAACTACCTAGAAGTCTAGCAATCCACGAAATAAGGCATAGAATTCAACACGAAGATGAATATGAAAGACAAAAAGGAACTGAGAAAA
>Ga0209718_1001031_pt1 | contig 33782 bp, 31 predicted proteins | sample AD_JPNAS1_MetaG_FD_184420 | JGI IMG/M metagenome (GOLD analysis project Ga0209718, IMG submission 184420) | Active sludge microbial communities of municipal wastewater-treating anaerobic digesters from Japan - AD_JPNAS1_MetaG (SPAdes) (version 2) | ecosystem: Engineered > Bioreactor > Anaerobic...
GCAAGCCATGATAGACGGATGCACGCGAACCCGCGCGCTCTGGACCGTGATTGTGCCGCTAGCCACTCCCGGCATTGCCGCCGTGGCCATCTACGCGTTCATCATGGCCTGGAACGAGGTGTTGTTCGCGTCGGTTCTGACAGGCCGAGTCACGCGCACCGTGTCGGTGGGCATCATGGACTATGTCACGGCAACCAGTTCCAACTGGGGCGGGATGATGGCCGCATGCATTGTAACAGGCATACCGGTCCTGATCCTCTTCACGGCGATGCAGCGCTACATAGTGGAGGGTCTGGTGGCCGGGGCGACCAAGGGCTGAGATCTGGGAATCCAAAGCGATCACAGAGTCCCAAAAAAGAAGGAGGACAGTTAGAATGAGACGGTGTCTACGCGCGATTGTGATGCTCGCTTTTCTGTTGAGTGTTTTGACATCGATGACATCCGGAGCGGTTCGAGAGATCACCTTCTGGGTGATGCCCAACGCGCCGCAGGACACGCATACGGCGTGGCTAGACTCCAGTATTGAGGAGTTCCGGAAAGAGACCGGCATCACCGTACACTACGAGATCGTGGGATGGGGAGACGCATGGAACAGGCTGGTGGCCGCGATTACGACCGGAGAAGGAGCTGACGTTGTTCAGATCGGGACCACGTGGAACCCGCAGCTGGCGGCGATGAAGGGGCTCGCCAGGCTCGATCCGGCCGAGTATGGCAGCGCAGGGGCATTCATGCCTGCCAACTACGAGTCAGCTACCTACAAGGGTGCGGCATATGGCGTGCCATGGTTTGCCGAGACTCGCTGCCTGTTCTACAACACTGACCACTTCACTCAGGCGAAGGTACAGCCTCCCGGGACCTACGCCGAGCTGGTGGAGGTCGGCAAGGCGCTGGTCAAGGCGCGCGGAGCCGGCACTGCCATCGCTATCGCAGGCAACCAGGCATGGGACCTTCTGCACAACTGGGCGATCGTCCTCTGGGCTTTCGGCGGCGACCTGGTCAGCCCCGACTTCAAGAAGGCAACCTTCAACGGGCCTGAAGGCGTTGCGGCCATGAACTGGTACGTGGACCTTGTGCGCACCGGGCTGGCATCCAAGGCATGCGCAGAGTACAATCAGCCCAACGCAGATGCCGCCTTCATCAACGGAAACGTATCGATGGCGTTCATGGGGCCGTGGAATGTGGCCGACATAATGCACGACAACCCGTCGCTCAAGTACGACATCGTCGAACCGCCGGTAGGTCCAAAAGGACGCGCTGCGTTCTCAGGCGGAAGCAACCTTGCGATTCTCGCGGCCAGCAGGAAACAGGCTGACGCAAAGGCCTGGATCAAGTTCTTGATCAGAAAAGACACTCTCATCTCCTACACTAAAGACCTCACCCACATGCTGCCGGCCACTAAGGAAGCCTTTGCAGACCCGTTCTTCAGCACCGGCGTGAACAGGGCCTTCAAGGCTGCTCTGGAGTATGCGACGGCATACCCGCCGCTGGGCGTGTGGGGGTCCATCGAGAACGACATCACAGGTGAGTTCAAGGCGATCTTCACAGACTACGTCACAGGCCAGCTGGGGCCGAATGGAGTGCAGCAGCACCTCAACACTGCAGCGCAGCGAGTTGACGTCTCGCTGAAGAACGAACGATAGCCGGGCAGGCGCGGGCCGACCCGTCGCTCACTGTCGACACGGCCGGTCCGCGCCAGCTCCCAACCTGTGGAGATCATCGGATGGAGGACCACGCAATTGCCTCACTACACTTCAGATGACAAGCTGGGCTCCGGGGTTCCCCTCGGCGGAATCGGGGCCGGCAAAATCGAGGTATTCCCGGACGGAACCTATGCCAACTTCACACACCAGAACAACTGGGACAACCCGTCAGGCCCTGATGCCAGTTCCGGCGCTGGTCCCGGCGTAATCGACGCCAGGGTTGGACACCACTTCGCCGTCTGGGCGCGCAGGCATGTGAGCGCGGATGCGGGCCTGAGCACAGGCACAGACACTGGCCCAGCCCCAGGCGACGGCGTATCTGTCGTACGAATGCTCCAAACCGCAGACGTCGCCGGGCTTCCACGCGTGGCGCGAATCGAGTACGAGGGGGCCTACCCATTCGCCAGGCTCGACTACACTGACTCAAGCCTGCCGGTGAGGGTGCGTCTTGAGGCCTTCTCGCCGATTGTGCCTGGCGATTCGAGGTTGTCGGCTATGCCTGCTGCGCTATTCGTCTTCCATGTGACCAACACCGACTCGCTCGCAGCGTCCGATGTTGCCATCATGGCGACTGCGCGAAACACCGTGGGCTCGTGGAACGTAGGTCGCTTCAACCAAACCATGACTGACGACGACACGACAGGAGTGCTCTTGTGTGTGGACTCCCCCCTCCCCTGCGACCCGCGGGCAGGCACCGTGTGCCTTGCGACAACCAGAGCTGCCGGCAAGATCAGCTGCGAGTTGGCATGGAACCTGAAGACGGCCGACCCGTTCAGCCTCACCCTCTCGAACCTAGACCTGGCGCCGTGGACCGCCTTCGCCGAGAGCGGCAGGTTGTCGCTGGATCTTGGCCACGCACCTGCGCCCCCCAAGCATTCCGCCATAGCTTCCGATGTAGTCAAAGGCGAAGGTATCGAGCTTGGAGCTGCGCTCTGCGTGTCGGCCACTTTGCGCCCCGGCGAAGCTCGATCCATCCCGTTCGCCGTGGCCTGGCACATGCCGCAGACGCACTTCGGCCATGTGTATGAGCATGACTACCACGATGCGTCACGCGTCGCCGCGGTCGCACTGAGCCGGCTGGATGACATCAAAGAGGGCGCCGGTCTGTGGAAGTCCTGCCTGGACGGGGCCAGAGACGACAGTACTCCCGCCTCCACCGATGGCGATACATCGCGGCCCTCATTGCCCGTTTGGCTTGACGACGCCCTTCGGAATAATCTCTACGTCCTCTCCTCAGGAAGCTGGTGGGACCGTGACGGACGGTTCGCTCTCTTCGAGGCATCAAGGACGTGCCAGCTCATGAGCACCGTGGACGTCTTGTACTATGCGTCCATCCCTGTGTCATGGTGCTACCCTGACCTGCAAGAATCGTGCATCACGCAGATAGCCGCAGCCCAGCGCGACGATGGGTACATCCCCCATGACCTGGGGCGCGGTAGAGTCGACTACCCGAGCGACGGCACGACATCGCCTCCGCGGTGGAAAGACCTCTGCCCCAAGTTCGTGCTGATGGTCTATCGCGACTACGTCTGGTGGGGGGGCAAGCGCCTGCTTGACAGGATGTATGCCGTGACCAAGCGCGCAATGCGGTGGGAGATGCGGACCGACGCCAACGGCGACGGCCTGCCCGACAACGAAGGCGCCGACCAGACCTTCGACAACTGGAGTTTTCACGGCACCAACTCCTATACGTCCAGCATCTACCTGGCCTCCCTGCTTGCGTGCGAGCAGATGTCACATGCCGCCGGCGACGCCGAGTTCGCTGATGAGTGCAGCAGCGCATTCGCGCGGGGCCAGCGATCGTTCGAGCGGCAACTCTGGAACGGCCGGTTCTACCGGGCCGTGGCGACTGAGCCGGAATGCACAGTGGGCCAGCTCAATGGGCAATGGTACGCACACTTGCTGGGGCTGGGCTACATCCTTCCGCCTGCTCATGTAGCATCAGCAGTCCGCACAATGCTTGATACTTGCGGATCAGCCTCCGAGTATGGGGCGGTGAACTCAGTCTTTCCGGACGGGCGTGCCGACAGGACCAACTCACACTCAGGAAATGTGTGGCCCGGCGAGACATATGCCCTGGCCGCGCTGGCAATCTATGAGGGGTTCGTTGACGAGGGGCTTGGGTTGGCGCGCAAGACATGGTCCAACATCACTGACCGTATCCGAAGTCCATGGGATCAGCCGGACGTGATCGACTCGCTCACCGGCCAATACGGCTTCGGGGACCACTACATGCGCAACATGGGCATCTGGGCACTGGCCTTCGCGCTCGCCAGGCACGATTGCCGCGTAGAGCGGGCCCTTTGCGCCCTTTCGCAGTCGCGGCGGACATCGCCGCCCGCGGGCCTAGCCTCGCACGCAAAATCCCGGTAAAATGGTCCTGTGGCGCCGACCAGATCCCGCGGCCGGGCGCAGGCATGATGCGGCACTCTGGATAGCAGGCAGTCGAGAAACGGAGGAGCTAGTAGTGGCAGCACGTACTTGCGGCCGCCAGCGTCCCAGACGTCTTCGGGATGACCGGATCAACTATGCGGTCTTCTTCGCGGACTCATTCGGCTATCCGCTGGCGTTCTCGCTCATCTCGCCAACAACTATCATGCCGCTCCTTCTGACCAAGCTGGGCGCCTCCAACCTCGCAATCGGGATGCTGCCGGCTCTTGGGTCGCTTGGGGCGTTCCTGCCGGGCCTGCTGTCCGCGGCTTACCTTCAGAAGATTCCGGTGAAGAAGCACATGCTGGTAGCTTTGGGCATGGCAGAGCGGGCTTTTGTGCTCTCTGTGGCGGTAGGGCTCATGCTCTGGGCAGCCAGCCGACCGCATGCAGCCGTGACGTGGATCCTAGCTTGCTGGACGATGATGAGCTTGGTCTCGGGGTTCATCCTCCCCGCCTTCCATTCCATGATGGCCAAGTGCATCCGGCCCGAACAGCGAGGGGGCATGATAGGATGGAGCGGCGCGCTTGCCGGAATCGGGGGCGTGTTCGCAGCTCAAGCCGCCGGCGCCGTTCTCTCACGCATGTCGTTTCCAGTCAATTACTCCATCCTGTTCGTCGCAGCATTCGTGATCCTGTCAGCCACGATACTGCCATTCCTGGCAACTCGCGAGCCGGCTGACCCGACTCCGGAAGAGCCCCGATCCGTGGGGCAATACGTAAGCGACGCGATGGGGACGGTGAAATCGAACAGGGGATACTCGTTCGCCATATCTGCGTTGTCGGTGATGTCGTTTGGGCTCATGGCGGTAACGTTCTACAGCACACACGCAGTGCGGAACCTCGGCGCCGGAGAGATGGAAGTAGCTCGCTTCGCTGCAATAACAGTCGGAGCGAGCGTCGTCAGTTTCCCTATCCTGGGCAGGATCGCCGACCGGCACGGACACAGACGGGTTCTGTTGATCGCGTCAGCAGGTTTCGCCATCGCAGCCGCGCTCGCGCTGGCATCGACGTCGGTGAATGGCATCCATGCAGTCCTGGTCTTCGCGAGCCTGGGCTCAACTGGGCTGGCGGTGAGCCAGAACGTGTTATGGGCGGAGTTTGCTCCATCGAATACCGATGTCCCGATGTACACGGCGGTCTCACTGCTCTTCCTCATGCCGTTCCGCGTCGCGGCGCCGGTCATAGCCGGGTGGATGGCTGATGTGTGGGGCTTCCCTGTAATGTTCTGGGCTGCCCTCGCCGCGGGAGCCACGGCTTTCGCAATCCTGTATGCCGCAGTACCGGAACCACGAAGCGTGAACAGCCCTGCACTCGATCTATAGCCCGGCGAGCGAGGCGAACGGCCGTATCACAGCTCGCGGCGCCTGAATATCGCCTGTGCGAGGAGCATGCCCGCGAGGTACAGCAGCAGCGAGCCGCCGGCAAAAAGGATAGTCTGAACTGGCTTAGGATCCATCATAGCTGTGACCACAGGTTTCATCTTCGCAACCAGGCCCTGTGCCAGCAACGGCACTAGGTACACCGCGCCCAACGTGACGATCAAGGCCGTACGCGCGGCGCTGGCCCCGAACCTGAAGAACACGACGAGCTCGATAGCCGCTACCGGCAATGTGGCACAGACCAGAAGCATTCCCGACATGATGGACACAGTATGCTCTCCCATGCCGGCTTGCATGATGAGCGCCGCCAAAGCAGACGCCCCGACCCAAAGCGCGCCCACGAGCAACGGGGCTACGAACTTCGAGGCGACTATGGCATCAGTGCTCATGGGCAGTGATCGGAGAAACGCAAGCGTTCTGTTCTTTTCTTCGAGCATCGCGGAGTTGAGCGCGAAGAAGGGCACCATCATGCCGGAGTACGTGAACAGCAGGGGAACTGCGTAGTCCACTGCGGTCTGGGACGATCTCCCCACGGCTGCCAGCAAGGCGATGGCGCACAACACAATCGCTGGGAACACGAGCTGCGACCGGTTGATGTAAAAGTCCTTCCATATGAGACTGAGCATGTCAGCGACCTCCCCTCGCGTATGTCCAGAGCAAATCCTCGATCGATGCCGCCGGGTTTGAGGCGCGTGCCCGCTCCAGCATTGCCTCCCGCTCGTCGCTCGCCGCTACCCGCCCATCCACGATGAAGGTAATGTAGTCGGCCACTCTCTCAAGGTCGGAGGTGATATGCGTAGAGAACAGCACCGAACGATCGCCGTCTGCAACAAACTCCAATAGATCGGACAGGAGCTCACGCCGGACGACAGGATCCAGACCGCTTGTGGGTTCATCCAGGATGAGCAGCTCGGGATGGTGAGCCAAGGCCAGAGCCATCGCCAATTTAGCCTTTGTGCCTTTGGACAGAGCTCCGATCTTCTTTCGCGTATCCACATTGTACCTGTGCAGCAACTCGCAGAACCTTGCCTCATCCCAGGTCGGATACTGGCGCCCGACGAACTGTGCAGTCCAGCCCACCGTCATGTCAGAGTAGAACTCGTGGTTTTCGGGCACGTACCCGATCTTCCGCTTCAGCTCTATCTGATTCTCCGCCATATGCTGCCCCAGCACTGCAATACGCCCGGAGTCAGGCCGCGCCAGGTCCATGATCAGGCGAATGGTTGTCGTCTTCCCGGCGCCATTAGGGCCCACGAGGCCCATTATGTAGCCGCGGGGAAGAACAAATGAGACATTGCGCAAGTCGAACCCCGAGTAGCTCTTGCCCACACCATCAAGCGTCAGCACATTTTCAGACACGCTTCTCACTCCCATCCAGTGCCTGCCGAAACAGGCGGCTGATCTCCTCATCCACGAGTTCAAGCTGCCTGGCCACGCGAACCCCCTCTTCCAAATGCTCCATCACTACTTCCTTCTTGAGCCTCGTGACGGTTTCCGCGTCCAGGGCGGCTACGAATGTGCCCAAACCCGCTCTCGTCACTATCAATCCCTCGGCCTCCAGCTCCGAATAAGCCCGCTTCGTGGTGATCACGCTTGCGATCAGCTGGCTTGCCAGTTGCCTCATGGACGGAAGAGGATCGCCCGCCCTCAACTCTCCCGTCAGCACTCTGGCCCTCACCTGCTGCACAATCTGCTGGTACAAGGGAACCGGGTTATTCGGCGATACGGTGATGTCCATACCCAAACCCCGCTACTGTGTATATTGTCTATATACACTATACCCGGCAATCGCAAGTATGTCAACACACCACCTGTCACATACCACCTGTCACATACCGCCTGCCGCGTCAGCCCGTGCTGTTGAACGCGGCGCTCCATGCAGTTGGAACGTGCATCGATGAAGGATTGCGGATTCGGATGTCGAAATGCAGGGTGTCAGAAAGCTGGGAATACTGGAAGGAGAGGACCATGTTGAAGCATAATGCCTACTTCGATGGGCGAGTTCAGAGCCTGGCGCTGGTAGTCGACGGCGTCAATGCCACTGTTGGAGTGATGGAACCCGGCAAGTACACCTTCTCGACATCGTCCGAGGAGCACATGACAATCATCGCCGGGGTGCTGAGTGTGCAGCTTCCAGGCGATTCGGAATGGCGCGAATATGCTGTCGGCGACACGTTCATAGTGGCGCCCGGGAAGTCCTTCGAGGTCGAAGCAGAGCGCGATGTAGCGTACATCTGCCTATACAGGTGAGCGCCGAGCAGTCAGGATATCGGCTGGCGTTGCTCGGCACACATGTCAGAGTGCCTGCCTGAGTCGGTTCAACCCAGACGCAAGCGGGGAATCGTCATCTTGACGCATGCCCCCTCATGCGTAGCGTCCGCGGCGAGCAATCCGCCATTGAGCTTCAGTATTCTGTACGCTACAGCCATGCTGAGAGCGGAGTCGCCTGGCCTGGCGCTGAAGAACAGCTCAGCTGCCGCGTCCATACGGCTCTGCTCACCCCGTTCGATCCGTTCCCACTGTGTGCCTAGATCAGGAATGTAGCCGCACACCTCTATCTCGGCGAATGCCTCATTGGCTATCCGCAGATGCACCTCGACTTCTGACCTGTGCCTCGAACACGCTATGGCGTTCGATATGACCCTGTACACAGCGTCAGTCACCTGAGCCTTGTCGGCAAAGGCCTTCACGTCGGCCAGGTCGGCGCGGATGATGATGCCTCTAGAGTCCGCTTCATCGCCTGCGCGAGCCAGCACCTCGCCGACACACGCTGCAAGATCGAACGCCTCAGGCTCGGGAGATCTGGGCTTGGCGAAAAAGGCAAGGTCGCCGATGGCTGCGTTCACTCTATCGACCTGTGATGGCACGAACCTGCATACCTCATCAATGAACTCAGGCTGATCACAGCGATCAGGCAATTGCCCGAGGTACTCGCGTATCGACAGCAGCGGGTTGCGGATAGCGGAAGCCACGCCCGAAACCGACCTGGCCAGCGCACTCATGAGCAAGCCGGTCGACGCGGCCTGCTCCGAATGCCTCAGCGCTGTCACGTCGGAAAATGACAGAAGCACCCCGCTTTGAACAGAAGATGCCTGGGGCATCAGAGGCATCAGGCTGACGCTGTAGATCCGTGGTTCATCACCTATGTTCAGCTCCACGTCGCATCTGATCGCATCGGCCTCTTCGGACGCAATCCGCCTCAGAGGCGTTCGATAGACCAGAGGAGCCAGAAGAGTGTCCGACAGGTTCACGCCCACTACAGAGCCCTGCTTCCAGTCCATGAGGCGCATTGCCGTGCCGTTGGCCCATATGAAGCTGAGCTCTGAGTCGACCGCGGCTATCCCATCGCAGGAGCTTTCCAGGATCTGATGGTTCAGAGCGTTCACCTGAGCGATTTCCGTGGTCTTGGCCGCCACGAGCCTGCGAAGTGAGAAGTTCCATGCAATGATCAGCACTGCGCCTGCCAATATCAAGGCCGACGCAGTCAACAGCAATCGGATACGGGCCCTGTCCAATCCGAGAACGCCCTCATCAATGGGCCTACCGAACCACTTGGCGTGTATCTTGTCGTACGTGCCTGACGATCTGACCTTTGCTATCCCCTCATTGAACAGGGACGCCAGTTCGCTATCGGTCTTTCTGAACGCCATGGCATACGGCGCCGGATCGATAGAGTCGCCGGTGATTTTGACATACTCCGCCAGGCCGCGCTTCTGCGCCATGTGTATGCCCGCCAGCCTATTCCCGACATAGGCATCGGCGCCGCCCGCCACAACCGAAACAAGCGCGGCTTCCTGCGAGGGCATAGTCAAGAGCTCAATGCCTCCAAGAGCGGCCAACTTCTCGTGCCCTGCGTCAGCCCGCTGAACTGACACTATGCGACCGACGAGATCATCGAGGCCTGTTATGCCGTACTCTGTGGTTCTCACGAATATGGCCATAGCAGACTCAAGGTACCCATCGGAGAACACGAACTGCGACTCGCGGGCAGGAGTGCGCTTCATGCCCTGAATGGCGCAGATCTCTCCGGCTTCCAACGCCTCGCGAATGTGTGACCACGGCATCGGGATCAGCTCGATCTGGATCCCCAGCTCGATTCCTATTGCGTTCATCAGGTCCACGTTGAAGCCCTGGTAAGCCCCGCTCTCCGCAACGTACTCGAATGGAGGAAAAGCCTCATCGCCGCCTATCTTGTATACGCCAAAGGCATTCTGAGGCGAACCGACGGTGGATGGCGCACCCGAACACGTTGCCCCCAACGCAACCGCAAGAACACACGCCGCCGCAGCACGAAGCTGCATCCGGAGTCTCTTTTGCAGTGTTGCGCGCATTCCCATCTCCCCCAGGCTGAGGCATCATGCACCTTCCTGTAATTTTCGGCAAGTACTGATGCTTTTCCTGCTTACATCTGCAGGTGATGTACCGTGATCTCATTGAACAAAGTAGAGCGCCTGCCGGTACGCCCAGCGTATGGCCGATGAAGCCTCCGACGACGGTCAATGCGACTGTGAAAATGACCCGATCGATCTTGACCAACTCTAGTCGCTCATTCCATGTTCGCCACGATGGCCTCGGCGAACCCCGAGGTGCTCAGCTCGTGCACTCCTTCCATCATTCGGGCCAAATCGTATGTTACCTTCTTCTGCTTGATCGTCGCCGCGGCTGCCTGCACGAGTCCTTCCATTATTCTTCCGACGCGTGCAAACCGGCCGTTGACCACATGGTCAATAGGGTGGTATCATGATCGCGGACGCGTTGTTACGTCGCATGGAAATGAGGTGTGCAGAGCATGCCCCTTATCGAAGCAAGGGGTCTGACCCGGGAGTATTCTCACGGTCGGATGACCGTGCCCGCCCTCAGAGGCGTCGACCTCGACGTCGAAGCAGGCGAGTTCACCGCCATCGCCGGGCCGTCGGGTTCGGGCAAGACCACTCTCCTGAACCTCATAGGTTGCCTGGATCGCCCCACCCGCGGCAGGCTGGTCATCGACAGCGATGACGTAGCCGGCTACAAGCCGTCAGAGCTGGCGGGCCTGCGGCGCGAGAAGATCGGGTTCGTCTTTCAGACCTACAACCTCGTGCCGGTGCTCACAGCATACGAGAACGTAGAGCTCCCGCTGGTTCTCCTCGGCGGAAAGACGCGCGGGGAGATCAAGGATAGGGTCATGTCAATGCTCTCCGAGGTAGGCCTCGCGGGGCTGGAAAGCCGGCGCCCGATGGACCTCTCCGGCGGCCAGCAGCAGAGAGTCGCCATAGCGAGAGCGCTGATCAAGCAGCCCAGGCTGGTTCTGGCCGATGAGCCTACGGCTAACCTTGACTCCGAGAATTCGCAGGCCATACTGGCTCTGATGAAGACCATGAACGAGACCCGGGGCGCCACTTTCCTGTTCTCGTCGCATGATCCACTCGTAATCGGCTATGCCAGACGGCTGGTGCAAATGCGCGATGGCAACATCGTCCTGGACGAAAGGAGGTAGGCGGCATGCTCCATTTCTACCTCGGATTCACGGCCAAGAACATATGGCGCCGCAGGAGACGGACCATCCTCACCGCCGCCGCCATTGCCATCGGGGTCATGTATTTCGTAATGTTCGATTCGCTGCTTACCGGCGCAGACCGGGATGCCCAGATCAACACGATCGACTTCGAAACAGGACATCTGTGGGTGGGCGCTTCCGAGGAAGGCGACCCTACGCTCGCGCGCCCGACGCTTGAGAACACGATCCCGTCGGGCCGGGCGGTGGCTGAAGCCATCGCCGAACTTGCCGGCGTTGCCGGCGCCGCCCCTCGCCTGGTATTCGCGGCCTCGCTAGTAGCAGGGCTCGATGAACTGCCCATCTCGGGAGTGGGGGTCGATCCCGACGCAGATCCTCACGTCTTTCGAGTTTCGCAGTGTGTGGCTTCCGGAAGATGGCTCGAAGCAGGTGAACTCGGCGTGGTGCTTGGCAAGCGCATCGCAGACCTATTGCAGCTGGAACCGGGCGACATGGTCACCGTACGGACCCATACTGCTCAGACGGCCTTCGATGCTGTGGACCTTCTCGTGGTCGGAACGGTGGAGACTCCTCACCCGCTCGTCAACCAGTCACAGGCATTCATGCCGCTGGACGTAGCGCAGGCGGCTGTTGGCGCCCCCGGCAGCGCGACCTCGATCCACGTCCGGGCGCAGAGCGCAGCCCCAAGCCCATCTGGGCGTGAACTGAGCGGCCTTACCGAATCCATGTCCATGCTCACTACGTCGAACCCGGGCTGGCACATACACACCTGGCACGACGCCGCGTCCTTCCTGACCATCGGATCAACCAAGCGAGTATTCGGCATGGTCCTCCTCGGGCTCGTGGTCATCATCTCTGTCATCGGCGTGGTCAACTCGATTCTCCTGTCTACACTGGAACGAGTGCGCGAGATCGGGATGCTCCGGGCCATGGGCATGGATGAAGGCGACATCACAGTCGTCTTCATGATGGAAGGAGGAGGCCTCGGCCTGTTGGGCTGCGCTTTGGGAACGGTCTCAGCCATCGCCGGCAACGCCTACTTCGTCAACGTTGGGCTGAGCCTGCGCGCGTTCCTGGGCGACATGGATTTGGACATAGGCTACCCCATCGTTGATCGTATGTACGGCGTATGGAACTGGACAACAATGATATGGGCGATTGCAGTCGGATTGGCTGTAGCTTTGGCGGCGAGCTACTTCCCTGCCAGGCGGGCAGCGCGGCTCGACCCGGCGGAAAGCCTGCGCCGACTGTAGGGCGTGCGAGCAGTGAAGAAGGAGGTCGCAGCATGGGAGTGAGCTATTTGGTCAAGATGGCATGGCGCAATCTTGGACGACATCGCGGCCGCACAATGCTGAGCTTGCTCGCCATCGTCATGGGCGTGTTCGTAGTAGTCATCGCCAAGGGAGTCATCGACGGCATGGTGGGTTCCTGGCTCACATACAGTATCAACCTCGACTCCGGCCATGTTCGGGTCGTTCAGCCCGAATACCGCCTGAAGGAGAGAGTGCTTTCGCTGTCGTACCCGGTTGGCGACGCGGAAATCCCTGCCGATGAGATCATAGGCAAGATCAGGAGTCTACCCGGAGTCCGCGTCGCCGCCGGCAGAATCAGATTCGGGATGATGCTGACTGCCCAGGAGACTCAGGAAGCGGTAGTTGGAATTGGAGTGGACTTTGCTCAAGAAGAGAGAGCAATCCGTCTGAGCCAGTTCGTGAGGGGGCGCAGCGCGACCCGCGATGCGTCGGATGACGCAGGCCGGTTACCCGAGCCAGGCGCTCGCGAAATCCTGCTGGGCCGAAGCCTCATGGCCAAGCTCGGCGTCGAGGTCGGCGACCGGGTGAACGCCTTATTCTCCACGTCCTTCGGGTCGCCCAGAGTCGCCACGTTCCGCGTTTCCGGAAAGATGGCGAGCGGCCTTAGGATGCTGGACGAATCGACCGCGTACATCCCGCTGGACGTGGCCATGGGGTTGCTTGACATGGATGGGTCTGTTACCGAGGTAGTTGTGTTCGGAAAAAGCGCCGGGCTTGCATCGAGACTTGAGGCCGAGGTCCGCCGGGCGCTGGCGGAGATGGCCGGCGCATCGGCAGGGTCCGGTGCGTCCGTGAGCGCGGGCGCGTCGCTGCGCGGACTCGCCGTCGTGCCCTGGAACGAGCACAATGAGTTGATCGCTTTCGTCAGCAAGGCTGAAGCCATATACACCGTCATTTACGTATTCCTCGTGATCCTTGCGTCGTTCGTAGTGTTCAACACCCAGCTCATGGTAGTGTCGGAGCGAACCCGCGAAATCGGCATGCTGTCGGCGCTGGGGCTGTCGCCGGAGTCTGTGCGCCGCCTTTTCACGATCGAAGGCGCCATACTGGCAGTAGCGGGCAGCGCAGGCGGCGCCCTTCTGGGGGCCGTCTTCAACGTGTGGTTCGGCAGAGTCGGAATCGACCTGACAGGCGTCACCCAGGCAATGAGCAGCGAGATACTGCTCACTCCCCGGCTCTATCCGATAGCCGACTACCGAGTTCTTCTCTACTCATTCGTGTTGGGCGTGGCAGTTACCACGATGGCTGTTTACATCCCGGCGAGGGCTGCGGGAGCGCTCAAGCCCACGGAGGCCCTGCGCATTGTGTGACGGGTAAGCTGCAGCCTAGGCAGGCATCGTGCGTGCCTTGGGATCACACTCATGGGGATTGCGCTCGGCCAAGACCACAGAACAGTTACTGGATAAGCCAGCGACAGGAAGACATCGAGGCGGTTCGCATTGCGACAACCATACATCGACGAACAGAAGAGACAGCGAGTGATTCGAGCCAGCATCGAGGAGTTCGCCAAGGGCTATGAGGTTGCGTCTACCAACGAGATCGTCAGGAAAGCCGGGATCTCCAAGGGGTTGCTCTTCCACTACTTCGGCAATAAGAAGAATCTCTACATGAGCGTTTTCAGGGAAGTAGTGCAGCAGACAACCGAGGCGCTGTTCTCGCGCTTAGGCGAGCTACCGGGCGATGTGATCGAGCGCATGATACGGCTTGCCCTGACTAAGCTGGAGCTATACCGGGATGACCCCAGAGCGTGGCTCTTCCTCGCGGATGCCGTGGCCAACCCTCCCGTTGAGCTCAAGCAGGAGATACGGTCGGTGCAGTCCGAGTTAACTCACTCCGGCATGAAGACGTTCCTCGACGGCATTGACTTCGCCGGGTTGCGCTCCGATGTGGAGCCGGCCCAGCTCCTCAGATTCGTCCAGGTTCTCCTGAAAGGCCTGGAACAGGAGTACCTGGGCATGGGCGACCTTGCCGCGCTCGACTGGGACGAAGTCATGAAGGAATTCGTGATCTACACCGAGTTGCTCAGGACAGGCATAGGTCGCCCGCGCGAACCGAATCGCGATCCGCATATGGGATAGTGATTGGCACGGCCTGGGCGAGGACATTGCAGGAATCCACCCGTCCATTACCGAAGCTACCCCGGGCGCCGTTTTCCATAGTCGCCTAAGCGCGAAAGTACTAGGGCGCCAGAGTGGTTCAGTATGAGAACAAGCAATATCGTGTGGCGTTCGCAGGAGCTGAAGTGCCACCGGAAAGCCGCAGCGTGGCTGAAGCCGGTCGCCTGGTGCATCGTACTGGCCCTACTCACCGGGTCGGGCAGTACAGCCGGGTCACTCGCGTCTGCATCGCGGATCCTGGTGATAGCCCCACATCCAGATGACGAGACTCTAGGGGCAGGGGGACTGATCTACACGGCCTGCCGGCGAGGCGCGCAGGTGAAAGTCGTCTTCATGACGATGGGCGACGGATCCGGCGCTGCGGCAGGCATACTGTTTGGTACAGGGCGGCCTTCGCCCGATCACATGATGGCTCTCGGACGCACACGCCACTGCGAAGCCATCGCTGCATTGGCCACACTGGGCGTGGCTGCAGAAGATGCTGTCTTCCTGGGCTACCCCGACGACGGGCTTGCCGACATCATAGACAACCAGCACTGGCGACCGAACGATCCGTACATGTCGAAACACACAGGTTGTGCCTCCACTCCGTACGCATGCGTGTTCACGCCAGGCGCGGAGTACTGCGCCTCAAGAATAGTGAGCGACCTTTCAACGATACTAGCTGAGTACATGCCGGACCTGGTGCTCGTTCCCCACCCGCTCGACACGCACGGCGACCACTGGGCCAGCTATGCTCTCACCATGTACGCAATCGAGCAACAGAACTACGTAGAGCTTGCCGGAGCGAACGTGCTCGCCTACATGGTGCACGCCGGCGCCGACTGGCCCCAGCCGTGGGGGTACCGGCCCGATCTGCCGCTAGACCCGCCCCGTTGGCGTGGTTCGCCTCAAGCAGTATGGATACGCACTGCGTTGACCGAGGATGCAGTTGCCGCGAAGCTCAGGGCGCTCGAGCGGTATAAGAGCCAGCTGGCCAGCGTATCGGCTTTTCTGAAGAGCTTCGTCAGAAGCAACGAGCTGTTCTCTTCAGTGCCCGTGATCGACTTAGCTTCGCGCAATGAATCCGGCCCGGCGCACGAGGATCACGCCCTGTTGGGTCGGCCCGACCCGCGTCCATTCCGGGTTCTCCCGCCCAGCGGCGAGATCAGGTCCGTTGTGGCCAATCGGACCAAGGACGGCATCGCTGTAACAGCAACCCTCGCGTGGCCGCCCAGCCCCTCGATGACATATCGACTTCAGATGGTGTCGCCGGTTCCGACCGAAGCGCTGTCCGAACGGCTGTGCGGAGAGCGGCACCCGTCGGTCAAGGAGCTGACCTACGAGATCACCCCTTCAGACATATGGCGTAGGCCCTGGGCGGCAACGTTTCTGATCCCACTGCACTACCCGGAATCTTTGGGCGCCAAGGCGCTGATTGAGGTGGTCACTCTCCACCGCGGAGCCATCGTTGACCGCTCGGGGTGGATCCTGCTGCGTATGTGATCCGCGGAGTATCCAGTTGGACGTATCTTCTGCTCTGTATGAGCGCCCCGGTAAGTACCAGCACGCGTACTGCGAGGACATGGACCGTGGGGGAGATATCAGGGTCATATGCAACCTGCGCGCGAATCACGACTGGATGAGCACGCTCCTGCATGAGCTGGACCACGGAGTGTACTTCAAGTACATCGACCCCCGCCTGCCCTACCTGCTCCGCGAGCACGCCCACCTGCTCACCACGGAAGCGGTGGCCATGGTCATGGGCAACCAGACCTACGATGCTCGCTGGCTGGCCGAAATCGCAAGCGTCGGTGCAGCTCCAGTCGGCAATCGCCCAGCGCTTCGGAACTAAGTCGCTCGCCCGCACGCCGCAAGCCGGTCAGTGGTTGATCGACTCGGTGCTAAGCCCCGGGGCGAAGTGGCACTGGAACGAGATGATCCGGCGATCCACAGGCAGCGGCCTGAGCGAACAGCCCTTCGTCCGAGCCCTAGAAGCATTGAAGGAGTGAACGCAGCCGATGAAGCCGATCTTCCGACCCTACCAGAACGAAGAAGACTACTGGCGTATGCGCGAGTTCCTGCGCCGGGTGTTCAGGGTTAACAACAGGCTCGAGAGGAGCTGGCATGTTGCCCGGCTGGATTATGCCCGCTGGCATCTCTGCCTCAACTGCGATAAGGTGCGCTTGGAAGATATCGCCTATCTATGGGAAACCGACTGCGAGGGCAGCCGGGAGCGGGAGATAGTCTCGATTGTCATGCCCGAAGGCGGCCCGGGCGAAGCCCATCTCATGGTTCATCCTGACTTCGACACGGCTGAGCTAGAAGAGGAGATGCTGTCCATCGCCCAGGAGCGCCTGGCGGCGAGCGGCCCTGACGGATCGCGCAGGCTATGCGTGTGGTCGTCCGGGCTGAATGCGCTTCGTCAGTCTATCCTGAGCGAGAGGGGCTTCGAAAAGCGCAGCGCCGCTGAACACCAGTGGCGTCGCGACCTGGACCAGCCCATACCCGGCGCACCGGTGGCCCCTGGGTATACCATTCGATCTCTAGGCGACGGCCTGGAGCTCCTTGAGCGCTGCTACGCATCGGGGCTGGGCTTTCATGAGGGCGACATAAACACTGCCGTCGAGAACAGGGATGATCCCGCCTGGTACCGGAACATCCAGAACGCGCCGCTGTACCGCCGCGACCTTGATCTCGTGGCTGTCGCGCCCGACGGCGCGATAGCAGCGTTCTGCACTATCTGGTTTGACGACGTGACTCGCAGCGCCTACGTCGAACCGCTGGCCACAGTGCCGGCCCATCGCCGCCTCGGCCTGGGAAGGGCGCTCCTCACGGAGGGCCTGCGGCGACTTCATCGCATGGGCGCAACCAGGGCGTTCGTCGGCGGGTTTGGCCCCGCAGCCAACGCCCTCTATGAGTCAGTCATGGGGCCTGAACACGAGCTTTACGAACCGTGGGTGAAGAAGTGGTGATGGTTCGGGTGCAGACACCTCGACTCTGATCGACGATCCTCGGGCCCGCGGAGTCTCACGGCGCGGTGCTTCTACGACCTGGAACGGCATCACCAAAGCGCACACGACAAGCAGCGCAACCACCGATCCTCCCAGCCTCGCCGCGGGAGGATCTTGCGCGTGCCCGAGCTCGATCAGACGCCTGCGCATGACTTTGGCGGACGCGCCTGCGGAGACCGCCGCCACCGCCCAGGTCGGCTCGGCGCTGCGACGCGGCCTAACCATGGTGAGGAGGAGCCTTCCATACCGTGCGAACCCCGCGCCGGAGGCGCGTGCGGCCATCTCGTCGCACGCCATCTCCTGGGCAATCCCGAGCTCTCGGCCGGCCACCCACACCAGCGGGTTGACGAAGAAGACCGCTTTGGCCGCCGCGGGAAGCCAGTTCCATGCCAGGTCTCTCCTCTTGATGTGCGCCAGCTCGTGCGCAAGCGCCAATCGCAAGTTCTCGCGACGCGCCGAAGCCAGCAGATCCGAAGGGACAACCACGACGTACCCTTTCGATCGTCGCAGGAGCATCGGAACACACGCCCAATCGGCGACCACCGCGCCCGGGCGCGCACTGATTCCCATCTTCCGGCAAAGCTCAACTATCACCTCGTCAAGCTCAGCATCGCGCACCGGCGCGCAGCGCGCCGCTATCGAACGCGATCTGCCGAGCGCAGCCAGGATGCTTACCGCGATCGCCGCCGCGCCCACAATCCAGAGAGCCATCACGGGCCGACTCAGCCGGATCAACAGATCGGCACGTGTAGGTAGATCCGCGGCGAAACGTTGCGATACCACGCGCGCCAGGACGGTTCTGGCACGCGGCAGCCAAGCGAGGTCTATCTGAGGAGCCGCCAGAAGCTGAAGAAAGGGTTTGAGAAGCCCAAGCCTCCACAGCCAGCATCGGGTGTTGGCGCGGATGCGCGGAAAGGCCCTGCACAGGACACACACCGCCGCCAACGCCGCGCTTCCCTGCCATAGCGCGCCCCACATGGGGCCAGCCCATCTCTGCGGCATGACCACGAGTAGCAAGTCATACAGGTTAGCTCTCATTCCCTACCCCTGCCCCTTCCCTCCCGCGACTCGAGTTCCTCCACAATGCGCTTGAGGTCTTCCAACTCCTCCGGGCTTACCGCGGCGTCTTCCGTGAGGTACGCCACGAAGGGCGAGAGAGTGCCCCCGAGAGTCTTCTCCACAAACCCGCGGACCACCCCGCGCATGAGCTCTGAACGAGAAAGACAAGGAGAATACTCGTTTGCCGCTCCCGATTCGGACCTGGTGAGATACCCTTTTGCCCTGAGCCTTTCCATCATGGTCAGGACCGTAGTTCGGGCAAGGCCGCGATCCTTGCCGTAGCTCTCAGCCGCCTCGCGCACAGTGATCGGCGCACTCTCGGTGATGAACCGCAGCAGCTCAAGTTCCTGATCGCCCAAAGGCGGTAACTCCATCCCTGCCACACCTCCATCCTACCCGTTTCGCCTCAACATGGCCCTCCTGCCGCAGCATGGAACTATATCTGTAGTCAGTATACGAATCCCGTGAGACGGTGTCAATGAACACGCATCGAGTCGCGTGCACCCAGCCCCGCTTGGGCCTCGGCTGAGCGCTCCGCTGTGTTTCCGGCGTGCCATGCCGCAAACCCATAATCGAGAAGACCGGCGCATCCCGCTGCGCGTGCTTCGTCGGTAAGCGCATGCATGATCACACAGACGAGACGAACGCCATCCGCTCTCGCAGTCGCTATCAGATGATAGCCTGCGGCATCCGTGTGGCCTGTCTTGAGCCCATCGCATCCGGGATACCTGCCGAGCAACGGGTTCGTATTGTTCATGATGAACAGAGGATGGTTTCGGAACACCTTGCTCCGGGTGCGACTCCACTCAAGTATCGCCGGGTGGCCGAGGGCCTCGAGCGCCAGGCAGGCCATGTCGAAGGCCGTGGTGTAGCCGTGGCCCTCGCCTTGCTCTGCCGGAAGACCTGTAGCATTCACGAACCGCGTGTTCCGCATTCCCAGTTCGCCGGCTCTTTTCATCATCAGCGCGACGAACTGCCTCTCACTCCCGGCAAGATGCTCGGCCACAGCAACCGCCGAGTCATTTGCCGACGCTATCATCACCGACTCCAAAAGCTGCCCCAGAGTGTACCGCTCGCCTGCTCCCAGCCACACTCGGGATCCTCCCATGGACGCCGCGTGCCTGCTCACCGTGACAAGGTCCATCATGCTCGCGTGGCCGCTCTCCACCGCTTCCGCCGCCAGCAGAACAGTCATCAGCTTAGCGAGGCTCGCAGGAGGGATTCGCCTCTCAGCGCTCTGCCCGTACAGAATCTCCCCAGAATCGGCCTCTACCACTATGGCCGATACGGCAGCGCCCAGGCCAATGCCCGACCGCATCGGCCGCATCGGCCGCATCGGACTGTGTATTCGCCACGCTGACCCGGCAAGCGCCACAATGGCAATGAGCGCCACAACTGCAGCGAGCGCCCGCGCAACCACGACTGTGATCGTGACCCAACCGCCGCGCCTCAGCATTTCCGCCAACCCCCCGAAGACCGCCGAAGGGTAACGGCGCCGCCCCGATGCGGGACGTAACGCGCCGGGCGGACTATGCCGATTGGCGTCTGTTCGCATGATTGTCCGAGGGGGTTGTCGGCAAGAACCTCTGCGAGAAACGCGCACTCAGGGCATCCCGACGAAATCCCCAGCACCGTGACTCCCAAGTCGTTTGCATCGATGATCGCCACCGGCGCCCCTGTGGCTCTACTAACGGACTCCGCCACTTCATCGGGTTCCGAAGGGCCAAGGATCGCGTAGCGGTTGTAGGGCGGCAGAGTATAGTCGCACGGTCCGTCGATTGCAGCAACGTTGCATCCGCACACCCGGTAGAACACCCCCCGGGCGCCGAAAAGCCTGGCAACCCCTGCCACGGCGGCGGCAGCCGTGACCCGGAGTAGGCCCGCTTCCCTGATGGCGAGCTCCATCGTCCACGGGCTCCCGAGCCCGATCCCATAGGGCGACTTGTGCACGAACTCGGCCAGAACACAAGCAAGCCATGAAGGCTCGATCTGACTGATAGGGTAAGCTCTCTGCTGAGTTATCGACACTACCTTCTCGCTTATCACCAGCATGTCATCACGGTGCAGCAGAGGCCGTGCGTATCTATGAACCACATCGACGATGTCGTCTGCTGCCGTGACGACGTGAGTCCTGATTGGAATGCGCGCGTAGACGCGCCCGGCGACATCTACCGTTAGCCTCTTCCCGCGGTTGACCCGCAGCTTCCTCGTTCTGCCCATCCTCGTGCTCCCCCGCTCCCACGCAACCTGCAGCCATTGTGCCTACTGCTGTAGTCAAGTGTAGCACAGACTAACCTTGTAGTCAATGGTTCACCAGTTTGGACGCGGGGTTCTGTCAATGTCGGGCTGACTGCAGGCAGTTCGGGCGGGATCGGTCGTCGACAGACGTGCAACCTGAAGACGTCTACATGCCGTGAAGATGGCACGCCGAGAAGTGCCCGTCGCTCACTTCCACTGCCTCGGGTTTGACCTTGCTGCAACTCGCAAGGCGACGCGGGCATCTTGGGTGGAAAGGGCAGCCTGAGGGTGGGTTGATGGGGCTGGGCGGCTCTCCTTCCAGCTTGACCTGGCCAAGCTTTCGGTCCTTCGGGTTCCAGCTGGGGACGGCCGACATCAGCGCCTGAGTGTAGGGGTGAGCCGGATTGTCGAACAGCTCAGTAGCGGGCGCCGACTCTACGACGTTGCCGAGGTACATCACCATGATCCTGTCGCTCATGTGATGTACCACGTCGAGGTTGTGGGAGATGAAGATGAGCGCCATGTTGGTGTCGCGCTGTATGTCTTTGAGCAAGTTGATGATCTGGCTCTGAACCGATACGTCCAGGGCCGAAGTGGGCTCGTCGCATATCAGAAGCCTTGGGTTGACCGATATCGAACGGGCTACGGCGATTCTCTGTCGCTGCCCGCCAGAGAACTCGTGCGGATATCGCTGCGCATATTCGGGGTACAGCCCCACTTTCATCAGCAGTTCCGCTACCCGCTCGTCCATCTCCTTCTTGCTGGCAAGCAGCCTATGAGTGTGGAGAGGTTCACGTATTGTGTCGCGAATAGTCATTCTGGGGTCGAGCGAGTCGAACGGGTTCTGGAAGATCATCTGCACGTCTTTTCGGAATACCGGCTCCAGTCGTCTATCGATCTTCGCGGAGATATCGTGACTGGCCCCGCTTGGGTCGCAATACGTGATGCTGCCGGCCGTGGGCTCGTAGATCTTCACAATCGCCCTTCCGAGCGTGCTCTTGCCGCAGCCCGACTCGCCGACGATCCCGATCGTCTCGCCTTGACTGATCTCCATGTTGACGTTCTCCAGCGCCCTCACCCAGCCGCTGACCTGCAAGAACACCCCCGACCTTATCGGGAAGTACTTCTTGAGGTTTCTGGTGGATATGATCTTCATCTGTCATCACCCTCCTCCAGCAGCCAGCAGGCAACGGTGTGGCCGGGCGCCGGCTCAAACTCGGGAGGCGGAATCTCCTTGCATTTCGCCATGGCCCTCGGGCACCTGGGATGGAATCTGCAGCCTTCCGGGAACTCGTATGCTCTCGGAACGTAACCTTCGATATACGGCAAGTCCCTCCCCTTGTACTCTCGCCTCACGCGCGAGGCCAGCAGTCCGGACGTATACGGATGGATGGGATTGTCAAACAGCTCCACTACGGGCGCCTTCTCCACAACCTTGCCTGCGTACATCACATGCACTCGGTCAGCGATCTCAGCTACCGTGCCGAGGTCGTGGGTTATGAAGATGATGGAACCGCGGTACTGGCTCTGCAAGTCCTGCATCAGGTTGAGAACCTGCGCCTGAATGGTGACATCCAGCGCAGTCGTGGGTTCATCGGCGATAATCACGTCAGGGCTGGTTATGAGCGCCATCGCGATCATGATCCGCTGGAGCATGCCGCCGCTCATCTCGTGAGGGTACTCATCGTAGCGCTTCTCAGGCTCTGGAATATGGATCGACTTCAAGGTGTCGATGATCCTCTCCTTAGCTTCGCGGTCATCCCATGGCATGTGTGCCTTCGCGACTTCCATCAGCTGAAGCCCCACGGTGTAAAGGGGATCGAAAGCCGACATGGGTTCCTGGAATATCATGCTGATCTGCTTGCCGCGGACATGGCGGTATTCCGTCTCGGCCAGGCCTACGAGGTTCCGACCGCCAAACACGATCTCGCCTTCAACCTTCGCAGGCGGGGCCTTGACCAGGCCGAGTATGGAGTGGGCCGTAACGCTCTTCCCGCATCCCGACTCGCCCACTAGGGCCAGGACCTCGCCACGGTCAAGATGGAAGCTGATGTCGTCGACCGCCCGCACGACGCCTTCGGGAGTCCGGAAGTAGGTCTTGAGGTTGCGCACAGTCAGAATCCGTTCGTGTTCACGTTCACGTCCGCGCTCGCGTTCATATTCACGTCCGCGTTCACGCTCAACCGCGCCTGTCATATCTTCTCAACCGTCCTGTATGGATCGACCGCGTCCCTCAGCGCGTCGCCGACGAAGTTGTATGAGAGCACGGCAATCATGATGAATATCCCGGGTATCATCAACCATGGGTGAGATTCGAGTTCGCTCAATGACTGGGCTTGTTTCAGCAACAGCCCCCAGCTAGTCATGGGTTCCTTGATGCCGAGCCCCAGGAAGCTGATGGCGCTCTCGCCGAGGATCATCCCGGGGATCGACAGGGTGGACACAACAATAAGGTAACTCAGGGTGTTCGGTATCAAGTGCCTCGTGATTATCTTGATGCTTGGAACGCCTGTGACTCGGGCTGCCAGGACGAATTCCTTCTCCCGGAGGCTCAGCACCATTCCACGCATGACTCTGGCTACCCCCATCCAACCGATCAGAGAGAGCACTGTCACTATTCCGAAATACACCCATGTGCTCGGCCAGCTCGGGGGGAGAATCACGGCCAGAGCCAGCCACAGGGGGATCCTCGGAAACGACCTGAGCAGCTCGATGAAACGCTGGATCAGTACATCGATCCACCCCCCGTAATAGCCGGAGAGCGATCCCACGATAGCCCCGATGAACACGCTCAGGAAGGTGCCGAGCAGGCCCACGGTCATCGACACCTGGCCTCCGACCACTACCCGGGAGAACAGATCGCGTCCGAATCTATCGGCGCCGAACAAGAGCAGCATCGCTCTGTCGGGCGACTCCTCGACGCCGAACAGATGCAGGTTGGTCTTGAACAGCCCCCAGAACTTGTATTCCTCTCCCCGCACAAAGAACCTAACAGGCACCACACTGCCTGTGTCTTCAGCGAAGACCACCTGGTAGGTGACTGGGTCTCTGCTTTTCTGCATCGCGCGGATATGGGGCCCGCGCCACTTGCCGCCCTCATCGACCAGCCTAATCTTTGAAGGAGGCGCGTACACGAAGTTCCGGTGGGTCTGGGTAAAGTCGTACGGGGCCAGAAAACCTGCAAACAGTATCGCCAGATACAGCACTGCCAGCACAACCAGGCCGAATACACCCAGCTTGTGCTTGCGGAAGCTCCTTATGATCCTCGCCGTGGTTCCTTCCATTTGGGCCACTCCTAGCTCATACGGATTCTCGGATCGAGAAAGGCCAGTGCTATGTCGGCAAGCAGGTTCCCGATCTGTGTGATGAGCGCGATGAACATCAAGAAAGACATGACCAGGTATTGATCGTGGTTGAGCAGAGCGTTGTAGAAGAACGGCCCCATCGTCGGAAGGTTCAGCACAATGGCCGTTATGATCGTCCCGCTGAATATGTTGGGCAGTTCAGCACCGGCGATGCTCACCATTGGGTTGAGCGCGTTCTTGATGGCATGTCGCCTTACAGTCTTCTCATCGAGGCCGTGCGCTCTGAGGGAGGTGATGAACGGCGACCCCACGATGTCGAGCATGTTTCCTCTCATCACCCTCATCAACCCTGCAAGACCGCTGACGCCAACCACCAGAAGCGGCATCCACAGATGCTTGAGCAAGTCTATGAGCTTGGCGAAGCTCCAGGGCGCACCGATGAACCGGGTGGAGAACAATCCCCCAATCGATGTCGAACCCATCCTGAGCATGAAGTACATGAGTATGAGTGCGAAGAAGAAGTCGGGGATGGATATCCCGATGAATCCGACGACGGTCATGGCGTAGTCGGCGGGCGAATACGGATGCAGAGCTGAGTATATGCCCATGGGAACAGCCAGGATCCACTGAAACACGATGGTTGCCAGAGCGATGAATACGGTCCAGCCCATCCGCTCAAAGATCAGCTCGCCCACGGGGCGCTCGTATGCGAAGGAGTAGCCGAAGTCCCACTTGGTGATTATGTTCTTAATCCACATCAAGTACCTGACGTAGGCCGGCTTATCCAGGCCGAGCCTTTCCCTGAGCAGCCTGATCTGCTCCGGCGATATCCGGGGGTTATCCAGGTACTGGCTGACGAAATCGCCTGGCTGGAGCTCAGTGATCCCGAAGCAGATCATCGATATCAGGATCATCATGGGAATCATGATCAACAGCCGTCTTGCTGTGAACGCCCACATCGATTCGTTCACTCCTTGGCGCAACTCACAAGCTCACCCGCAGGCCGGGAAAGACGGGGGGAAGCCGTGCGCTTCCCCCCTCCACCCCCCCATTGCACCGTTACTTCCTGAAAGCCGTGTAGGTGGCGAAGTACACTATGCCTTCCTTGTCCTGCGTCACGTTGCCCAGCGACTTGTTGGCGCCGGACAGGTTCATGCCCTTGCACACGAAGATCACGGGAACCACGTCATGGTAGATCTCCTGAACTTCGTCGTAGATGGCCTTCCTCTTGGCCGGATCAGTTGTGATCGAGCCCAGGTCGAACAGCTCGTATACCCTCTTCTCCCAGTCGAGCATGTTCGCGGGGATCGCGGCCAGCTTGTCGCGGTCGAGCGCGGAATAGTGCCAGTAATACAGCTGCGTGCCCGGCTGCCATATCGCCTTCCTCAGTTCCAGGTCAGGCTGGTTGCCGAACGCTCTGATTCCGACTTCGAAGTTGCCCGCGCCGAACATGTTACCAACGAGCGTGCTGTCGAGGATCTGCAGGTTAACCTTGATTCCGGCCTTCTCCAGATCCTCCTTGAACACCAGAGCGACGTCCTGGTAGTCCTGCGGCGTGCTCTGCACGGTCAGGGTAAACTCCACGTTCTTGCCGTTTGCGAACTCCCTGATCCCGTCGCCGTTCTTGTCCTTCAGCCCGAGCTTATCAAGCGCTGCCTTGGCCTTAGAAGGATCGTAAGGCCTCATGATCTTCTCGATCTTGGGGTTGTAGAAGGCCTTGTTGGCCGGCAGAACCAGACCCGCGCCTGGAATCGCCAGTCCGTTGTACACCTCGTCGATAATGCGCTCCCTGTCGAGCAGGAACTCCATCGCCCGTCGGAACTCGGTGTTCCGGAACAGCTCCTTAAGCTGCTCATTGGCGACGTCGTAGTTGAACGCGATATGCACAGGGCTGGGCGTTGGCTGCGTGGGCTGGGCCTTGAAGATCGTGAACGGGCCGCCCGCCAGCTCCTTCTGCTTCAGCGTCGGGAAGTCCGCCGCGCTCACCGCCATGTAGTCGATCTCGCCCGCGATGAACTTGGCCAACCGCACCTCGGGATCCTTCACGATCAGGTACTCCAGCTTGTCGAAGTAAGGCAGTTGGTTACCGAACCTATCGACCCTCCAGTAGTGCGGGTTCTTCTCCAGGACAACTTTCTGATCCATCACGTAGCTCGCGATCCTGTATGGACCGTTGGCCACGATCTCCTTGGGCGAGACGTTAGTCAGCCAGAGCTCGTTGACTGAGTCAGGTCTGTTATTGTCGATCTTGCTTGCCAGCTTGTGCTTGGGGTATATGTACGCGTGCGAAAGGTTCATGTAGAACGGCCCGAACGGCGACGGCAGGACCGCCTTCACGGTCTTGTCGTTGATCTTGACCCATTTGACCTCCTTCTTCTGGCCATCGCGCGTATCGAGAATCGTGAACCTGTCAACCGAATTGCCCTTGGCGACTTTGTTCATGATGAAGTTCTCAAACGTGAAGATCACGTCGTCGGACGTAAACGGCACACCGTCGGACCATTTCACGTCCCTGAGATGGAAGGTTACCTCCTTGCCGTCAGGCGACGTCTCCCACGATTCGGCCAACCCTGGCCTGATAGCATTGGTGACCGGATGCAGCTCTACCAGACCGGTCATGGTCTGACCGATGACCGTGTAGGCATTGTTGTCGAGCGAACCGTAGAACAGAAACGATTGAGGAGAAGCCGTAAGTGCGAGGTAAAGCGTGCCTCCGCGGACAGGCTTCGTTGCAGGAGTGAGATCCTCCCCTTCAACGAAGGGCGCGGCCGTGGCCGTGACGGCCAGTAACAGACAGAGAAGCACAGCCAACCCGAGACGCCTCATTAAGAACCCTCCTTGTCATTCGTATGTTCGCCCAGGCCCGAGTCCGCCTGGTGGCGTTGATCGCCTATGTTGGTAGATTCGCCTCCCCCGGAAGCGAATCCTGCAGCTTCGGAAAATTAACTTCCGCCTTTCGATGCGTGTGTCAGAAACTATTCCAATGTTTTCTGAGATGAACCGGAAGGGATACTCGCTGCAGACACCGTGGCGCGTGGAGGAGAAATGCGCTTTGTGAAGAAATACACGTACTTGTCAAGCACTGTACCATACGGTCACCAGGAGGGAGTATCCGTGCGAACCAAACCACATTTCGACGCAACACTCGTAACGTCCATCTTCATTGCGGCCGCGATCGTCTTCACCACAGCCAGCGTTCTGGCTCAAGTAGCCTCTGGAAGCTCGATTTCGGGAACGGTCACGGCCACCCGAGGGCCGAACCCGGCAGTTCTCCCGCCGATCGCCGGCGCGTCCGTAGTCGCCCAGCCAGGCGACTACAGCGCGGTAACTGATGCGAAAGGAGCGTACTCCATTTCGCTTCCGCCCGGCTCCTACAAGCTCGCTTTCTCGGCCCCCGGATTCGAAAGCGAGACGCAATCAGTCACAGTAGCATCGTCTACAGCGCGAATCAGCGCAAATGCGGCGCTGTTTCCGACTCCGGCCGGCAAGCCGGTTGCCGCGATCAAGGCCGGCGGACGAGCCCCAGTTCAGGGGCCTGTCTCATACGGCAGCAGCGTAAGCCTTGACATTTCCGGTTCTCAGAACCTGTCGCCTTCCGGCATACGCTGGGAAGTGCGCGACGCCGCGGGCAACATAGTGAATGACCTGTATTCGGCCGTTTCCCGCCCACTGCAGCTTGAGCGGTCAGCGGTACCCGGCAGCTCGGTGTACACCTATGAGTTCATCCCGCCTAAACCCGGGGTCTTCAGCGTAACCGTGTTTCTCAAGAACAGCTTCTCCGGCGAGGAAGAGTCGTCCGCGTCGTATTCGGTCACCGCCGTGAACAGCCCGCCGGAGGCCGTCCCGCACCTGATTGCAGGCCCCAACCGTCCGTCAAAGACCCCCGACGGGAAGTTCAAAGATGGTTCAGGCCTATCCATTGTGGCTGCAGGCGACCGAGTGTACCTGGCCGGATTCGGCATCGACAGCAATGCCAACTCGCCTGAGCTGTATAACCCGGGCGGCGACACTCCCGACACCTACGGCAAGAACCATGACTGGAACCAAAGCCAATTCGGCTGGACCTGGAAGCTGGAGCATGAGGACGCTTCCGGCGCTGTGGTCGACGTAACCGCCCAGCTTCGCGCGGCCCCAGGCGAAATCCCCACGGACGTGCAGTTTCCCTGGTTCATGGCCGAAAAGCCAGGCAAGTACATAGCCACCCTCACCGTGAGCGACCGTGACCCGTACCAAACCCCAGCCACGGGCGCCGGGAAGATCACCGTCACAGTCCTTCCCGAGAGCAAGGCATATGCTAAAGAGACGACATGCAAGGCATGTCACAAGACTCAAATGGCGTTCACCGGCATGGACTGCCAGTCGTGTCACGGCCCGGGGCAGGCTCACGTGACGGCCAAAACCGCCGCCAAGAAGACCACTATCTCGAAATCCTATGAGAGCGCGCAATGTGGGCAGTGCCATACCGAGTACTTCGAATGGGAAAAGTCCCGCCATTCCGATGGATATGCGTTTGGGTACAGTGAGATCGCGGCGCCTCTCATGCTCAACTGCGCCAAATGCCATTACCCCGAAGGCTACGCCGATGCCACGCAGATCGCAGCCGACAAGGGAATCACCTTCGGTGAGGTGGCCTTCAAGAAGGCCATGGTTCCAGGCGGACCGCTCATGTTCGATTTCAGCAAGGCGCCCAACAAGGTAGGCCAGGCCGTATCGTGCACGACGTGCCACGGCCCGCACGATGTCACGGCGAACAACCCAGTGGGCCTTCGGGCCGACAAGTCGATCCTGTGCGGAACGTGTCACCAAGAGAAGTGGCAGAACGTGCTGCTCGAGGGAATTGCGGGCGAACTCGGCTCGGCCTATGAGTATTCGGGAACCGACTATGCCGTTTCGAACCCACACAACACCGATGACAAGTGCGTCCTGTGCCACATGAACCGGGAAACCAGCCTGCCGGACGCGGTGGGCGTAGCCGGCCTGGGCGGGCACACCATGAGGATGCGCGACGCAGGCCCCGACGGCAAACTTGGAGGGTTCGGCCCATCAGCCGACGACCGAGCACGCATGCGCGAGCAGAACTCGGCAGACGACATCCTGAACCTAGCGCCCTGCAAGAAGTGTCACCCCGATGCCACTTCCTTCGACATCGACGGCAAGCAGCAGGAGATCTACGCCCTCTGGACCAAGCTGGGCGACATGCTCCGCGAGCAGAACTCGAGCGTGCTGCCTGGCTACAAGCCCGGCGACAAGTGCGCCACATGCCATCGCGGCGGCACACTGCCGTTCGACAACGACCCGGCACTCGTGCTGGAGAACGCGTACACCAACTACAAGCTGGTGGCCAACGACAGAAGCTGGGGCATACACAACTACCAGTACACTAAGCTTCTGCTCGAAGACTCCATCCGGTCGCTGACGAACTACCTCGCCGGCAAATAGTGGGGCATAGGTGGCCGAACAGCAGAGGCCACGGAATTGTCGGCAAGCCGCGGAGAAGACCGCGCAAATCGAATAAGGCGCGCGCGTGATCACGGGAACACGCGCGCGTTTCCTTTTCTGATTCTCTGATTCTGACATGAACGAGGGCAAACCAGGAGGAACTAGGGTGACGAGGAATGCGTTTCTAGCTATTAGGCATACTCTACAAGAAGGAAGGTGATCATGTTGGCTGAGGCTATTAGGAGACTAAGCGCCGGGGCGGGTTCGCGGTCGCGGGCAGGACCGACATGGAACCGGCGGAAGATGACGGCGCTGGGCATCGCCGTTTTCGGGGCGGCGATCGTGACGCTAGTGCTGTGGGGCGCAAGCGCCGCGGCAGCGGCAGCGCAGCCCGGCGTCGACCCAGTCACGCGCTACGCGAGCATCGGCAACGACCGGGTCATACTGCTGATACCAGAAGATATCTGCCCTTCCCAGAAGATGCAGCTGCTTCTACTGGAAACCGCCACAGAATCACTACGTTATGCTGAGGATCTCTTCGGTAGTTACCTGAGTCACCCCGTAGTGCACCTGTGGCTGAACGCGGGCGAGAAGCCCGAATCAGTCGTGCCCCCGACCGGAGCATTCGCGCTGGCGACCTGCAGGGTAACCGACGAAAGCGGGACCGTGCCCCAGACACCCGATGAAGTCAGGAAATACTCATTCCTCATGGTGCACGAGTACTCGCACCTTGTTCACATGTTGCACATGCACAGGACGTATCCGGCTCTTGCCGAAGGATTCGCCTCGCTGGCTTCAGAGTACGCGCGCCGCGACGGCCTGCAGGAGGGCGAACTACGTGAGGCGGCGCCCGATGAAGCTCAGAGCGCTCAATGGGTACTCACGCCTCACATTACCGCAGCTAGCGCCCTCGAAGCCGGTATCTTGCCGCCCATCCGCGAGATCCTAACCTTGGGGCATAGCGGGCAAGCCTGGAATCAGTGGATGCTTTACGCAGTACCCACATCCCTGCTGGGTTTCATAGACGAGGAGTTCGGCAGGCCGACCCTGACCGATGTATTCAGGCATTGCCCCGAGGCCACGGGCCCGACTGGGAATGCAGCGGGAAATCGGTCGGCCCACAATGAGCTGTTCGATACGTTTGAGCGCTACACAGGCATTTCCCTGGACGAACTGGAGGCCATGTGGCATCGCCGACTAGGCCAGTTGCGAGTCGACAATCGTTCAGTTGCCGCAGTGAAGCTCCTCAAGGACCTGGACAGAACGGATACGATCTCGCTCCTGTGGGCCCTGCGTACTAGCGGCAGGAAGCTTGACCTTGAATTCCTGAGGGCCTTGGCCGAGCTGCGAGCCGATATCTTAAGGTTTGGCTCCCTCTCCTTGGCCGTGGCGGCGCCGGGCAGCGATACCCCGGCAGATGATGATGAGGATACTGCCGAACTGTCCGAACGGTCACTTTCCGAGCGCATCGACCACCTGGCAGAATGGGCGCAGGAGCTATGGCGGAAGGCATATGAGTGACTCAGGGTCGGCTGCCGCCCTTCGCTGGGCTAGCCGCTCTAGCTGGGCCGGCAGCTCTAGCTGGGCCGGCAGATATTTGCACTCTCCGGGGCTCAACACGGAGGTTCTTCGCCGCATATGTGCAGGAAATCTCTGTCGTGATGGTTTCGGGCAGCCCGGTTGCCACAAAACGTCAGGTGCGACGCTATTTTGGTGCCAATAATAGCTATGTACACCCTTCAGCATACATACGTCCCATATCTAGGCACTCAGGAACGCCTCGCCCACTCCGGAATGCCGCTTATTGGCGTGATACTGGTAAAGTTAGCCGTATTGGCGCACTCACGCGGAGATTTTTCGCCGCGTGAGTGCAGATAACCTCCGTCTGACGTCCCCAGAGAGGAAGAAAGCTGCATGCATACCCCCTGTTGGTATTGATGGCGGGCGTCCGCCACGGACGTCCGCCCTGGGAACGCGCCGACACCGACTCGGGCTACCGGCATGCGCTCCCCGGCTCGGAGCGAGTGTTCCGAGCAAGGCGTCCATCGGGCGATGCAACGGCGGGCATGTGGCAATCCGCGCATGCCAGGCCGAACTGGTAGTGCAAGCTGTCGGCGCTGATCACACCCGGCTGCCCGTACAGCCACGATGGATACTTGATCGGGATCGCGGTAAGAGCCACAGAGACCATTGCTCCCACCCTCGCTGCCTCGGCCAGAGCATATGCGATTGTCGGACCGTCCCGAAAAGCGTTCCTCTGGGCGGCGAAGAGGAACGCCATCAGAAGCGATGCGACTGGCCCCGCAAGCACCATCCAGATGTAGTGCACTTTGTCCACTTCTACCTCATCTGCGCCCCAGACCCATGTACCGACCCACCCGCCCCATGGCTGAAACAGCACCCGCAGCCTGCCCCACTTGAATGGCTGTACCGTCCGGCGCGCTCCTACTCGGACGATGACGTCCTGCCCAACGAAGAGAACGACCCGCGCTGCCTCCACCGGCAGATCGCGGGTCCTCATCCCATACCGCAGACCGACTTCGGGAACTCCTTTGCTGATCACATAGATGTGCCGTTTACATAGCCTCTGATACTTCTGCCCAATACCGCAGGCGGGCGAACCGCTTGGTAGACGGATTCAGCTCAGCGACGAGGGATTACCTGGCGAGTGACGAATGATCTATTTGGTACGTCACGTTTCGAGGAGGCAGGCGCGTGCTTACTCAGTCTGAGGCGGATGCACTGATAGCTGTTCCCAAGCGCATGCTCGAACCGAGCCTGATCGAGCTTCCATCGCGCGGCCAAAGGAAGTGCTACCCTGCCAAGTCAGCGGACGGTCGTTCGGATTTCCTATTCGATGTCCGAGTCAGCGGTGTAAAGGTGTCCAATCGAACGTGTCAGGAGCGCGTGCATGTGTCGGAAGTGCTTCTCCGGCTAGACATGGACGGTCCTCCACATGATAATCCCGACGGTCAAGAGATCATTGGTCCTCACTTGCACGTGTACCGTGAAGGCTTCGCGGCGAGGTGGGCGTATCCTGTACCGGCTGAGATCCTGAGATACGGCCATTTGCTGCCGGATATTTTCTACGGGTTCCTGGAGTACTGTAATGTCATAGATATTCCATCAATCCAGGGAGGATTGCCAATATGATCGACTCGGAGCATCTTGTGGAATCCTATTCGGCCTGGCTGAAGCAAAAGACCATAGCCAAGGACATCAGCGGGATAGTCGAGATAACGACTCCCTTCTTGGATCACAACAATGATCGTCTTCAGATCTACGTTGAGCGCCGAGGTGACCTTCTGCAGCTGAGTGATGACGGTCACGTCATTCAGGGGCTCTCAATGTCCGGCTGCGATATCCAAACGCAGAAGCGGAAGGAGATATTGGCCAGCATTGTGAATGGTTTCGGCGTTCAGCACGACGGCGATGTGCTGTCAGTGGAGTCGACGATCGACGAGTTTCCGTACAAAAAGCATCGCCTGCTGCAGGCGATGAGATCCGTAGATGACATGTTCATGACTTCAAGGAGTACCGTTGCATCGCTGTTTCTGGAGGATGTCGAGGCTTTCCTTGAGGCGTACGCGATCCGTTTCACCCCGAATGTCCAGTTCGTAGGGAAGAGCGGTTTCATCAACAAGTTCGACTTCGTAATCCCAGCCTCGCGAACCGCTCCAGAACGACTACTAAGCGCCATAAACAGGCCCACTCGGGAAAGCACCGCCAGCCTGCTATTTGCGTGGAACGATACGCGAGCGGTACGTTCCGACAAGTCGGTCCTGTATGCTGCACTCAACGATACCGATAAACCAGTCCCTTCGGATCTCCTCGGCGCCTTAGCAAGCTATGGGATAAAGCCCATCACCTGGAGCCTTCGCGACAACTACATCTCGGAGCTTGCTGCATGAATGATCTCCACAAAAAAGAGCCCGCGCTTCTTCCGCTACAGACCAAAAAGGAGGCGTAATCGAGATGAATGCAGACGATGATCACCGCCACGATGCGCCGCCGCGGGTCGACGATGCAGGCGCCGACCTGCGTGTTCGGGTCCTTGCTGCGTTGGCCGGAGAGCAGGGCGACCGACATGAAGTACTGCTCCCAGGAGAGGTAGTCCTCACGTTTGCCGCTCACGCTGCGCTGCCTTCGGTCCGCATGCCGCATCGCCGGGGCGAGGCGCTCAGCTCCGCCGGCCGAGGTAGACGTCGATGCGTCCGGCGAGGTCGTCGGTCGCGACCTCTTCCAGCCCGCCGTTGGTCGTCCTGCCGGTGTGGAACGCCTCGAGGCCGGCGCCCTCCAGGAAGCAGCGGACG
>Ga0209718_1001033_pt1 | contig 33740 bp, 33 predicted proteins | sample AD_JPNAS1_MetaG_FD_184420 | JGI IMG/M metagenome (GOLD analysis project Ga0209718, IMG submission 184420) | Active sludge microbial communities of municipal wastewater-treating anaerobic digesters from Japan - AD_JPNAS1_MetaG (SPAdes) (version 2) | ecosystem: Engineered > Bioreactor > Anaerobic...
GACGGCCCGGGTCTTCTCGAGCAGGTCTTGCATCGCCGAAGGATTGGCGATCGGGGCCCTCGATTCGATCAGTTCTTTCGGTGTGTCCATTGTCATGATGATCCCTCCCGGTAACGTGGGGCGCCTTTTAAAAAAGCTCCCCCGCTAGAGCAGGTACTTCCTTACATCCGTGTCAGCCACCAGTTTCTCGAGCCGCTCCCTCACCAGGCCCTCATCAACCTCCACCCCTTGGCCCGAAAGGTCGGGGGCGTCGAACTGGATCTCCTCGAGGAGGTTCTCCATCATCGTGTGGAGCCTCCTTGCGCCGATATCCTCGGTCTCACGGTTCATCTTCGCCGCCAGGGAGGCGATCGCCTTTATGGCTTCTTCCGAGAAGGTGAGAGCTACATCCTCCGTCGAAAGAAGGGCCTTGTACTGGTCCACCAGGCTGTGCTCGGGCTCGACCAGTATCCTGCCGAGGTCCTCCTCACCCAGGGGGCCCAGTTCGACCCTCAGGGGAAACCTCCCCTGCAGCTCCGGCACGAGGTCCGAGGGCTTCAACTTGTGGAACGCGCCGGCCGCGATGAAGAGGATATGGTCGGTCCTGGCGGGTCCGTACCTGGTGTTGACCGTGCACCCCTCGACGATGGACAGGAGGTCCCTCTGGACGCCCTCGCGGCTCACGTCGGGCCCGGAGTGGCCGCTCCCGGCGGAAGCGACCTTGTCCAGTTCGTCGATGAAGACGATGCCCTCCTCCTGGGCCTTCGACAGGCCCTCCTGGGCGGCGGCCTCGTGATCGACGAGTTTTTCCGCCTCCTCGGCTTCGAGGATCTCTCGGGCGGCGGCGATCGTGACGGAGCGCCGCTTCTTCTTCTTGGGGATCATGCCGCTGAGCATCTCCCCCAGGTTTATACCCATCTCCTCCATGCCGGGGCCGCCCATAATGGGGATGCCGAACTGGGGGCTCTCGCTCACCTCGATCTCGACCTCCCGCGCCTCGAGCCTGCCCTCGTCGAGCATGCGGGCCAGCCTCTCCCTGGTGGAAAGCCGCTGTTTCTCGGCTTTCTCCTCTTCCTCGGCGGGAAGGCGCTCCTCCTTCGCGGTCTGCTGCCCCGTGAAGAGGTGCATGAAGTCGGAGACCTTCTCCTGGACCCTCACCGGTGGGATGAGGGCGTCGAGGATCTTCTCCCGGGCCCGCGAGACGGCCTCCTCGCGGACCTCCTCGATCTTGCGCTGCTTGACCATCTGGACGGACCTCTCGACGAGGTCCCGGATCATGGATTCCACGTCCCTCCCAACGTAGCCCACCTCGGTGTACTTGGTGGCCTCGACCTTGATGAAGGGGGCGCTCACCAGCTGGGAGAGCCTCCTGGCTATCTCGGTCTTGCCGACCCCCGTGGGGCCGACCATGAGGATGTTCTTGGGGGCTATCTCCCGGGCCACGTCCTCGGGCAGTTCCAGGCGGCGTATCCTGTTCCTCAGGGCTATGGCGACGGCCCTCTTGGCGTCGCGCTGCCCCACGATGTACCTGTCAAGGTAGGCCGTGATGGCCCTGGGGGTGAGAGCCCCGCTCCTGCCGTCCCTCAATCCTCGAGCACCTCCAGCGTGATGGAATCGTTGGTGTAGATGCATATCTTGGAGGCAATGACCAGGGACCTCCTGGCGATATCGTCGGCCCGGGCTTCGGAAGATTCCAGGAACGCCCTCGCCGCCGCCAGGGCATAGCCGGCGCCGGAGCCGATGGCGCAGGCCTCGCCCTCGGGTTCCAGGATGTCGCCGGAGCCGCTCAGAAGGAGGGTCGTCCCCCGGTCGGCCACGAGCATCATGGCCTCGAGCCGCCTCAGGACCCTGTCGGTGCGCCAGTCCTTGACCAGTTCCGTGGCCGCCCTGACGAGGTTGCCGCCGTGCTCGGCCAGCCTCTTTTCGAAACGCTCCAGGAGGGTCATCGCGTCGGCGGTGCCGCCGGCGAACCCCGTGAGCACGCGGCCATCGTAGAGGCGCCTCACCTTTTTGGCGCCCTCCTTGATGACCTGGTCTCCCAGCGTGACCTGGCCGTCACCGGCCATGGCCACCACGTTACCCCTCCTGACGCAAAGTATCGTTGTCCCCTTCATCGCCCTCATCACCGCTTCCGGCCCTGGGGTGGGCCATGGTATAGCTCTTCCTCAGTTGTTCTATGGTGACCTTCAGGTACTTCTGGGTGGTCACGAGGCTCTCGTGTCCCAGCAGTTCCTGGAGTACCCTCAGGTTTGCCCCGCCTTCGAGCATGTGAGTGGCGAAGCTGTGCCTCAGCACGTGGGGCGTCACCCCGGTGAGGCCCGCCATGGAGGCGGCCTTCAGGACCGCCCTGTGAAGGGTCCTGACGGTGATATGGCCTCCCCTGCTCCCGGGGAAGACGGGGCCGGACGGGTCCGGGCAGGATGTCTTCCATTCCCTCAGGGCTTTGACGGCGAACCTACCCATCGGGACGAGGCGTTCCTTCTCGCCCTTACCCATCACCCTGACCCATCGCTCCTCGAGGTCGACCTCTTCCCACCGGAGGGCCGCCGTCTCGGCGACCCGGAGGCCGGAGCCGTACATGAGTTCCATAGCCGCCTTGTCCCTGCAGGCCTCTCGCCCGGTGGGTCCTCTCTCGAGCAGGGTCTCCACGTCCTCCCTGGAGATGGCCCTCGGGAGCCTTCCCGGGAGCCTCGGCCCCCGGATGCCCGCGGCGGGGTTCGACGTTATCATGCCCCGTTCCTGGAGGAAACCGAACCAGCTCTTGATGGCGGAAAGTTTCCGTGCAGCCGAGGAGCGGGCGTAACCGAAACCCACCACGTCGCGGATAAAACCCCTGACATGGGAGGACTCCACGCCCTCAGGATCGCCGATGCCCAGGCCCTCCAGGTAGTCGGCGAACTGTGAGAGGTCCACGGCATAGTTGAGAGTGGTGTGACCCGAGCTCCCCCTGCCGGACCCCATCTCCTCGAGGAAAAGGTCGATCGATGCCGAAACAGCGTCCCTTGGCATACCGCCTATCTTACCACTTTGGCGGGGATTAACCATAATTTTCAGAAGATATCTGTTTGGTCGGAATTTATCTCAAAAGAGGTGGTAATTCATCGATGAACTTCTTCAAGGCCTCCAGGGATCGTTCCGCGTGCTTCTGGCACCGTTCGGTCCTCTTCCTGGCCCTTTCGGGCAGCGGGGGGAAAAGGCCCAGGTTGATGTTCATCGGCTGGAACGACCGCGGTTGGGGGTCCGAGAGGTGCCCCAGCAGGGAACCGATGGCGGTCTCCCTCGGCCAAACCGGGAACTCCAGGCCCCGGACGAGGGCGGCGGCGTTGAGAGCCGCCACGAGGCCCATGGCCGTGCTCTCCATATAGCCCTCCACGCCCGTCACCTGGCCGGCGAGGAAGAGGTCGTCGCGGCTCTTCAGCCTCAGGAAGGGATCGAGGACCTTCGGTGCGTCGACGAAGACGTTCCGGTGCATCACGCCTAGCCTGACGAAGTCGGCGCGGGAGAGGGCGGGGATCATCCTGAAGACCCTCTCCTGCTCGGGCCATCGGAGGCCCGTCTGGAAACCGACGAGGTTGAAGAGGGTGCCCCCGGTGTTCTCCTGGCGGAGTTGGACCACGGCCCAGGGTTCTTCACCGGTGCGGGGGTCCCTGAGGCCTACGGGCCTCATGGGGCCGAAACGCAGCGTGTCCGCGCCGCGGGAGGCGATGACCTCCACGGTGAGGCACCCCTCAAAGTAGCGTTCGTCCTTTTCGAAGTCGTGCCTCGGCGCCCTCTCGGCCGAGGAGAGGGCCGTCTGGAAGGCCTCATACTCCTCCCTCGTCATGGGGCAGTTTATGTAGTCTTCGCTTAAGCCTCGACGTCCGCCCCGGTAGGCCCTGGTCATATCGATGGACTCGGCCGTCACCACGGGGGCCACGGCGTCGAAGAAGGACAAGAACTTCTCCCCCACCAGCAGGGAAAGGGATCCCGCCAGGGATTCCGAGGTGAGGGGGCCCGTCGCGATGATGGCCGGGCCTTGAGGCACCTCCCGGAGTTCCTTCCTCACGACGGTGACCAGGGGCTCCAAGAGGAGGGCGCCGGTCACGCCTTCCGAGAAGGCCTGCCGGTCCACGGCCAGGGCCTTTCCCGCGGGGACCCGGGATCGCCTGGCTTGGTCAAGGATGAGGCTCCCCAGGAGATCCAGTTCGGCCTTCAGTATGCCCCCGGCGCTGGTCGTTTCGTCGGCCCCCAGGGAGTTGCTGCAGACCAGTTCGGCGAAGCCGGAGGTCTTGTGGGCCGGCGTCATCTTCAGGGGTCGCATTTCGACGAGGGTGACGGGGATGCCCTTCCGGGCCAGCTGCCAGGCGGCCTCGGAACCGGCCAGGCCGGCCCCGATCACCACCACCCCTTCGCCGGTCCTATCGGTCGGGGCCTTCTTCATCATCGGCAGGGACCACCGACGGGCCGCCGCCCGGCCCTCTCCCCTCACCGGGCGGGGTGAAGGAGACGTAGTCGCACTCGGGGTAGCGGGAACAGCCGTAAAAGGGCTTCCCCTTCTTGCCTTTTCTCCTCACGACCTCGCCCTCGCCGCACTTGGGGCAGGCCATGCCCGTCGTCTTCAGTATGGGGCGGGTATAACGGCACTTTTTTTCCGGGTCGGAGAAGCCGGAACAGCCTATGAAGTCGCCGAAACGCCCCGACTTGATCACCAGCGGCGAGCCGCAGAGAGGGCAGTCCTCCCCGATCGGTTCGGGGGGAGGGGGAGCCACCTTCTCGGCCTCAGCCGCGGCCTTTTCCAGGGAGGCGGAGAAGCCCGTCCAGAAGTCGCGGACCACGTCGCTCCACAGCCTGCCGTTATCCTCGATCTCGTCCAGTTCGTTCTCCATCCCGGCCGTGAAGGCCAGGTCCACGATGCCGGGGAAGTGAGCCTCCAGGAAGGCGTCCACTATCCGGCCGAGGGGCGTGGGAGCAAGACGCTTGTCCTCGTCCCTGACGACGTACTTCCTGTCGTAGAGGGTCTGGACGATGGTCGCATAGGTCGAGGGACGCCCTATCCCCTCTTCCTCGAGGGCCTTGATGAGCCCGGCGTCGGTGAACCTGGAAGGTGGTTTCGTGAAGCGCTGCTCCCTGGTTATCTCCTTCACTTCCAGGGGTTCGCCTTCCCTGGCTGGTTCGATGACTTCGTCCTTCATGTCCAGGGGCCAGAGCGCCCCCCAGCCATCGAAGACCACGCAGGCCCCGGACTGCCTCATCCCCACCCTCCCGCTTTCGGCCTCCACGGTGCTCCTGGCTATCCTCGCGGGGTTCATCTGACTCGCGACGAAGCGTCGCCAGACCAGGTCGTAGAGCCTGTACTGGTCCGGGGTCAGGTGCTCCCTGACCAGATCGGGCGTGAGGGTGACGTCGGTGGGCCTTATGGCTTCGTGGGCGTCCTGGGAACGGCCCTTGCCCTCGTGCACCTGGGCCGAGGGAGGCAGGTAACCCTTGCCGAAGGCGGTCTTTATATACTCCCTGGCCTGGCCGGCGGCCTCCGCGGAGACCCTGAGGCTGTCGGTCCTCATGTAGGTGATGAGGCCCGTCGTCCCACGGCCCGGGATGGGGACGCCCTCGTAGAGCCCCTGGGCTGTGAACATCGTCCTCCGGGGGGCGAAGGAGAGCCTCCGGGACGCCTCCTGTTGCAGTGTGCTCGTCTTGAAGGGGGGCAATGACTTGCGGGTGCCCTCCTTCTGGGTGAAGGAGACCACCCTGATCTCGTTGGAGCGGACCTCCTCCTCTATCCCGGCGGCCGAGGACTCGTCCTTTATCAGCAGCGTCCGGCCGTCCTTAACGAGGGACTTGCCGTCGAGCCTGTCGACCCTGAGGGAGTACTCCCGTCCCCCTTCGGCCGCGGCGGCCACCGTGACCTGCCAGTACTCCCGGGGGACGAAGGAATCGATCAGGCCCTGCCTGTCGCAGATCATCTTCAAGGCTGCGGACTGGACCCTCCCGGCCGAAAGGCCCCTCTTGATCTTGTCCCACAGTAGGGGGCTCAACTTGTACCCGACGAGCCTGTCCAGGACGCGGCGGGCCTGCTGCGCCTCGACCTTCTTCATATCGACCGTGGAGACCTGCTCAAAGGCCTCCTTGACGCCCTTCGGGGTTATCTCGTACATCCTGACCCTGCAGGGAGAGCCGGGATCGACGCCGAGGGTCTCGGAGAGGTGCCAGGCGATGGCCTCCCCCTCCCTGTCGGGGTCGGAGGCGATGAGCACCCGGCCGCTCACCGAGGCCCTCTCCTTCAGGTTCCGGACGACGGCACCCTTCCCCCTGACCAGGATGTACTCCGGCTCGAAGCCGTTATCCACATCGATGGCCAGACGGCTCTTGGGCAGGTCGCGGATATGCCCCACGCTGGACTGGATATCGTAACCCTTGCCGAGGATCTTGCCGAGAGTCCTGGCCTTGGAGGGCGATTCGACGATCACCAGGGTCCGCCCCGGTTCAGGGGCGGCTCGGGACGCCCTTTTTTTAGCAGGCTTAGCCCCGGCCTTCGCCGACCCCCGGGAGGGAGTGGCTCCGGCCTTTTTCGCCCTCGCCCTTTTCACCCTGGATCCTTCGTCCTTCAGCACAACGGCATTTCCTTCGGCCTGGCGGCCGTCGTTTTTTCGCGGACGGCGTACAAAAGGGATTCAAAGAGCCCCGCGTTGATGGGAAAGTCGCCTATCAGGCCGAGGCGGACCGCCTCGGTCAGGGTATCCTCCACGACCTCCCTGGAAAGGCTCTCGTCGGCGCAGGCACGATAGGCCAGGGCCAGGGCGTCCTCGGTGAGGAAGCGGCTTTCGCTTTCGGGTATGAATCTTACGGACATCCTCTCTCCTCCTGTTCCCTCGGGGCCCCTCAGGCCCCCCTTGCGGCCCTCGAACCCCACCTTCCCGGGCCGCTGGGGACAGCGAGGCCGTAGGCCGATAGCACCCCAAGGACCCTCAATACGGCGGCGGCGCTCATTTTACCTTCCGTCGCTATGTTGTCAACCGTCATGTCACCGTGATCGCTCAGGATGCGAAGCACTTCGGCCTCCTCAGGCGTGAGGGGGGAGTTGGCGGGAAGGCCCTGCCGCGGGATGAGAGGGAACAGTTCACCCTGACTCCCCGAGGCGAGGCAGGCGAACTCCCCGAGGTCCACCAGGGGCATGGCGCCGTCGGATATGAGGGCGTTCGAACCGCGGCAGACGGTGTCGGTGATCCGCCCCGGCACGGCCCACACCTCCCTCCCCGTCTCGAGTGCGAGGCGGGCGGTAAGGACCGCGCCGCTCTTTTGAGGCGCCTCCACGACGACGCACCTCGAGCACAGGCCGGCGATGAGCCTGTTCCGCCGGGGGAATTGCCACGGCCTGGGAGGAGTCCCGAGGGGAAATTCGCCCAGTAGAACCCCCTCTTCCATGATCTCCCCGAAGAGTGAGGCGTGCTGGGCCGGGTAGAAGATATCCGCCCCGGTCCCGATCACGGCGACGGTCCTTCCCCCGGAGTCGATGCTCCCCCTGTGGGCGGCACCGTCGATCCCCATCGCGCCCCCGCTTACGACGGTGACCTCGGCGCCCGCCAGCATCGAGGCGAGGTCGTAGGCGCAACCGGACCCGTAGGAAGTGCACTTCCTGGTCCCGACCACGGCCACAGCGTCCCCGGAGGGCAGCCCCTTTCCCCTGGCATAGAGCACAAGAGGGGGGTCGCGGAGATCATTCAGAACGGGAGGGTAACGGGCTTCGCCGAAAAAGATGATCTCGATGCCCTTCTTCTCGCATTGGTCGACCTCCCCGTCGCACCACCCCGACGAGACCAGCCCCAGCAAGGCCTCCCTGGGGGCCCCCTTCACGCCGAGCGCGTCCAGGGCGGTGGCGGATCCGGCGACGATGTCCTCCCAGGAGACCCCGTGATCGTCAGCGGCCTCGAGGACACTTGCGTCGAAGCTGCCGGCGGCGTTCAGCAGGAGCATTCCCCTTTTCAGCGGTTCCAGGGGAGATCCCCCCCTTCCCTGAAGGCCAGCGCCTCCGCGAGGTGGGCCGTGGTGAGCCCCTCGTCGCCGGCGAGGTCGGCGATGGTCCTCGCCACCTTGAGGACCCTGCTGATGCCCCTGCCGGAAAGGCGGACCCTCCCGGCCACGTCCTTAAGGAACCGCCTGCCCTCGGCGTCGATCTTGACCTGTCTCCTCAGGGCCCTTTCGGGCAGTTCCGCGTTGCACTGGAAACCCAGGGGGCCCCAGCGCCGCCACTGGACCTCCCTGGCGCGAAGGACCCTTTGGCGCACATCGGCGCTGCTCTCCCCCACCTGCCCCTCGAACTGCACCAGTTCGTCCGGCGTCAGCCTCGGCACGGTGACATGGAGATCGATCCTGTCCAGAATGGGGCCCGACATCTTGCGGCGGTAGCGTTCCACCGCCAGGGGGGAACAGCGGCAAGGCTCCTGGGGGTCGCCCAGGAAACCGCAGGGGCAGGGGTTGCAGGCGGCCACGAGCAGCACCCTGGCCGGGTAGGTCACGCTCCCGCTGGCCCGGCTCACGGGGATGAAACCATCCTCCAGGGGCTGGCGGAGGGATTCGAGCAGGTCCCGCCTGAACTCGGTGAACTCGTCGAGGAAAAGGACCCCTCGGTGGGCCAGGCTGATCTCGCCGGGCCGGAGGTTCGTCCCGCCGCCGCAGACCGATATGGTGCTGGAGGTGTGATGGATGGCCCGGAAAGGCCGCTGGCGGGAGCTGTGGAGGGGGAGGCCCACGGTGCTCCTCACCAGGAGGACCTCCATCATCTCCTCGTCGGAAAGGGGCGGGAGGATATCCTTGAGCGCCCTGGCCAGGAGGGTCTTCCCCGAGCCGGGCGAACCGGTCATGAGGACGTTGTGGTGGCCGGCGGCGGCTATCTCGAGGGCGCGTTTGGCAGCGGCCTGCCCCTTGATGTCGGAGAGGTCGGGGTCCGGTTCGGGGTTTTCCTCGGCTTCGTCCCTGGGGGCGATGGGCTCCAGTTGGGAAGAGCCCTGCAGGTGGGCGAAGAGATCGCGGATATGCCCTACCTTCCAGGCGGTGACGCCCTTGACCAGGGAGACCTCGCGGGCGTTCCCCTCGGGGATGAAAAGGGGCAAACCGAGCTTCCTGGCCAACAAGGCCGCGGGGACGGCGCCCCGGACCCTCCGGACCCTGCCGTCGAGGGCCAGTTCCCCCATGAAAATCGTGGGCCTGGCCACACGGACCTCGCCCATGGCGTGGGCGATCCCGATGGCGATGGGGAGGTCTATCAGGGCCCCCTCCTTGGGTATATCGGCCGGGGCGAGGTTGACCGCCACCCTGCCCTTCACGGAAAGGCCCAGGGACCTCAGGGCGGCCCGGACCCTTTCGCGGGCCTCCTTCACCGTGGCGTCGGGGAGCCCCACCACCGATATGGCGAAAAGTCCCCCGGTCATCTCCACCTCGACCTCCACCTTCAGGGCCTCGATGCCCCGTAGGGTAACGCCGTTGACCACGTTCATGGTTCGATGATCCCCACGGTGATGTCCCGGAAGATCTCCAGCGCGGGCTTTCCGTCGGGCCCGACGGTGATGGCGGCGATATCTATCCTCCAGGGGCCTTCCCAGCCGATGCGGTCCATGTAGGCCCTGCCGGTCCTGACAAGTTTACGGATCTTGGACGGGCCGACGGTGGCCTCGGGCGGGAGCATCCTCCCGATGGTCCTCGTCCTGACCTCCACGACGACCATCTCGCCGTCCTCTTCGGCGACTATGTCCAGTTCTCCCATCTTCATCCGGACGTTGGCGTCGACAAGCCTGTAGCCGAGCCGCGAAAGCTCCCTGGCCGCGAGAGCCTCCCCCGCGGCGCCAAGATCGATATGCCTTGCCATCTCATCCCCTCCGACCTAACGGGTACCGCCCCTCGGGCGGCGCTGTGAAGTGGTGCGCTTTACGCTAGGACCAGCCCCTTACGTGGTAACTCTTCCGGTGGACCCCGCAAGGGCCCTCGAGGCGAAGGGCTTCCACGTGCCCCCGCGTGGCGTAACCCTTGTGGCGGCGGAAACCGTAGCAAGGGAAAAGCCTGTCCAGGGATCCCATAACCCGGTCCCTCAGGACCTTGGCTACCACCGAGGCGGCGGCCACCGATGGGACGAACTCGTCGGCCCGGGTGAGCGCCCTCTGGGGGATGCCGAGCCCCGGGATGGGGGTGGGGCCGTCGACGATCACCAGGCCGGGCTTAACCGAAAGACGGGTCACGCTCCGGTTCATCGCCCACAGGGTGGCCGCCAGGATGTTGTCCCTGTCGATACGACGGTGCGAGGCGGCCTGGGCCCGCCAGTCGACGTCCATCCGGCACATTTCAGCGAAGATCTCCTCCCTGGAGGCCGCCGACAAGGCCTTCGAGTCCCTCAAACCCATCGATAACAGGCGGGCGGTCTCACACCTGCCCAGGACTACGGCGGCCGCCACGACGGGCCCGGCGAGGGGGCCCCGACCCGCTTCATCGACGCCGGCCACTATCACGGCCCCGCCTCCCAGGGAGGCAGGTCACCCGGTCCCTCGAGGGTGAACCTCCCGAGCCTTCCCGTTGAGAAGGCTTCGATAAAGCGCTTCCCGGCGAGGTCCATGTTAACCTCGCCCCCTCTCACCAGGCAGCCCAACCTCAGGCCCACCCTCCGAAGGGTGCCCGAGGGGGTTTCGTCCAGCGGCTCCAGGTCCCACGAGGCCAGGGCCCTTTCGAGCATCGACGACTTCCTTAAGAAATCGATCAGACCCTCGGCCAGGTCCTCGTAGCCGCCTATCACGTCGCTCCTGCTGCTCCCCAGCCAGGCTAGCCTTCGATGGACCTCCCTGTGGGAGGCGGGGTCCAGGATGCCCGGTGAGTCCACCACGAGGAGCCCTTTCCCCTTGTACCAGGAGACCCCCCGGGTGACCCCGGGGATCCCGCCGACTGGGGCGGCGCTCTTGCCGACGACGGAGTTTAGGAGCATCGACTTGCCGACGTTGGGGATCCCTATCACCGCCAGCCGCAGTTCCCTGTAGGCGGGCTTCAGCCTCGCGGCGGCCCTCAGGAGGGGCGCAGCGTTCCCCCTCCTCAGGTCCATCGCCCAGGCATGGCTCCCCTGCCCGCGTAAAAAGGAAAGCCACCTCGCGGTGGCTTCTTCAGCGGCCAGGTCCATTTTCGACAGGACGACCCACACGGGCCTGTACTTGGCAACCTGTCCGCTGAAGGGGGATCCCGTAAGAAAGGGAGCCCTGGCGTCCCGGACCTCCACGAACAAGTCCAGCTTCTCCGAGAGCTCCCTGAGTTTCCTCAAACCCCGGGCCATATGCCCCGGGTACCACACGGTCCTCGTCATTCCTTGTAAAGCCCCCCGATCCTGGGTATGGGCCAGTAGCGGATAAAGGCGGGGCCCTTGATGTTCGCCTCCGGGACGAAACCCCAGAAACGGCTGTCCTGGGAGTGGGGCCGGTTATCACCCATCATGAAGTAGTGCCCCTCGGGCACCTTCACGGGCCCGAAGCTCAGGTTGTCATGGTTCTTCACGTAGGGCTCCCGGAGGGGTTCCCCGTCGATCAGCACCTTGCCCTCGACGATCTCCACGGTCTCCCCCGGCAGGCCTATCAGCCTCTTGACGAAGTCCCTCTTGGGGTCCAGGGGGTACTTGAAGACGATGATCTGTCCCCGCTTCGGCTCCGCGAAGGAGTACCAGAACTTGGCCACAAATACCCTGTCCCGGGGCAGGAGGATCGGGATCATGGAGCCGCTGGGGATCCAGAACGCCTGTATCACCAGCGCCCTCAGCACCAGGGCCAGCACCAGCGCCCAAAGGATGGTCTCTATCGTCTCTCGCCACCATGGTTTCGCCGCCAAGATAAAGCCCCCCAAATCAAAAAATCCCCCGCCGGGCCTCAGGGCAACTCCGTGAGCCTCACGGAGCAATAACCCGACACGGCTATTTCCGCGACCTTCTTCTTGCCTGGAGTGAAGATATACAGGGTGAAAGCCGGGGTCATAGTATGCCACGTTGGAGTATAACACTTGGACAGGGCCGCGGTCGACTTGAACTGAACGAGGCACCTGCCGTTCGTCTGGTATCGCTCGTACTCCGAGGGGTTGTACCAGAGGACCAGGAATTCCTCCCTGAGACCGGAGAGGTACTTCACGTCGAAAGCCCTGCGGTGCAGGAGCGCCCTCATCAGGGTCCTCTCGAGGTGCCTCGTGAGTTTCCCGGCCTCGGCCCTGGCCGCCTGTTCGCTGCCTGCCCTCTGGGACAAAAGCCCCGTCACGACCGGGGAAAAGGTCAGGGACAGGGCCGCCATGAGGGAGAGCACCACGAGGGTCTCCACCAGGGTGAAGGCTCTTCTTGACCGCGGGCTCCAAAAAGCGGGGAGCCCCTTTCCGGCCCCCCGCGACGGTCCTTCTATTTCCTCATCGATGGGTTCCGGCATAGCCCAGGTCCACCGCTTTGAGGTTGTCATCGACGAATTTCGATGGAGCCAGGGCCTTGACCGCTTCGCGCACCTCTTCGATCGTCACGTTCCCCACCCCGGCGCCGCAAAGCGCACCCAGGATGAGGACGTTCAGGAAGAGGAAACGGCCTCCCATCTCGGCTTTAAGGATATCGTAACCCTTTACGGGGTAAACCCGGACCTTCCGCTCTGCCAGCCACTTCCCCAGGGAGGGGTTCTCCAGGAAGGAAGGGTCGTGGGTGTTGACGACGGCGCTCCCACCCTGCTTCAGGAAGTGGAGGTTCCTCACGGCCTCGTTCTGGTCGAAGGCCAGGAGGACATCGGCGTCGCCGGCCTTGACCAGGGGGCTTAAGTGATCGCCCATCTTGAAGTGGCTTATCACCGAACCGCCCCGCTGGGCCATCCCGTGGACCTCGCTGCCTATGACGCCCTCACCCCTGGAGAGGGCGATGTGGCCGAGGACCCGGCTTGAAAAAAGTATCCCCTGTCCTCCTATCCCGACGATAACGTACTGCATGGCTAGGCTTCCTCCCCTTCCACAGCGAGGATGGCCCCGTGGGGGCAGACATTTATGCAGACACCGCAGTTTATGCAGAACCTTTCATCGATGTAGGCTTTTTTGGTCTTGTCGTCGAAGACCAGCCCGGGGCAGTTGAAGAAGTCGATGCAGAACCTGCAGCCGATGCACTTTTCCGGGTCCACCGTGACGGGTATCACCGCCTGCTTCTGCCGGAGCAGTATGCAGGGGTGGCGGAAGATGACTACCGCCGGCTCACCGTGGGTCCTGGCGTGCTCCCACGCCTCCTTGACGAGAACCCTCGAAGCCGAGATATCGTAGGCCTCGGTGGTCCTGACCCAGTTGACGCCGCATCCCCTGACGGCTCCCTCCAGGTCGACTTTTCGCCCCGCTTCACCTTTCCTCAACTTGTCGCCGATGCCCGGGTGGGACTGGCCGCCCGTCATGGCCGTGAGGCTGTTGTCCAGTATGGCCAGGACGAAGGCGTGCCTGTTGTAGACGGCGCTGACGAGGCCGGGGAGACCCATGTGGAAGAAGGTGGAATCCCCGATGGTGGCCACGATGGGCTGTTCCTTGCCGTCTGCCCTGTAGGCCATGAAAAGACCCGACGACTGGGTTATGGAAGCGCCCATATCGACCACGGAGTCGACCATGCCCTGGTTCACGGCGAGGGTGTAGCACCCGATATCGGAGGGGTATATGGTCTTGGCCCTCGGCAGGGCCTGCATGATGGAGAAGAAACTCGCCCTGTGGGGGCAACCGGGGCAGAGCATCGGCTTCCGAGGCGTGATGCCCAGTTCCTCGGCGGCCTTCCTGAGTTCCTCCGGGGCTCCCACGGGAGGCTCCTCGCCCAGGGCCCTGCAAAGGATCCCTTCGATCACCTCCGGCAGCAGTTCCCCCGCGCCGGGGACCCAGCCGTTCCATCTCCCCTTGACCCTGGTCCGGTCATTGAGTTGCATCTCGATGACAGGGTAGGTCTCCTCGAGGATGAGCACGTTGTCGTGCCTCGAGATGAAGTCCTCCACCATTTTGAGCGGGAGCGGGTGGGGGGTCCCTATCTTCAGCACCGAGACGTCCTCGGAACCCCAGGCCTTGAGTATATCCATGACTATCGCGAAGGACACGCCACCGGCGATGACCCCCAGCCTGGCCTTTTTCTTCGAGGGAACCTCGTAGTTGTACCGCGGGTACCCCGTCTCGAACTCCTCGCGGATGGCCTCACGCTTGGCGTTGAGCCGTGGGTGGCTCACCCTGACGATCGCCGGCAGGCACACCCAGCGCTTGGGGTCCTTCTCGAAGGAAGCGGGCCTGGAGATCTCGATCACGTCCTTCAGCTCCACGGCCTGGCGGCAGTGGTCGACCCTCACGCCGGGGCGCAGCATAGTGACCACCCTGTGCCTCTCGGAGAGGTCGTAGGCATCGAAGACCATCTCCTTCGCCTCAACGGCCGTCGCCGGATCGAAGCAGGGGATCTTGGCGAACATCGCGAAGAACCGGCTGTCCTGCTCGGTCTGGGAGCTGTGGGGCCCCGGATCGTCGGCGGCCACGAGCAGGAACCCGCCCTTTATATCGAAGTGGGCCACGCTCATGAAAGGGTCCGCAGCCACGTTGAGCCCGACCTGCTTCATGACCGCGCAGGAGCGCTTCCCTGCGAAGGAAGCCCCGGCGGCCATTTCGAAAGCTACTTTCTCGTTGGCCCCCCACTCGACTACGGTTTTGGTACCCAGGACGTCGGCCCACTTAGCGACGGCGGGCAGAATCTCCGACGACGGCGTGCCCGGGTAGGCGGCGGCCACCTCGCAGCCGGCCTCGACGATGCCCCGGGCGATCGCCTCGTTGCCAAGGAGGATCGCTTTATTGCCCACGTTCAACCACCTCTTCCGATGAAGATCTGGATATTTCCTTCAACCAGCCGTAAAAGGGTTCCGGTTCCCTGAGGAGCCGACCGTCGGGCCCGCAGAAAGCGTGCCTGGTCCACCCCTCCGCCGCCAGGCGGTTGCGCTCTTCTGACGTCACGGTATAGCCGAAGGTGATGCTGTGAGAGGTCACCTCCCGGATGCTCGTCTTGATATGGACCCTCTCGTCATACTTCAGGGGGTTCTTGTATCGCACGTAGGCTTCCACCGCGGGCAGGAAGAACCCCTGTTCCTCCCATTCGCTGTAGGGGGTTGAAAGGGACCTGCAGAACTCGGTCCTTCCTATCTCGAACCAGGATAGGTAGTTGCCGTAATAAACGACCCCCATCTGGTCCGTCTCGCCGTACCTGACCCTGATGACCGTCGTGACGACGGGCCCCATGGCCCCGCCCCCCTTTAGGCTACCTTCCCGAAAAAGTATAGGCCATGAGCGGGGAAAAACAAAAGGGCCCGATACGGGCCCTTCAGGCTTCACGAAAATCACTTAAGGGTCTGCTGCTGCCCCGAGGGTCCCTCAGGACTTCGATGCGGCGGCGCCGGACTTGGCCTTCTGCTTCGCCCGGTAATCCTCGATGGCGGCCTGGATGCCCTCCTCGGCCAGCAGCGAGCAGTGGACTTTCTGGGGGGGTAGACCCCCCAGGGCGTTCACCACGTCCTTGTTAGATATGGCCAGGGCTTCGTCCAGGGTGAGCCCCTTGACCATCTCCGTGACCATCGAACTGGAGGCTATCGCTGATGCACAGCCGAAGGTCTCGAAGGAAATATCGGCGATCCGGTCGTCCTTGACCTTGATATAGATCTTCATGATATCCCCGCACCGGGGGTTGCCCACCTCCCCCACGCCGTCGGGATCCTCCATCCGGCCGGCGTTCTTGGGGTTCATGAAGAGTTCCATCACTTTTTCGGTGTACATGGCTTCACCCCCTGGTTTTCCATAGCGGAGACAAGGCCCTGAGGTCGGCGACGATCCTCTCCAGGTTCTCCGCCACGTAGGCTATATCCTCTTCGGTGGTATCCTTGCCCAGCGAGAAGCGGAGCGAACCGTGGGCCACCTCGTGGGCAAGGCCCATGGCGAGGAGGACGTGGCTCGGCTCGAGGCTCCCCGAAGTACAGGCGGACCCGCTGGAAGCGCCGATCCCGGCGGCATCGAGGCGCAGAAGCATCGATTCCCCCTCGAGGGAACCTATGCAGAAACTGGCCAGGAAGGGCAGCCTCTGCGTGGGGTGCCCCGTCAGGAAGGCTTCTTCTATCGAAGAGGTAACCCTTTTGATGAGCAGATCGCGGAGGCGGGCCTCCTCGTCGATGGAGCCGTCGGCAAGGCGCCTCACGGCCAGTTCGGCCGCGGCCCCGAAGCCGACGATACCGGCGGTGTTCTCGGTGCCGGACCTGAGGCCCCGCTCCTGTCCCCCGCCGTGCACGATCGGCTCGACCCTGACGCCCTTGCGGAGATAGAGGCCCCCAACACCCTTGGGACCGTACATCTTGTGGGCCGACATGGTCAGCATATCGACGCCCAGGTCCCGGACGTTGAAAGGTACATGGCCGGCGGCCTGGACCCCGTCGACGTGGATGAGGATGCCCCTGTCGCGGCATATCTTCGCCGCCTCGGCCACGGGCTGGATCGTGCCGACCTCGTTGTTGGCGAACATCATGGAGAAAAGGATCGTGTCGGGCCTGATCGCCTTTTCCAGCTCCTTCACACTGACCAGGGCCTTATCGTCCACGGGCAGAACGGTGACGTCGAAACCCTGTTTGTCGAGCCACCCGAAGGCGTCCATCACCGCGTGGTGCTCGATGGCGGTGGTTATTACGTGGCGTCCCTTGTCCTTGCGCATCGATGTGCTTCCCTTGATGGCGAGGTTGTCGGCCTCGCTCCCCCCGCCGGTGAATATCACTTCGGAGGCGTCGGACCCGATCAGGGCGGCGACCTTCTCCCTGGCCTCGTTGACGGCCTTCCGGGCCCTTCTCCCCCAGGCGTGGAGGCTGTTAGGGTTGCCGTACTCCTCGGAAAAGAAGGGCAGCATAGCTTCGAGGACATCGCGGTCGACGGCCGTCGTGGCCGAATGGTCCATGTAGACCTGTCTTTCTGTCATTGGTATCGCCTCGGATCTCTTTTTATTAGGCTAACCTAACTTCCATGAAGAGAATACAACTCTTTCGGCCGAAGGTCAATACCTCCCGCGTTTTTTCTTTTCTCGGCGAGGGCCGCTTTTTTCCTTCATTTCTCGCAGTAGACCTCGTGGACCATCATCAGGCAGGCACCCTTCACCACCTCGTAACCTCGGGCCTTCAGGGCGGCCTCTGCCGCGTCGTTCTCGGCCCCGGGCTGCATCCATATTATGGGTTTGTATCCCAGTTCATCGAGGTCCTCCAGCACTGGCCGCTGCCGGTCGGGGGATATGAAAAGCCCCAGTATGTCGAACTTCTCGCCGACCTCCGTTATGGAGCCAAGGCAGGGGAGGCCCTGGATATCCTCTCCGGCGTAAGAAGGGTTAACGGGGAAGAGCCTGAAGCCTTCCTCTTTCAAGTACTCCATGACGCCGTGGACGGCCCTCTCCTCCTTGGGCGAGGCGCCGGCGACGGCCACCGCGGAGGGGGAGCAGACGTACTTTTCTATGATCTCTTCCATTTTCATGGGGTAAGCCTCCTTCCGGTGCCAGGACCGTGAAACGCCGGCGGGCGGTGGCCAACCGGCGGGCAAGAAACAGACCGCCACCGTACTCGTATCCCGGGTATCGCGCTGGACACCGTACGTCTTTTGAACAATCCCCGCGACGCGGGGCGGAGGATCAGCCTCAGGTGCTCGTCATGCCCTCGAAGGGCGTGAACATGAGCGAGGCCGGGGCCTCATTCATATCGATACGGAACTTCACCTTGACGGACTTGCCCGGGGCAAGCCTCATCTCGGTGCTCCTCTGGGCCAGGTTGTTCACCATCTCACCATTAACCCCGTAGATGCCCACCAAAATGCCCGGAGCGACGACATCGCCGTCGCAGACGTTCTTCACGACGGCCTCGCCGGAAAGACGCCCCGTCTTCAGGTCGAACTCCCATTCCGCCCCCGTCAGTACAACCTTCAGTTCGCCCGGCACCCCGCAACCCCCCTGGGCAAGGGCGGTGCACGATGCCAGGAAAAGGACCGTGGCCAGTATCACCGGAAAAACAGAGACACGGATCAACTTCATCGATGACACCTCCGCTTCCGTTTAGTCTCGATACGCACCCGGCAGTTCGTTGGCTTATTCTAGCAGAATTCATTATAATTGATTGCCGTCGGAGGGCTGGCCGAGCGGTCGAAGGCGGCTGACTTGAAATCAGCAGGGGCGCAAGTCTCCAGGGGTTCGAATCCTCTGCCCTCCGCCAGTTCTTCAGTAATTGGAAGGCTTTATGACATGTTTAAGGTCCAAACTTTTCCAACGATGGGTACTATATACCTGAGTCTATTTTGATATCACAGCTGAGCAGGCTCAGTATTTTTTCAGTTTTCTTGGTCGTCAAAGTAGTCTCCCAGTTTTTCCCCTCTGCTGCTTCCTTATCCCGGACAAGAAGAAAAGACAATCCTTTACAGAATATTTGCTCAGCATGTCCGCTTCCTTCATCCTGACGAAAAGCCGATATATCATCATCAAGGAAAGATGGTTCAAAAATGCCCAGTCCTCAAAAGAGACATCTTTCTGCATATAACCGCGATCCGCTGAGTTAAGCTCAAATCTGGATGGCGGAGACGAAAGAAGAGGCTGAAAAAGCCTTCGACAGATTCCTGGAACGTTGCGGCGACAAATACCCTAAAGCAACCGACTGCCTGAGAAAAGACAGGGAAGATCTTCTCTCATTCTATGACTTCCCTGCAGTGCACTGGATCCACATAAGAACCACGAACCCCATAGAATCTACATTTTCAACGGTAAGGCTGAGAACCGCAAAGACAAGAAGCTGCGGATCGAGAGAAACGACACTGGCTATGGTCTTCAAGCTGATCCAGTCAGGTGAAAACAAGTTGAAGCGTATCAAAGGTTTCGATCTTATCGGCGAAGTGATCGAAGGCGTCCTTTTCAAAGACAGTGTACGGGCAACGGGCAACCGACAGGAACGCCGCATGAGACCCCGCACACCAGGTTTGACAATAACTCAACCAATATTGGCTGTAATGAACCCTCCCATTCAGACAGTGAGACGCCTGGAAATGACCCATCTATCTGCTTTCCATAATTAACAAATCTGAATGTCTTACTTGACAGCAGAGCCCGGAAGATTTCTCAATTCAGGTTTTCTACTGGGGGGAGGGGGAAATCCTGGGTTTGGGTGATAGTAACCAATTTGATCATGGCCTTCACCGAAGCAATCTCTTGAACCTGTATCTCCTGAAAAATGCTACCTCTTCTGGTCTTTGGGTCTATAATCTCGCGGATCGAGACAGGAATCGTAAACTTTTCGATCGAATCGGACCCAGTCAGTCTTGTCGATTCCACGCCTGTTGTTGTAAGTGGGACTGATTGGGAAGGCACAAGCCATCTTGAACCAGCGCCCCTGTTGCCTTGCAATCTCCCGAGCCTCTTCTGCAACCTCTGAAAGATCCTGATCTTGACTGAAGATCAGGGCTATGTCGCATATGTTTTTCCTTATGGCTGACACAACGTCAAGGGCAAGTCGGACATCGATGCCTTTTTCGTTACCGACCAGGATTGCAGTTTTACTTCCGTCTGAAAGACTAATGGTCTGGTTGCGGTACTTGAGTTGCCTGGAAAACGTCTTGATGCCGCTGCGACCCATATTTGCCAGTTTGGCCATCCAGAAGTGACTCCAGGAGGCATCATCCTCGGGGCTTGGCACTCCGGTGTAAAAACGCGTTTCAATCAGTCGCCAGTCTTGATTACAGCAGACTGCCTCAGCAAGCTTGAGGGGATCGAAGTTGGGCCAGGAATACCCGAAAGCTTTCTTGGCAGCATAAAAAAGGTTCTGTCCATCGAAAAAGGCAATTGTACGTTTCGATGAAGGTTCAACAAATAACATGCACATGACCTCCGCCAAAAAAATAACCCCGCCGGAGGCCTTTCGGCGTGTCCAGCGGGGAGTAAATCAAACCTGCTACCTGTTACAAAAGTATTATCCCGATCATCCACCCAAAAGTCAAGATTCCGAGTTGCCTCACCAAAAATCTAGGTGAGTACTCCCCATCTGGCACAAGAGGTATAAAGTCACATGCAAACTGACAGAGAATATTAAATATTTCGTTTCGCCGGTTATTGTACCGGAACTCGAGTTCTTTCAGGTAATAAGGGAACCAGGTCCTTGAAACACCATGGTGCTTGATAAGGCGTTCCTTGGCAAAGCTCCGGAAGCCTTCCAGGCCGTTGATGTAGACTTTGCCGCTGGCATAGACCCTTTTGCCGTGATCCACCTTGAGGTGCCTGTATCCGCAGAACATAAGGGAATCGTAGACCTTGAACTTGTCCGTGTAGACGAAGCTTGCCGCGGCGCACCTTCCTGACGGTCATGCCCAGGAGCGTTTCGGCCCTTACGTTCGGGACGGCCTCCACATGAACAAGTCCGTCCCTTTCCAGAATGCCGAAGACCGGGACCTTGCCGGAGGCGCCGCGGCCGCGTTTGCCTTTACGTTTGCCGCCGAAATAGGATTCATCTATTTCCACCTCGCCGCCCAGGAGTTTTTGGGCGTCGGGTGCATGGGCTGGAATGGACCTTCTAAGAACCATTACGGACCTGTGGGCTTCTTTGTATGAAATGGACAGCTGTTGGGTGATCTTCCGGGATGAAAGCTCCTGTTAGAAGAGCTTTACAAGCCGAAGCCACTGTTCGTAGTCAAGGTCAACCAGATTTATCCATCTTCCGGAGAAGTCGCGGAAGGTATAGCCCCAACAGGAACATCGACGTCTACCGTCAGTAAGCCTGTAAAGTTTTCTTTGTCTGCATTTAGGACAAAATCTTTGTTGGTTTTTCCAGCAAAAGCCCAACATGAATTTCCTGGCTGCAGACTCGGTACGGATCAAGTGTTCATAGGCTTTGGAGTCCATGGCGCCATCCTGGCACCTGTGCCAAATAGGGTGCAATCACCTTAAAATCGACATGTAATTTGTGACATCAAAAATGATAATAAATTATCCTTCTTTCCATTCTTCGAAAACATTTTCCGCAAAGAGAAAAGAATATTGTTTATAACAAGCTATTTGCAACAAATTAGTAAACTCAAAAGAAATTTGGGTTCATTTCCTCCTTCCGGCTTCCCAACCTCAATATTTCCAAAAATTGATATCCCGTTTAACGAGACGAAAAAGGAGAATAACTCTGTTACCTGATCGTAGTTGGTCAAGTTCTGTTTGCTACTTAGCTGTCCAAAAAATCAGTTGAAGTTAAAAAAGGATCTCTTTTTTGGGCCATGAGTTCTTATGTTCGGAAGATGCTCAAAAAGGAATTAAATCAATTAAGCAATCAAAATTAAAAATAAACTTTTAAAAAAATGGTTTATTTCGTTATGCTAGATAAGGTAATATTAAGCCTAATTGACATGATGAAACTAAGCAAGTTTAATTAGAAGCGATGTTGGATGGTTTTTGTAGAAGTTAGGAAAGTTTAAAGAAAAAACTGGAGGTGGATTGGAATGAAGAAAAAGAAACTCTTTGCATTTCTTTTTGTTTGTCTGTCGCTTCTGTTTGCAAGTCAATGGTTCAACATTGCTCATGCTAACGAAAAAGAGTTCGTTCTATCTCATATTATGCCTTTAGATCATTTCTTCCACGATGTTTCGGAAGTGTTTATTAAACAAATCAGCGCCCTTTCTAACGATTCAATGAAGGTTCTTTATCATCCCGGGGGAGACTTAGGGGATTGGACGACTCAATTTGACCAAGCTATTCAAGGAATAATTCCCATGACGATGGTTTGGAATTTTTCAGAACTAGACCCTCGTTTGGATCTTTCTATTCTTGGTTTCGTCGCGGATAACTGGGAGACCGCCAGAGCCATTTTTGGACCCGAAGGAGTATTGATTGATGTTTACCGGGATATCCTGATAGATCTTAATCTTCTAATGATAGGAACTATTCCAAACGGATTTGCAGGATTCACGGTAAGAAGGGGATTGACAGTTCCAATGAATTTCCCCGAGGATGCGAGAGGATTTAAGATGCGAATTCCTCAATTTGTTATGGGAGTGGAACGCTACAAAGCCTTAGGTTTCTCCCCAGTAATTATGGCTTTCTCAGAGTTGCACACGGCCTTACAAACCGGCGCCGTGGATGGTAGAGCTTATGGTCCCGCTGGTGATATTACTCCTTTTTCAGATGTATTAGGGACATTTGTATACACCAAGGAACATTTGGATCATGTTTTCTTTGTGGTAAGCAAATTATGGTTTGAAAAGCTTTCTGAACAAGAACAAAAATGGATTTGGGAAGCTGGAAAAATGGCTGTGGAATGGGCTTGGATCAACATAGAGACAGAGGAAGAAGAGAAACTTCAAGAGTGCAGAGACCGAAACATGGATGTTATTACCCTTTCACAGGAACAACAAGAAAAGTATAAACAAATTGTTCGAGATGCAGAATGGCCACTTTTTGAAGAAATAGCGGGGAAAGAAATGATGGATAAAATTAAAAAGATTGTTGCCGAGGCTGAAGAAACTAAATAATTTTAAAAATATTCTTATTGTAAATAGATACATAACCAGTTGACTCTTTGAGATAGGCTTCTCTGGAGATTACTGAGGAGTTCTTGGGTAATCTCCAGAAGCCATAATCAAGTTATCTGGAGGCCGTTAGACCAATGGACAGAAAAATTCCACCTTTGATTACGCCAATTCCAACTATACAAAGCAGAAAGAAAGCCCCCTATGCCAAATTTGAGAAAATTTATCAATTGGAAACAATCCCAGTAAAGATTATCGAAATAGTCATGGTTGTTTCAATGGTTGCGTTAGCTCTATTAATGGCTTTTCAAGTACTCCTTCGGTATGTGGTTCAACTTCCCTTTTTGGGAATTGAAGAAATGGCTCCTCTTTTTGCTGTTTGGGTTTATTTTTTGGCAGTTGCATTAACGACAAGAGAACGAAGCCATATTGGTGGCGGGATAGTAACAATTGTATGCAAAAACGCCGTTGCTATTAATGTAGTTAGGTTATTCGGATCAATTATTTGTTTTGTTACCACCTGTATAATTAGTTATTTTGCCTGCAGGATGCTTGCTTTTAATATAAATCTCGGCCGTTTGAGCTCTTACATGAGAATACCGAGATATTTTTGGGACGTAAGCCTTATTGCGGGATTCGGTCTTAGTGGTTTTTATTTCTTTCTACAAATTTTGCTTGAGACTTTTAACCTTTTTGTCTCAGGCAAGGAACAATGAGGGGATGAATCATAATGGAATTGTTCTTAATTACTGTTTTTTTGGTTTTAATATTAATTATTTTGGAAATCCCCGTTGGTTTTGCTTTTGGGATGGGAGCCATTTTTTATGGTTTAGCCGGTGGAGGTGATATTTCTTACCATGCAAGTCAAGGATTTTTTCAAATCAGCGCGTTTTCTCTCCTTGCCTTGCCCTTGTTTGTGTTAGCCGGAACGATGATGGGAGCATGTGGTATATCGGAAAGGCTTCTGGATTTTGTTAATGCTTTTGTTGGTAGAAGAAGGGGGGGGTTAGGTGTAGTCACTGTTGTCGCTTGTGCATTATTTGGCGCGATTTCTGGAAGTGCTGCTGCAGCGATAGCTGCAATTGGGAAGGTTATTGCTCCTCGAATGTTAGAAGAAGGATACGAAAGTTCTTATGTTACAGCTTTGATCGCAGTCTCATCAGTATTAGCCTTAATGATACCTCCAAGCATACCCATGGTGGTTTTTGCTATTGCAGCAAGACAATCTGTTGCAGAATGTTTTTTATCGACCATGATTCCGGGTATTCTCCTAGCCGCCGTTTATTCCTTGCTGAATCTTCTTTTCTTAAGAAATGATATAAGAATTAAAGTAAATCCTCCAATGCCTGCAAGAGATGTTTACAGAGAAATACTTAGCACTGGGAAAAAAGCGATATGGGCGCTTATTATGCCATTAATTGTTTTGGGCGGTATTTATGGAGGTATTTTTTCACCAACTGAGGCAGGGGCAGTTGCATTTGTATACGCCTTGTTTGTTGGTCGTTTCATTTACAAAGATTTGAGTTGGGAAAAATTCTATGAAGCTGTTTACGATTCTTCAAAACTTTCTGGTTCAGTAGTAATTGTTTTATTTTTCCTTTTTGTTATGAGTAGAGGCATGATATTAGCGAGAATTCCTAATCAATTCGCAGAAATGCTTCTGGGAATTTCGGAAAACAAAATTATTTTATTGATAATAATTAATTTTATTTTATTTGCAATGGGAATGGTAATAGACGACATTTCTGGTGGTGTTCTGGCGGCCATTATTTTAATGCCAGTTGTACAAAAAATTGGTGTTAATCCGTTGCATTTTGCAGCAATTGTTGGCACCAATTTAGGTTTAGGAAATATTACTCCTCCCTGTGCGCCTTTATTGTACATGGCGGGAGGTGTGACAAAAATACCTCTTCAAGCCTATTTCAAACCAGCAATGAAGTTTCTCCTTCTTGGGCATCTTCCATTAGTATTCGTTGTTACTTTTGTTCCCCAATTAAGTCTTTTTTTGCCAACACTTTATAGAGGACACTAGAAAATTATTAAAAATAGAAATATTATCAATTAATTAAAGACCAAGAGGTTTTACACTTCAGGTAAATAGGTAGTAAAAGATCATAAAGGAGGTCCTTTTAATGCTTAATCTTATGGAGAAAAGAACAAAAGAACTACAGGTTATGTTAGGCGAACACAATGTGGATGTAGCGATTTTGACAGATAAAGATAGCATATTTTATTTTTCTGGAGTGCACGATGATTCCGGAATGGATTATGGACGACCAATGATTCTAATTGTTCCTAAAGATGATGATTGCAGTATTATTACACCTTCATGTGAGGGAAATATGGTCCGTGCAATGACTTGGGTTAAAAGAATATTCCCTTGGAACGATGGCGAAAAAGGCGAGTGGAGAGATTACATCAGTCAGGTTTTAGGAACAAAAGAAATTGTTTATGGATTAGAGAATGATAAAACCCATGCAGTGATGTTGAATTTCCTTCAGGATAATTTCCCTAGCGCGGTCAAAAAAGACATCTTTCCATTGCTATCCCGACAGCGAATGATAAAAACTCCCAAAGAGATATCAATTATGAAACAAGCCGGGGAAGTTGCGGTCGCCATGTGTGAAGCTGGAAGGAAGGCAATCGGGGTTGGAGTGCCAGAATTTGAAGTGGCGTTAGCTGTAAACGAAGGAGGAACCCGAAAAGCAGCTGAGTTCCTTTCAAAGGAAGACAGCGTTTTTAACAGCATGTTCTCTCCTCTTATCCATGAATTAATAATTCTCCAAACTGGACCTTATATGCATATGGTTCACAAAAGGGCATCAACAAGAAAAATTAAACAAAACGAATCCATTTACATGTGTTTCTGTAAGTTGGCTTATTTCAAAGGATTCCATTTGGGTTTTGACAGACAGTATTTTGTTGGTGGATACACTGACCAAGAAGCACAAGTTTATTATCAGGCGATAGAAGGGCAAAAGAGAGCTCTTGAAATGATTCGTCCAGGAGTCAAGGCCTCAGATGTACATAAAGCTGCGTCCAATTATTATGCAGAACAGGGATATGGGATCTGTTATCGAACTGGAAGATCTGTTGGTTACTCAGGACTGGAAAAACCTGAGCTTAGAATTGATGATGACACTATCCTAGAAGAGGGGATGACTTTTGCAGTGGATGGGGCTGTTTCACTTGATTGTGGAGTAGCAGGCCGCGTAGGCGACTCAATTGTAGTTGTTAAAGATGGCTTTGAATATCTTACTGAAATGGATAAATCTCTGCAGGTTTTATAAGAAGAGAAGGTGAAATGGATGCGGCCTTTGTCAGAAGAAACTCTTAATAACATGATAAAAGAGCTACCCTCCTTTTCTGTTCTTAACGAGGGAATTAATAATTTATTAGAACAAGGTCACGGAGTCGTTCCTAGTTTTCAAGAAATATTGGAAGAAATTAAAGAGATCCGTAAAATCGACCTTTTCAACATAGACCCCTTTTAAAGAATAGGAGGACAGGAATGGAAAAAACAATTGAGGAAGTATACCCCAAAATTAAAAATGGTGACATTTCTCCCGTCGAGCTAGTCGAGGACTCCTTGCAAAGAATAAAGGATTGTAATGAGAATAGCAAAATTTACATAACTGTATGTGAAAAAAATGCGTTGGAGGAAGCTTACCAAGCTGAAATAGAGATTGGGAAAGGATATTATCGTGGCCCTTTGCATGGAATTCCTTTTTGTTGCAAGGATATGTTTGAAACAGCAGGGATTAAAACTACTGGAGGATCAAAAGTGTTGGGGGATTATATCCCTCATAAAGATGCTTTTTTAATTCAAAAACTTAAAGAGAGAGGTTCAATTTTACTGGGGAAAACCAACCAACACGAATTTGCATATGGTATTACAGGTATCAACCCTCATTTTGGAACTGTGGCGAATCCTTTTAACAATAATTACCTTGCAGGGGGCAGTAGTAGTGGATCCGCAGCCTCTGTTGCTCTCGGTTTAAGTTTTTTCTCTCTTGGAACTGATACAGGGGGCTCTACTAGAGTTCCTGCATCTCTTTGTGGAATAGTTGGTTTAAAGCCCACCTACGGAACCCTTTCGTGTGAGGGAGTCATTCCGTATTGTTGGTCATTGGATCATGTCGGGATATTAACGAGAACGGTTAATGATTCAAAAATCGTTTTGTCCTCCTTGATTAACACATTAGCAAATGAAGCAAAAGTTTCCTATTCCTTTGCTGGTTTACGGATTGGAATTCCATCTTCCTTCTTTTTCGAGGGGTTGGAACCCTCTATCGCTCAAAAAATGGAAGAGCTTCAACATGTGCTTCGGGACAAAGGAGCCATTATTAAGTCCATTACCTTTCCAGATCTTCGTTTTTCAAGAACAGTATCTCTTATCTTGCAATTAGTTGAAGGTCTTAGCTATCATTCGCGTTATTTCCATCAATGGAATAAGTATGGGAGTGACATAAGAAATGGCCTGACCATGGCTCAGTTTTTCTTGGCGGAGGATTATGTTAGGGCAAGGCGGATTAAGAATATGTATCGAGAACAAATGAAAAAGGTTTTTAAAGAGGTCGACTGCCTTTTAACTCCTACCACGCCCTGCGTTGCCCCAAGGATAGATGCTTCAAGCATTTTCTTGGGATCAAAGGAAGTTGGAATCGGGAATGCGTTAACGCTTTTTACTTCTTTTTTTTGTGTTACAGGGAATCCTGCAATAAGTATCCCCTGCGGGAGAAATAGTAGAAATTTACCCTTTGGAGCACAAATTATAGGAGACCACGGTAAAGAAAAGTTAGTTTTGTCAGTTGCATCAGTAATTGAAGAAGTAACGAGTTTCCATTAAATTTAAGAAGAAAGGAAGATTTTTGTGGAAGGAAAATCAGTAAATTTTCTTTACCTGTCTGAGACAGATATGATTGAGGCGGGTGTTTTAGATATGAAACAATGTCTAGAAGTGATTGATGAGGTCTTCTGCCTTTTAGGTAAAGGAGACTATCTTATGGGAGGACCTCGGGGAAACGAGCATGGAATGATGATATGGTTCCCTGAGGAAAAGCGTTTCCCCAATATGCCGATTCAAGGGCCAGATCGTCGTTTTATGGCCATGATTGCTTACTTAGGTGGTCGTTTCCAAGTTTGTGGGGAAAAGTGGTACGGATCAAATGTAGATAACCCGCAGAGGGGGTTACCGCGGTCAATCCTGACCGTGATGCTCAACGATGTTGAGACAGCTGAACCTCTTGCTGTTTTATCAGGCAACCTTATCAGTGCAATGCGCACCGGGGCAGTTTCAGGAGTTGCGGCTAAGTATCTAGCCCGCACCGGAGCTGAGGTTTGTGGTTGTGTGGGTGCTGGTGTTATTAGTCGAACCTGCCTAATGGCCATTTGGCAGGCTGTCCCAACTTTAAAAAAGGTTTTTGTTTTTGATCTAAACAAAACAAAAATGGATTCATACGCTAAAGAGATGTCTTCTCTATTGAATATTGAGGTTGTTTCTGTGGGGTCTTTGGTAGAAAGCATCATTGAAGCAGATATTATAAGTGTTGCCACATCAGGGGCAGCCAAAGCTTCCATTAAATCAGAATGGCTAAAAGAAGGCTCTCTTATGACTCTCACTGGAACGGCGGAGTTGCATGACCAAGTATACCGAAGAAACAGGATTGTTGTTGACAATTGGGAAATGCACCAAGCTTGGTTGACTGAAGCAGAAGAGCATCCAAAAGGGGTTAAAAGTATTTTCGATTGGGCACCTTCCGCTCCGCTTCTAAAAATGGTCCTTGATGGGGAATTACATAATGAAGATATCCTTAATCTGGGTGATATTGCTTCAGGAGACGTTACGGGTCGAGAAAATGGAAAAGATCGTATTATTTTCGTAACAGGAGGAATGCCTGTAGAAGATATAGGCTGGGCTTACCAGGTTTTTTGTAATGCTCGTAGAAAAGGAATCGGACAAGAGCTTAGGCTGTGGGATAAACCTTATTGGTTTTAGGCCAAGTGCGATGTTGATACTAAAAATTGATTCTTTAATAAGAAATACTTGAAGAGGAGAGATACAGAAGGATCAAATCAGGAAGGATGCCGCAAAAGCAAAACTCAATTAAAGTAAAAATATTGGCTTATCGGTAGATTATTCCAGATTCATGTTAGGATGGAATATGACAAGTTGTTAATGAAAATTATTAGATGGCATGTTGGGTAATTTAAATTAAATATACCTATTGCTTGTCATTTTAAAAACCTAGTTTCGTTAAATTTTTTAACTCTTTCTTAAGTTGTGCAATCTTGGGAAGATTGCTGAGATTTGTTAGGTCTCGTGCCTTTGTATATTCGTTTTATTGTAAAAATGCAAAAGTCTCTTTAAATCTTGTAGAAGAGCGTGGTAGTTTAAATTTGTTTGTCAGCTATCTGCACTGATTCTTCATAGCCGATAAGAAATGTTTTAGTCAAACGAATGTTTTATTTCTTATCCCTTTTTTAAGGAGTTGCGAATAATGAAAGAAATCTTCTCTAAACATTGGTTGAGCCGAATATGTGAATTTAGAATGCCGCCCAATGTTCTTTTTGGCTTTGATGCAACGGAAAAATGCGGAGAGATGGCAACGCAAATTTCTTTAAACCGTGATGCCATTGTTATTACCGACAAGTTTTTGGTAGAATCAGGTTTAGTAGACCAAGTGCTAAATTCACTTGAATTAAATAATTTTACCGTTGAGGTTTACGCAACTGAAGTTGCAGAGCCATCAATTAAACAAGTCAAAAAAGTTATTAACGAAGCTTCAAAAAAAGATTTTGGAATAGTTGTAGGAGTAGGCGGAGGTAGCAGTTTAGACAGGGCAAAAATCGCAGCCTGTTTCGGTGGAACCAGTGACCATTTTCAAGATTACCTTGCTCCTAGCAATAAACTCTTGACACATTCAAAACCCAAGTTGCTTCTTCCAACAACCTCTGGTACTGGGAGCGAGGCTTCAAATACAGCTGTTGTTACTACGGCTGAAGGTTATATTGGATCTGCGAAAACATGGGTGACAGGGGATAAGGTACGGGCTGAGGCAGTAATCGTTGATCCCGCCTTAACAATTGGATTACCTCCAAAAACGACAGCGAGCACTGGAATGGATGCTTTGAGTCACTGTGCTGAAGGAGTCATTTCAAAGCAAGCAAATCCCCTTTCTGATGCGTTAGCTCTTCAAGGTGTGAAGCTTGTTTTTGAGAACTTAAGAACTGCTTATCAAGAAGGCGAAGATCTTGAGGCAAGATGGAATATGGCTATGGCCGCTATGCTTGGGGGTGTGGTTATCAGCTTCCCTGGAGTAGCTGGACCTGCCACTCTTGGTCACGCCGCATCGGAGGGGATTTCACCAAAATATTCCATGCCTCATGGTGCTGCTTGTGGAGTATTACTTCCCTATGTTTTCTGGTTCAACCTATCAAGTGCCTACGGTCAAAAGAAGCTTGCGATAATGGCAGAGTTAATGGGGATTGAAACCAATAAAATGTCAGAAGCGAGGTCAGCTGAGTTGACTATCAGAAAGACTTTTGATCTGTTAGAAGACCTAGAAATACCCTCTGATCTTAAAAATTTTGGAATGAAAGAGGAAGATATCCCTGTTGTTGCGAAATATATTTTGGAACGTTCGGAGACAATGTATTCGATGTCAGCCTTCAATCCCAGAAAAGCCTCTATAGGGAATTTGGAGGAATTCTTTTATGTCGCTTATGAGGGAAGGGAATGTTTGGAAAAGCTTATTTCTAAAAGAAACCGGAGATGATTTGTGGTGGGAAAAGTATATGGTTATGAGGGGAAGCAGTTAAGGATCGATTTAACTCACAAACTCATTAAGATAGAAGAAATGGATATTGAGGAGAATAAAAAATATCTAGGCGGTGTTGGTCTTGCCGCAAAAATCCTTTTTGAGGAACTGCCAAAAGGAGTAGATCCCCTTTCCTCCCAAAATAAAATTATTTTTACAACGGGCCCATTGACTGGAACTCAAGCACCAGGTTCAGGAAGTGTGAGCCTCTGCTTTAAATGACCACTGACAGAAATTTGGGGTGAATCGAGGAGTGGAAGCGACTGGGGGTCCATGCTTTAGTTTTGTCAATGCAAAACTGACCACCTACGACAGCCGAATTTTGACCACCCCATTCACTCTTCAGCGGCCGTCGTTTTAAGTTCTATCTGCCTTCTCTTTCTCCCCTCCCTCAATGTTTCCTTCAGCCTGTAGCTCTCCCAGGTGCACTCGATGATGTGTGCCTTGTGAGTCAGGCGATCCAATAGGGCCGCCGTCATGTTGGGGTCTCCAAACACCTCCGTCCAGTTTCCGAATCCAAGGTTCGTCGTTACTATTACAGATCCCCTCTCGTGCCGTTCCGCAAAGACCTGGAATAACAGTTCGCCTCCTTCCTTCGAAAAGGGAACGTAACCAAGTTCGTCCACAATGAGCAGGTCATAACGGGCATATTTGCCCAGAGTACGGGTGAGGGTTTTGTCGTCCCGGCTTTCCAGAAGTTCATTGGCAAGGTTGCAGGCCGTGGTGAAACGGACCCTCCTGTTGTCCCGGCAGGCCTCTATGCCAAGGGCAGTGGCAAGGTGAGTTTTGCCGCAGCCGCTTTTGCCGAGGAATAGGACGTTTCTGCGGTCGGTGATGTAGTCTCCGGCGGCAAGTTTCCCTATGAGTCTTCTGTCAAGTTGCGGAGCCTCTTCGAAGTTGAAGGTCCCAAGGGTTTTGACCAGGGGGAAGCGGGCCTCCTTAAGCCGCCTTTTTTCCCTGCTTTCAAGCCGGATCTGGAGTTCAAGTTCGGTGAGTTCCAGGAGGAAGTCCCCGTAGCTGGCGCCCAACGCCTCGGACTGCCGGATCCTTTCTTCAAGATGCTTGGCCATGTTGCCCAGGTTGAGGTTTTTGAGGTTCTCGTGAAGCTGCAGCAGGTGGCCGGCGTTCATTGTCCCGAACCCAATACGGCGTAAGCCGAAATGTCGGCTGCGGGGAAGACTTTCCATCTGCCGTCCTCCAGCGGGGGGGCCGTTTCTTCCCGCCTTTCGGCGCTCTCAAGGATGTGACGGATCCCGGCGGCGTTGCCAAGACCCGTTTCAAGAGCCCGGGCGACCGCTTCCTCCAGGCGGCTTTGACCGTAGGTCCTGGTGAGGAGGAGGACGTCGATGAACTCCTTGACGCCCCGGTTTTCACCATGGCGGTCCAGGAACTGCTCCAGAAGGGTGGTCAATGATCTGCCCCAGGTCTTTCTCCATTCGCTCAGCGGCCGGGCGTCACGGAAGGCTCCGGGGCGCTCCCGGAGGAGTTCAAGGTAGTGGTCACCGTCGAGTACCCAGTGGTTGTTGCCGTACTTTCTGCCGTGTACGGCCAGACGCTTTTCCCCGCAGTAGACCGTTACTTCCCCAACGGTCATGACAGCCCTGAGCAGGCGGCCGGAGCAGGAGGCGGGGACGGAGTAACGGTTTTTGTCCACCATGACGGTGGCGTATTTGTCCGCTTTGACGGAGACGGTCCGCTCGTTGCAGTAGGGGTGCCGGGGGAGAGGGACGAGGGTTTCTTTTTCCATTTCATGAAGCTGCATTATTGTCCCCTCCCTACCGCTTATTTTGCGCTCACCGCTGGAGATGCATTCCTCGAGCAGTCGGTCGTTGATCTCTTCCAGGCTTTCGCCCCGGGGAAGAGGGACCATGTAGTTGCGGCGGGCATAGCCCACAAAGCCCTCCACGCCGCCCTTTTCGTTGCCCCGCCCCGGAGTGCAGAAGCGACCCTCAAAGGTGTACCAGGAACGAAAGCGGACGAAGCTTTCCCGCTCCTTTCTGTCCTTGCCCAGGAGTATTTTCTCCACCGCGGACGTAAGGTTGTCAAAGATCATCACCGGAAAGACGCCACCGAAGTATTCAAAACCCCGCGCAAGCCCGTCAAAGAAGGCCTGCTGACGTTCGCAGGGGTAGAGGCGGACAAAGGGCATGCCGGAGTACTTCGATCTCATGCAGAACATCTTTACACGAACTTCTTCGCCGCCCAGGATGACCGTGGCGCTGCCCCAGTCGACTTCCGCCTCGCCCCTCGGAACGGGTTCCATGGGAACGAAGGCTTCGCTGCTTTTGAGACCCAGGCTCCTCTTAACCGACGCAACTTAGTGGCGCACCGTTGTCTCGCTTCCGGTGAAGCCGAGTTCTTTCACCAGGCGGGTGTATATTCGCTTTGCCGTGTGACGCTGCTTTTTGGGCTTTCCCAGATCCTCCTCAAGCCACTTGTAGATGACGTCGCGAAAGGGACCTAGCACAGGGCAGGGCTGGGTTTTCCTTTTGGAATAGCCCGTGTATTCGCCCCTAAGGACTTTTTTGACGGTGTTTCTTGAATGACCCGTTTCCCTGGCTATTTCACTGACGTTCTTGTTGTAAATACGATGGGCGGTCCTTATGTATTCGTACTGTTCCACCTCCAGCATCCTTTCCCCCTCCGGTATCCTCGACAGTTGTAAACTTTTCGCCGATGATACACGGAGCGATGGTCAGGTGGTCAATTTTCGGCTGTCGTTTCCACGAAAAGTGGTCAGTTTTAGAATAGCGAAACCAATGCTTAGAAAAGCAGGCTATGACCTAATTATAATAGAAGGTAAGGCCGATACTCCTGTTTATATTGTTATAGACGGTCCGAACGTAGAGCTTAAAGAAGCTTTCAGATTGAAACACCTTACGACTCAACAAAAAACATCATGCTTAAAAGCGATACTAGGGGATGATTATGAGGTTGCCTGCATTGGACCTGCCGGTGAAAAATGGTTCTTTTTTCAAATGTCATGTTTGGTAACGGTTCACGGGCTGCGGGAAGGACAGGAGCAGGCGCTGTTCTTGGATCAAAAAACTTGCTAGCAATAGCAGTGAGAGGGAAGGGTAAAATCTCAATAGCAAATGAGGGTTCTTTCTCTTTAGTTTGCCGCCTTAGCTCTGAAAAAATTTTAGGAAATCCTGATAATCTAGGAATGCGAATTGATGGTACAATTGGAGGTTTGGGGAAATGTGATATGGCCGGTGATTGGCCTACGATGAATTGGCGATCTAATTCATGGGGCAAGGGCCAGGATATATATGAATATTTCAAGAAAAATAATTTAGTTGGCTCAAAGGGTGTCAATGGACAGGGAAAATGTCATGGGTTAGGTACCAAAAATGGACAGGAAAAATGTCATCCCCCCTAGGGTATCTGCTCAAGAGAATGCTCACGGATCCTCTTTCTGCTAACCCTCTTTTCGTACTCCTTTTTCCA
>Ga0209718_1001054_pt1 | contig 33286 bp, 29 predicted proteins | sample AD_JPNAS1_MetaG_FD_184420 | JGI IMG/M metagenome (GOLD analysis project Ga0209718, IMG submission 184420) | Active sludge microbial communities of municipal wastewater-treating anaerobic digesters from Japan - AD_JPNAS1_MetaG (SPAdes) (version 2) | ecosystem: Engineered > Bioreactor > Anaerobic...
GAAGCAGCTCGCCGAACTCCAAGCCAAGCGCACGGAGCTCAGCCGCCTGCTCGCCGCCCTCGGCTAACGCCGCCGCGAGACGCATCCCGTTTCACCCAATCAAAAGCGCGACCGAAACCGGTCGCGCTTTTTTGTGTGCCGAAGGCGGGAGATGCCGGTGTCCGCAGAGGAGTCGGAACAGAATTGGGCCTTGCTCCGCAATTCGCTCTGGCAAAGCTTCATCTCAATGCGAGCAGCCACCATCCGCTTCGCCTTTCCCCATCGCTGTGCAACTGCGGTTTCGGCCACTGGCTTTGTCGCCCCCTTGGACAGGCCGCAACCAACAGTGCCGTGGGGCATCCATAATCGTTAATAGAGTAACTGCCCATGACTTTGAGTTACACCTTTCGTCCTGATGATGAGAAGCGCCTGCTACGGATAGTGGATCGGCTCACTATGCGCATGCCGTTCCTGATCGCTTTTGCCTTGGTAACGCCGCTCTTTATTTTCGCTGGCATCGCACTAGCGACCGAGGAGCTAGTGCCGGGTATACTGATTTTTCTCGTCGGGATAGGAGGCGTAGTTCGCGTCGCCTTGCATCTGCAACTTCGGGCTTCGATCAAACGCGGTTTTAGGAATGCGGTCCGTTCATCATCTGCGTGTTCTTGGATATTGGAGGAGGACGGAATCGCATCGGTAGATCAAAAAGAGAAAATGCTATGGTCGTCTTTCTCGCAGGCGCGTCTGTGCCCGGAAGGCCTGATATTTACTGGTGGCGCTTTTGCGTGGATCCCACGAGAGGCGATTCAGGGAGCTGTGGATATGGGATTTATTCGCGAACTTATGCTTAAGAATCGCATTCCCTATGAAGAGAGAGACTAACCGCGGTCCGATTCAAAGCCACCGTCTGGCTCATCACTGAACATTCTGCGAAATGCGTGGATTTGTTTCGATTATTGCCCTCTTGCTGACGTCAAGCTGCACGCTTTACGTCCCGGGACCTCATCCGCTGTTGGTCGTCCCGGACGGTTTCAAGGGGGAGATTATGCTCGTTGGTGATAAGGATGGCGGCGTTCAGTGGACGGGGGCGCCGTTGGTGATACCTGCGTCCGGAGTGCTGCGCATTTCCAATCTCGAGGCACTTGCTGACATTCGGCCGGATGCGTTCGATGCACGGTATTCTAGCGGGCGTCGGATTACGAATCGCAATCGAGGTGGAAATTGGGATGTTATAGGACTTTGGCCGATCTTAGTGATGCAGGATGACGACGAGACCTCCTTAGTCTATTTTGTTATTGGCACCTTTCATTCGAAGACCGAGTTCGAGAACTACCGGATGCATCACGATTGGAATCGGACACTTAAACGGATCCGAAGTGGCAAAGGATTAATAAATTATGAGGTTCATTAAGTGTTCCTTGCGTTACGGAGGACCTGACTGGGCGGCCCCCCTTGAGCCGACTATAGGCGTAGGTGGTGACTGTCCCTCGAATGGGTACAGCCGTTTCGTTTAGCGGCGCGAGGCGAGGTCCACGAGATCGTGCAGCCGTGTCACGTTATCATACGGGCCGAAATAATCGCACACAGCTTCGCCGATGGCGGTGGCGGTGGAGTCGATTTCCTGGACAGCGGGATCGTAGAGCATCACGCGCACGAGGCGCGGATGGGCGTCGTGTAAGTCGCGCCAGCGAAAGCCCCATTGCTCCATGGTGCTCGTCACGGCGCCCCGGCGGCCGAGTACTTGTACCGCGAGTGGGCGGGCGGGCGTGGCGAAGTAGTCCACGACGATGCGATTCTCCACCTTACCCTCCAGCCGGTGGTTGGTCTTGGCCTCGATATGGCGCTCGCGAAATACTTTTTCGACCGTCGCGCGGGCGACGTTGGGCGTCTTGGCCGTGGGTTCGTGCAGATAGGCCAAGTGGGCGATGCCAACCAGCGCCTCGGTGAAGAGGTGGATATCGGCGCCCGGTGCAGGCCATGGGAGGAGTCGGAATAGCTCCCAACCATCTCGTTTGAGTTGGTAGGTGTCGCACAGCTCGCGGATGCGCTGGGCGGTGACGTCGGCCTCGATGTTCTGGCCCGTCTGGGCAAGTTGCCAGAGTGTCTTGCCGCCATCGCTGAGGCGGGCGGTGGTGGCGGTGGGCTGTTCGAGACGGAGCACGATTTGCCAGCCGTCAGGATACGCTTGTGGTACGGCAAATTCGAGCCCGTGCGGAGTGGGCGCAATTTCGAGCGATTCCTGCCAGAAGGTTTGCAGGCTTTCGCGGAGGAGAGAGGCAGCGTGTGTGTGTTCGACGAGGCTCATACCAGTACCTCTGGAGCTTGCAGGTCAATCGCCCAAAGTGTGGCACATTTACGGATGAAGTCGTCGAAGTCCGTCGGGGTGAACGTGGGCAGTAGCTCGTGGCAATTATACTCCACGTGCGTGGTGGGCAGGTTGGGATCGCACCGGTTTTGATGCGAGCCGGCAGGGATGCGCTGTTTGGCGCGGAGATTTTGGCGACCGACAAAATTATGGCCAACTCCGCACACGCGATGGCCGCCGAGAATCAGCGCGGATTCGTAGGTGGGAGGCAGGCTGAGTTCTCCGGCTTTGCCCAGATAGCGCAGGTCGACAAATGGGCCGTCGAGCAAGTCGTGGATTTGTGCATGGCTGCTGAGGTAGACGAGGAGGTGATCGTGGCTCGTTGGCTGTCATGGGGCCTGTCGGAATAAGGCCCAGCGCTTCGTCCAAAGTAGCGGGAGCATCCTGCTCCCGTGATTGGCGCGGAAGGCGGGAGCAAGATGCTCCCGCTACTTTATAGGGATGATTTCCGGGCGGACCGGTCTTCCGCGGCGGCTCGTGGTAGCGCAGACTTCCAGTCTGCTCAGGAGGTGCAGGCTGGAAGCCTGCGCTACGCCGGCAGGACATGTCATGGGGCCGGTCCGCCTGCTTAGGCGGACGGACGGTAGAATGGACGGGCCGAAAATGGCTGCGTGGACAGATGGTGCTGGCTGCGCGTGCGTCAGCGCAGTTTGGCGAGGCGGTCGGCGAGGTCTTTGTTGGCGGCGTTGGCCTTGAGGCCTTCCTCGTAGCGGGCGAGGGCGCCGCCTTTGTCGCCCTGTTTTTCAAGGATGCGGCCGAGGTACAGGCAGAGCACGTCGGGACCCGGTAGGTAGGGGACGGAGGCCGCCAGACAGGCTTCGAGTGCGGTGCGTCCGTCGGCGAGGCGTTGGCCGCTTTCGGCGGACGTCACGCCGAGTTGATAGGAGGCGAAGAGGTTTTGCGGCTGCTGTTTGAGCGTGGCGTCGCAGAGCGCGAAGGCGTCGTCGTAGCGTTTGTCCTGAAGGTACAGGCGATGCGTCCAGTAAAACCCTTTGCCGGCGTCCTGCGTGGCGAGGACTTCGGCGTGGCGGTAGGCTTTTTTCATACTGCCGCCGACGAACCAGGGCGCGCCGCTGTAGAAGCCGATGAGCCACTCGCGGGCACCGGTGTGCGTGGGGGCGAGCTCGATCACGCGTTCGAGGGAGCCCTTGGCTTTGAACGCGAGGGGAATCGAGCTGCGTGGGCCGGAGAGCTCGCCGGCGAGCGTGCCCAGCTCGAAAAGTACGTCGGTGCGATCGGGGGCGAGTTCGGTGGCTTTTTCGAGGCAATCGAGGGCCTCGTCGGTTTTGCCGGCCTTTCGGGCGGCGAGCGCTTTTTGAAAGAGGCCATCGGCTTCGTTGACGACGGCCGTGGCGGAGTGTGCCGGCGCGGTGTCGGCATGTGCCGGAGCCGCGGCGGGTTCTTCGGCGGCGAGCGGAAGGACGGCGAATGCCAGAAGCGCGGCGGCGAGTTCAGCGCCGGCGGCGTTGCGGCGCGGGCGGGAGGAGCGAGTCGGAGATTTCATGGGAGGCTTGTTTGGGCTGAGGGCGTTGTCGTTGTGACGAAGCCCTCCGACGCGTCCCATCTGAGAACCGGCTCGTGTCGCGCGACAACTGGGCAGAGGTCATGCCGGTCACGGCTCACCCATGACGGCGGGAGCATTACCCATAAGGCGCCAGTGTTCGCCAAAGTGGCGGGAGCATCCTGCTCCCGCGATTAGCCGGAAGACGGGAGCAAGATGCTCCCGCTACTTTATGGGCACTCTTCCGCGACGGCTTGTGGCAGCGCAGACTTCCAGTCTGCTCAGGCGTGCAGGCTGGAAGCCTGCGCTACGGTCGGCAAAGGCGTGCGGTTCGCTCAGGCGGATGGGCCGGTGGCGCGATGCAGGGCGGCGAAAAAGGCGGCGAGTTTTTCCGGGTCGAGCCGGTCCTGCGTGCGCACGCCGCTGCATAGATCGAGCCCGAACGGGGCAACTTCGGCGATGGCGGCGGCGACGTTGGCGGCGGAGAGTCCGCCGGCCAGAAACACCGGCACGTCGACGGCCTCGCGGATGCGTCGGCTCAGAGCCCAGTTATGCACGCAGCCGGTGCCGCCCAGTTTTTTGACTGCGAGCGTGGGGTTGCCGGAATCGAGCAGGAGGGCATCGACGGCGGGCGCGAGCTCCTGCGCGCGGGCCAGGTCGGCTTCGTCGAGCACATGGACCACCTGTACGAGGCGGATGCCCGGCAGGCGCTCGCGGAGGACGGCGTAGGTGGCGTGCGCCTGGTAGTCGCAGAGCTGGATCGTGCTGGTGCGGCAACGCCGATGCTGGGCGACGATGGCCTCGGGATCGGTGAGCGAGGTGAGTAGAAACGTGGCCACCGGCGGCGGCACCTTGGCGGCGATGGCGGCGATCGCCGGCTCGTCGATCACGCCGGGACCGCTGGGCATGTGCGAGACCAGCCCGAGCGCCGACGCGCCGGCGGAGACCGCGAGGCGGGCCTCGTCGGGGCTCTTGATGCAGCAGATTTTTACGCGCGGGCAGTGGACGGGGTGCATGGGAAGAAGGCGAAAATTGAAGAGAGAAAAATGACGAGAGAAGAGGAGAGGGTGCCGGGTGAGATGACGGAGGGGCCACGACTCGCACGAATCACGATCTCAATGGGGCTTGGGCGGAATCGAGCCCAAGCCTGCCTTGTCGCGAAAGCCCCACGGCATCCGGGACGAGTCAGGCCGGGGGGCTTCACACGGGGCGACCGGGATCGCTGCGGTCGCTCAGTTATTCAACAGCAGGCTGGTGCGGTCGCCGGTGGCGAGGGTGACTTTGCCGGGGCTGCGGAGCGTGGCTTGCAGGTCGAGCAGGCGGAAGACGGCTTCGGCGACTTCGGGGGCGCGTTGCAGCTCCGCCAGCACCTGGCCGATCACGCGCGGGCGCACGGCCTGGGCTTCGCCGAGGCGTTGCGAGGCTTTCATGTCGGCTTGCGAGTGGATGAGGGCGACTTCGTTTTCGCCGGCTTGTTTCATGGCGGCGGTCACCTGGCGCAGGCGGTTGACGACCTTGCGCTGGATCTCGGCGATCATGCCGGCGTCGCGGAAGGCAACTTTGCGAATGTAGGTCGAGCCGAGGCTGAAGCCCCACTTGCTCGACGTCGGCGTGACTTCTTCGCGCACCTTGCGGGAGAGGGCGTCGCGGTTTTCGAGGAGCACTTCCAGTTTGAGGTTGGAGAGCTGTTTGACGACGGCGGTGGCGACGTTGGCTTTGAGGGAGCCCTGCGGGTCGGAGTTTTGGAAGAGGTAGGCTTTGGGGTCGGCCACGAGCGTCTCGAACCAGATGCCCACGCCCATGGGCGCGCCTTCCTCGGAGTTGACGAGCTGATTGCGCAGGTAGGATTGGCGGATGGCGGTGTTGACGGTGTAGGCCTTGCCGAAAAACGGCAGGAGGAGCGCACGCGGGCCGAAGTGCGCGATGGGCAGGAAGAGGCCGGGCTCGTCGACCTGGCCGATCACTTTTCCGAAGAGGGTGTACACGAGCACGGTGCGCTCGGGGAGCGTGCGCCAGAGCTGGAAGCCGCGGCCGAGGGCGATGGCGACCGGCACGGTGATAAACGTGAGGACGAAGGCGACGATGAGTCCGATGAAGAAGATCATGGGTGGGGGCGCTTAGAGGTTGATGACGGTTTGGGCGGCTTTTTCGCGCAGGGGGAGCGAGGCGTTGCGCAGGTAGGCGTCGAGCGCGGGGCGTCCGCCGGTGGCGTGGATGGCGGCGAGGGTTTTGCCCAGCTCGACGAGCGGGGCGGCTTCGGCGCCGGCACGGTTTTCGGCGATCTGCACGGCCTGCTCGGCCATTTTGAGTTTCTGGTCGGCGTCGGCCTTGGACTGGCTGATGGCGGCGGCGACCTGGTTTTGGGTGGTGTTGATGGAGGCGAGGGCCTCGTCGACATCGGAGGGCGGATCGATGGTGGTGATGAGGGCGGCGTCGAGCTCGATGCCGTAGCGGGCGGCGGTCTTGCGGCAGGATTCCTCCATGTAGCGGTTGATGCTGGAGAGGTTTTTGCGGAGGTCGTTGATCGAAACGCCCTCGGCGGCGGCGTGCTCGGGGTTGTCGCCCTGGAAAGTGGCGATGCGGTCGCGCAGCACGGAGATGAAATAGCCGAGCACGTGGACGGCGGGATCGGCGACGCCGAAGAGGTACGCGTAGAGGTTGCGCTCGCAGGGGCGCCAGCGGATCTGGCCGGTGACGGCGACGGTGAGGTTGTCCTTGGTGACGGCCTCAATCGCGTGCTGGGAGACCTCGGGGTCCCAGGTGATGTCGGTGGTCTGGATGGTCATGTCGATCCGGTGGAGTTTCTGCCACGGCCATTTGAAGTAGGGGCCGCCGGGCGGAATCACGCGGATGTTTGGGTAGTTGTAGCGTGCCTTTTCCTCGTCGGTGAGGAGATCGCCGAGCACGGGATCGTCGGCGGTGAAACCTTCGAGGCGTTGGGCGCGTCCGAGGGAGACGAGTACGCCGCGCTCGGTGGGGCCGATGGTGTAAACGCCGCAGAGCAGCGTGAGGAGTGCGGCGGAGCCGACGCCAAGACAGAGTCCTAGTAGGAGGAGCATGGTGGGGAAGGGGCTGATTCGCGGAGGGTTATAGCGGAGGTACAGGCGCGTGGCTATTACGATTCGTGGAGGTTTTTCCAAAACGCGGCAGGCGGGGAGCGTTTTGGGTGCTATTTTTCGTGGCCGGCGAGGCGATAGTGTTGGCGCAATTTTGCCTCCAGAAAGGCGGCGGCTTCTTGGGCTGCGGTCTGGCTGCGGAATACGCCGCCGATGGGAATCGGGAGTGCGAGCGGAAGGACGAGGGCGGAGCCCGCCTTCCTGGCTGCGGTTTGCATGAGCCCCGTGAGCAGGGTTTCGGCGAAGCCGCCGCCGCGATGGGAGGCGTCGCAGTCAAACATGAGCTGGTAGGTGCCGGCTTTGCCATGTTGTGCGCCGCCGAGCCCGGCCTGCACGGCGCGAATCCGGCGCGGGTCGACCTGGCGGGTTTTGCGGCCGAAGAGGCCACGGCTCGTGACCGTGATGGACTCGGGGCCAAACACGACGCGGGTCGGCCCGCGGAATAATCCGAGGATGCCGAGTAGAACCACCAGCCCGAGCAAGGCGACGACCACGACGGGGCCGGTGGCGGCGAGGTGGTACTTGTGGAGCAGGTAGGCGCCGTAGAGCAGCGTGCCGCTCATCCCGAGTGCGATCAACGCGCCGGCGCCGGGAAACGCGGGGGCAATCACCAGCGCGGGGTGGCCGGACCAGCTGGACTCATCCCAGCGGATGCCGGCGACATTGAGCCGCTCCTGCGGCGTGTGCCGGGATGCCTCGGCCGGCCGGAGCGTTTCCGTGTGGGCGGCTTCGCCTGGGATGAAAAACACTGGCACGACAAACGTGGTCTCGAAATCGATTCCGGAGGTGCGGGCGGAGACGGAGAGCTCCCAGCTGATGCGCGCGGCGGGATTGGTTGGCAGGCAGTCCGCATCGATGGGGATACGGACGGGGATCTCGCTGCCGCCGCGAGTGGGCGTGACGGCGGACTTGTCGATCTCGGCATCGCGGTGCCAGAGACCGTGCGTGTGCGTGCGGCGGTTGTTGCCAGAGCTGGTGGTCACTCGTTGCACACAGCGCAGGGAGACGATGGGGTCGGTCTCGGGGTGAAATCCGCGCGGGATGACAATCCGTCCGTCCAACACCCCTCCGATGGGCACGGGGCTGCGTGGCAAAATCAGATGGCAGGGACCGTATTTCAGACGGCGCCAGGTGACATGCAGGGCTGCGACGAGCAGTCCTACTCCGACTAGAGGAAAGAGGAGGACGATCAGCGCGGCTTGGTGGCCGGCTCGGATTTCCGGGAGGGCGAGCCACCAGAATGCCGGCCAGGCGCCAGCGTTCCAGAGCAGGGCGAAGAACCACCAGAAGGCGAGGTGTGCGCTGTCGGTGGAGGCGATTTTTCCCCGAGCCCAGTCGGCGCGCTTCATCCAAGGTTGCAGTGGCGAAACACGCTGCGGCGTGCGCTGGGGGCGAAGGGGTAGAGCCATGGCGTCATGCAAAAAGTCGAAGGTCTGAGGGCAATCCCGGAGCTGTTACACAGAGCCGCTTAGTTTCCACGTCGCGGCCGGGCGCGGGCGTCGATGTGAGTGTGCGCGGCCTGCTTGTCAGCGTGGCGTGCGTACGCACACTGGGCGGCACATGACCCCTGATGCGTGGATCGTCCTCGGCCTGATTGCCCTCATGATGGTGGCGTTTATTTCCGACCGTTTCCCGGCCGAGTCGGTGGGGATCGGCGGTGCGGTGGTGCTGTTGCTTTCGGGCATCCTCACCCCGGGCGAGATGCTCTCGGGGTTTAGCAACCCGGCGACGGTGACGGTCGCGTGCATGTTCATCCTCAGTGGCGGGCTGCAAAAGACGGGGGCGCTGGCGGCGCTCGGTGCGGCGCTGATGCGTGTGGCGCGCTGGCCTTGGCTGCTGCTGCTGTTGATCATGGTGGTGGTGGGCGGAATCTCGGCGTTCGTGAACAACACGGCGGCGGTCGCGGTGCTGCTGCCGCTGGTGCTGCAGGCGGCGCGGCTGCGTGGGCTGCCGGCCTCGCGCTTCCTGATCCCGCTTTCGTATGCGTCTCAGTTTGGGGGCGTGTGCACGTTGATCGGGACTTCGACCAACCTGCTGGTCAACTCGATCGCGGTGCAGGCGGGGTTGCCGGCTTTCTCGATGTTCGAGTTTGCCCAGCTGGGTGGGCTGCTGTTCGCGGCGGGGACACTATACTTGTGGTGCCTGGGGCCGTGGCTGTTGCCGTCTCGGCCGACTGACGATCTGGTGGTGCGCTACGGGTTGGGCGAGTACATGACGGAGTTGCGCGTGATGCCGGGCTCACCGCTGGTGGGGCGGAGTTTCAGCTCGGCGCGGCTCCCGGGCGGCGAGGGCATCCGCTTGGTGGAAGTCATGCGGGCGCGGCGGCGGCTGGAGGTGCCACAGGAGGCTCTGCTGGCGGTGGACGATCTGTTGATCGTGCGTGGGGGGGCGAGGGAGCTGTTGGCGTTGCGAGGGCGGGCCGGGCTGGAGCTCAATCCGGAGTTCAAGCTGCGCGATGCGGTGCTCCAGGGGGACGACTTGATGCTGGCGGAGGCGATCGTGGCGCCGGGGGCGCCGTTTGCGGGGCAGACGGTCGGGGATCTGCGGCTGGGCGAGGCGCATGAGCTGGCGGTGCTGGCGCTGCAGAGGCACGGGGCGGCGCTCAACGAGCGGCTCGCGCACACCCCGCTGGAAATCGGAGACATCCTGCTGGTGCTGGGTCGGCGGGAGGCGGTGCTGCGGCTGACGCGCGATCGCGATTTCATCCTACTGGGGGAGGTGTCCGCACCGAAGCTTACGCGGGGGCGTGTGCCGTGGTCGCTGGGGATCATGGGGGGCGTGGTGGCGCTGGCCGCGCTGGGCGTGATCGACATCCTGCCCGCGGCGATGCTCGGCGGGCTGGCGTTGTGGGCGACCGGGTGCCTCAAGACCGAGGAAATATTCGAGTCGGTGCAGTGGCGGGTGGTGGTGCTGCTGGCGGCGATGATTCCGCTCGGCATCGCGCTGGAGAAGACCGGGGGGGCGGCGTGGTTGGCGCAGCGAGCGTTTGCGCTGGGCGGTCACGGGTCGCCGTGGGTGGCGCTGGCGGTGATCTATCTGCTGACGGCGGTGCTCACGGAGTTTATGAGTAATAACGCGGCGGCGGTGCTGCTGGCGCCGCTGGCAATCGGGGCGGCGCAGACGCTTGGGGCCGACCCGAAGCCGTTTTTGATGGCGGTGGCATTCGCGGCATCGACCAGTTTTGCGACACCGGTGGGCTATCAGACCAACGCGATGGTCTATACGGCCGGCGGATACCGGTTCGCCGATTTCGCGCGGGTGGGGATCCCGCTCAACCTGCTTTTCTTTGCGATCGCGGTGTGGGGTATCCCGCGCTTCTGGCCGTTTTGAACCGGGGCATCTGGGGGGCTGAAGGGCCGCCCGGTGGCGCCGCTCGATCGAAATCGGGGGGGGGCGTTTAAAAAGCCAGTAAACTATTGGCTTTTGAATGATTCTCACTGGCTGGGGGGGGCCGATCGGGGCAATTGGACGTGGGTATTTCTTCCCATTTGCGACCCCTATTCCCCCTATGAGATCAACTGCTTTTTTGATGTGTGTGGCGCTCCCCCTGTCGGTGTGGGGGACGACGGTGTCCGACACGGCTTCGGTGGAGCCCCAGCAGGTCCAGCCGACGGGAGCGGCTCCGGTGGAAGAGGTCGCGAAGGCAGAACCTGCTGTTGCAGAGCCTGCAGTGGTAGAACCCGCGGCTGCCGCTCCGGCGCCCGCAGTGGTGCTGCCGGCCGCGCCGGCGCTTTCCGGGCGTGCGCTGTCGGCGTCGAAGGCGGAGCTGGTATGGTCGGATTGTCAGCTGGCGAACCAACGGGATGCGGGGTTTACGTTGCAACTGAAAGCGCAGGCGGAGCGGGAGTGGCGGGTGGCGCGGTCTGTGGGCCCGGATTTGCTGATGGTGAGTGTGGAGGGCCTGGCTCCGGAGACGCAGTACGAGTTTCGTGTCTGGGCCTCGAATGCGGCGGGCACGACCTGCTCCAACGTTTTTACGCTGACCACGCCCGTCGATGAGGCGGTGGCCACGGCGATCGATGCGCTGCGTGCGCGCAACATCTACGCGTCGGGCGTCGGGCAATCGTCGTCGCTTCTGTTGATGCCGGCGCCCGATGTGGTGGCGCAGGTGACGACGCTCTCGACGCGCGCCCAGCTGCTCTCGGGCAACTCGGTCGTGGTGCCGGGACTGGTGTCGAGTCCGGCGGGCTTGCACTCGTTTGTGCTCCAGATGGGCGAGGCGCCGCTGGCGGCGACGGAGGCGACGGGCGGAATGGGGGCCGGGGTGGATTTTGAAGTGGTGGACCGGTTGGCGGCGTCGGCCGGGATGGAGGCGACGCCGGCGGTTTACAGCGCGAATTTGGAAGGGGTGGCGAGCGGGGACGGAATTTCGGCGGTCGAGTCGTATCGTCCCGTCCCGTTTGTGCCGAGGGCTGGCTGGCGGGTGGCGTGCCGCGCGCAGCTTGGCGGGGACAACGCGGTCTATGTGCCGTTGATCGTGGTTTCCCCGGAGCCGAAATCGCTTCGCATGCGCGTGGTGGGCGAACTGCCGCCCCATGCGGAGTTGCTGCCGCAGGTGATCCGCCAGGAGCCGGAGATCGAAGTTCTTTCGGGTGAGGTGCGGGTGGCGTTTGCCCCCGAGCTGCCCGTGCCGGTGGCCGCTCCTGTGACACCGGAAATAGCGCCCGAAGCGGCGGCGGGCCAGCCTGCGCCTGCGCCCGAGGTGGCGGCGGTGCCGGCGGCCCCTGTCGCCGTGGCGCCCGTGCATGAAGTCGAGTTGATGCCCGTGCTCGCCAAGGGCGTTTACACGGTGCGCATCACGGGCAAGGTCGCCAAGGCCGGTCCGGTGTCGATCGAGATCTGGGCGCAGGAATAGCCGCGCTCAGGTGCGGGCGGCGCGGGCTTGTTCGTAGAGGCGAACGTAGTCTGCGGCGCTGCGTTCCCACGAAAAATCCTGCGCCATGGCCTGCTGGATCATGGCCTGGTGGTGGGCGGGCCGGTCGTAGTAGGTGCTGACGGCCCAGCCGATGGTGTAGTAGAGCGCGGAGGCGCTGGGATCCCAGAATTTGAAGCCGGTGCCGGTGCCGTGGGTCTCGTCGTATTGCTCGATGGTATCGTCGAGCCCGCCGGTGGCGCGGACGATGGGGAGGGTGCCGTAGCGCAGCGAGTAGATCTGGTTGAGCCCGCACGGCTCGTAGCGTGAGGGCATGATGAAGAAATCGGAGCCGGCGGTGATCCAGCGCGAGAGGGCTTCATCGTAACCGATATGAGTGCCCACTCGCCCGGGGTAGCGGGCGGCGAGCCCGCCGAAGTAGTGCTCCAGGTCTTTTTCGCCGGAGCCGAGGATGGCGAGCTGCACCTGCATCGAGCGCAGGAGCTCGTCGCAGGTGGCGGCGAGCAGATCGAGGCCCTTTTGACCCACGAAGCGGCTGACGACGCCGAGGATCGGCACGCGTGGCGACTCGGCCAGCCCGAACCGCTGTTGGAGTTTGCGTTTGCAGACGGCTTTTCCGTTCAGGTCGGCGGCGTCATAGTTGGCGGGCAGATGAAGATCGTGGGCGGGATCCCAGGACTGGTAATCGGCGCCGTTGAGGATGCCGCGGTAGCGCTCGCCCTTGCCGTTGAGAAAAGGAGCGAGGCCGCAGCCACCGGCCGGGGCCTTGGTCTCACGGGCGTAGTTGGGGCTGACGGTGTTGACGGCGTCGGCATAAACGATGCCGCCCTTGAGGAAGTTGATGGCGCCGTGGGCTTCGAGTTTATCGGGTGTGAAATTGTCCCAGCGCAGGCCGAGATAGGCAAAGTCGGTGGCCGGATAGACACCCTGATAGGCGAGGTTGTGGATGGTGAGCACACTCGCGGCCTGGCCGAGGATCGGATCGTCCCAGTGCCAGATTTTGAGGTAGGCGGCGGCGAGGGCGGTCTGCCAGTCGTGGGCGTGGACGATGTCGGGTTTGAAGCCGAGATCTTTGCAAAGTTGCAGGCCGGCGCGGGTGAGGAAGGCGAAGCGGCGGGCGTTGTCGGCGTAGTCGCGAAACGCGGCGTCGTGGTAGAGTCCCCAGCGGTTGAAGTACTGTTCGAACTCGATGAAGTAAACGGGCACGCCGTCCATGTCGGCGCGGTGGACGGCGCACCATTCCTGGCGGTCGCCCATCCAGACGCCCATCGGGCTGAGGACGGGCTCGATTTTGAGGCGCACGCGGTCGATCGACGAGTAAAGCGGGAGGACGACCATCGACTGATGGCCGAGCTGGCGCAACGCCTTGGGAAGGGCGCCGACGACATCGGCGAGCCCGCCGGTTTTGGCGTAGGGTACGCACTCGGACGAGAGCATCAGGATATTCACGCGGAAAAAAGGTCGAGGGTTGTGCGTAGGTAGTCGGCAACATCCGGGCGGCGCGAGAGTACATTTTTTGCCGAGAGGGGTTGCCCAGAGCCCGCAGACTTTTAGGGTGGCCGTATGAAAACACCCCTGGCTCTGACGCGTCGCGATGCCATGAAGACTCTTGGCCTCGGGGCGGTGGCGTTGGGATTGGGGCTGTACGGGCGTGCGGAGGAGGTGGGCCATGCGACGAAGTCGGCGGTGGTGCCGCCGCAGCCCTTTACGCTGCCGCCGTTGCCTTATGGCTACGATGCGCTGGCGCCGTATATCGATTCACGCACGCTCGAACTGCACCACCTGAAACACCACCAGGGCTACATCGACAGCGCGAATCGTGCGCTGGCGGAGTTTCCCGAGCTCCAGAAAAAGACGGCGGAGGAGCTTTTGAAAAACATCGGGACGGTGCCGGCAAAAATCCGCGCGATCGTGCGCGACCAGGTCGGCGGGCATGTGAACCACACGCTTTTCTGGCAGGTCATCGGCCCCGACGGCGGTGGCGCTCCCATGGGCCCGCTGGCGATGGCGATCGACCGGACCTTTGGCTCGCTGGATGCGTTTCGCGAGCGTTTCACCGATCTGGCGATGCGCCGCTTTGGCAGTGGCTGGGCGTGGCTCGTGATGCTCGCCGACGGCCGCGTGGAGGTGACATCGACGGTCAACCAAGATTCGCCGCTGATGGCAGGGCAACATCCGCTGCTCGGCGTGGACGTGTGGGAGCACGCCTACTATCTCCAATATCAGGAGCGCCGGCTCGACTATCTGTCGGCCTTTTGGCGCGTCGTGAACTGGCGGGCGGTGGAGGCGAACTACGCGGCGGCGCGCGTGTGAGCGCGCCGGCCGGCGATCAGCTCTTCAGTCCGAACCGGGCGATCACTTCCTTCGCCAGGTGTTTGTAGGCGGTGGCGCCGGGCGAGAGCGGGTCGTAGTCGAAGATGGTTTTGCCGAAGCTCGGCGCCTCGCTGAGGCGCACCGTGCGCGGGATGACCGTGTCGAAGATTTTGTCCGGCAGGTGCTTTTTTACCTCGTCGACGACCTGGCGGGAGAGGTTGGTGCGGGTGTCGAACATCGTCATGACGATGCCGCCGACGTCGAGGTCCGGGTTGATGCCGGCGGTCTTGAGTCGGTCGACGTTGCGCAGGATCTGGCCGAGGCCTTCGAGCGCCATGTATTCGCACTGGAGCGCGATGAGCAGGTGGTCGGCGGCGACCAGACTGTTCATCGAAAGCATGCCGAGGGCGGGTGGGCAGTCGATGACGATGGCGCGAAACTGGTTGCCGGTGCGCAGTGGCTCGAGGACGCCGCGCAACTTGGCGAGGTAGTTTTCCGTCTGGGCGAGCTCGATCTCGATCGCGGCAAGGTCCTCCTCGCTGGGGATGACGGAGAGCCGCTCGTAGGCGGTCGGCGTGATCATTTCGACGGCGGTGCCTTCGCCGTGCAGCGGGCCGTAGAGACTGCGGCCGGCCTGTTTCTCGACACCGAGGGCGCTGGTGGCGTTGGCCTGCGGATCGAGGTCGATCAGCAGGGTGGGGATCTTTTTGTCGGCCAGCGCGGCGGCGAGATTGACGGCGGTGGTGGTTTTGCCGACGCCGCCTTTCTGGTTGGCGATGGTGAAAATGGTGGTGGGCATGGGCGCTCCTCGGGTTTTGCGAAAGGCCGGAGGGTTGCGGGGGGCCGGCGCGCTTTCAATGGGAAAGCACAGATCTTTGCGCGGCCGGCGTCGGAAAACAAAAAGGGCGCCGCACGCGGTGCGGCGCCCGTGGGGAAACCTGTGGCGAGGGTCAGGCCGCCGGCGTGAAGCGCAGCACGGTGCCGCTCTCGGCGCTCTGGTAGGCGAGCAGGATCAACTGGAGGGTGTTGCGAGCATCGGCCAGCGTGGACTCCGGCTTGGTGCCATTGATCAGCAGGTCGGAGAAGGCGCGGGCCTGGCCCACGAAGGAGTTGCCGTAGTCGGTGTCGGTTTCGCGGCGCTGGCCATTGACGTAGAGAGCGTCGGTGACCTCCAGCGAGCCCTCGGTGCCGACGATGCGGATGCCATCGACGGCGCCGCCGTGGTTGTTGGTCCACGACTGGAAGATCGAGCCGAGTTTGCCGTCGGCGTACTGGAGCTGGATGTGGGCGACGTCTTCGCCCTCCATGCCGGTGAGCACCAGGCGGCTTTTAAACGCGTGCAACGCGGCGGGGCAGCCGAGCAGGTAGAGCGACTGATAGACCTGGTGGTGGCCGCTGTCCATGAGGGCGCCGCCGCTGCCGAGGCTGAGCTTGGCGCGCCAGCCCTGGGCGTGCTCGGCGGAGATGGTGTGGTTGCTGGAGACGGAGGCGAAGACGATGCGCCCGAGCGCGCCGCTGCGTACCACGTCGCGGGCCGCGCGGACGGCGCCGCGGTAGACGAAGTTGTGCGCGGGCATCACGGGCACGCCGGTGCGCGCCACGCTCGCGCGGATGGCGTCGAGCTCGGCGAGGGTGGTGACGACGGGTTTCTCGACGAGCACGGGCTTGCGCAGCTCCTGGCAACGCAGCACCTGCGAGTAGTGCTCGGTGTTGCGGCTGCCGAGGATGAGGGCGTCGATTTCAGGATCGGCCACCATCTTTTCGAACGACTCGTAGGGCTTGAGCTTCCACTCGGCGCAGAGCTGATCGCGGCGGGCGAGATTGGAGTGCGCGCACAGGCCGGTGATCGCGGCCTGGGGATTGTTGCGGAAACCCTGGAGGTGAAACGGGGCGATGAAGCCGGTGCCGACGAGACCGAGGCGGAGCTTTTTCATAGGCGGAATGGGGGATTGGCTCAGGCGCGCGTCCAGTCGATGACGGCGGTGAGCACTTCGTTTTTGCGTTGTTGGAGGGCTTGGTAAATGGCGGGGGCGTCCTTGGGGGCGAGCGTGTGCGCGAGCATCGGGGCGAGCTGCAGGCGCTTTTGCGCCATGAGGCGGAGGATGACCTTGAGGTTGCCCTCCATCGTGTAGGGAACGTGTCCGCCGGCGTCCTCGCGCACGGGCAGGCGCCACTCGTGGGCGCCCTTCACGGTGACGCAGCCGTTGCCCCAGAGATGGGAGCCGTTGAGGAAGTTGGTGAGATTGGCCTGATGGTCGCCGCGCGGGGAGCCGAGCACGATGAGCTCGCCGAGCGGGCCGGCGAGGCCGATCGCGTTTTCGGTGACGGCGGGCGCACCCGTGGCATCGACGACGGTGCGGGCGAGCGCACCGCCGGTGAGCGCGCGGAGGCGCTCGCGCAGATCCGGCCCGGCGGGCAGGACGTGGCGGATGCCGCAGGCCTTGGCGAGCTCCAGACGGCCGGGGCTGACGTCGACGGCGACCACTTCGCAACCGGCCAGGTTGAAGAGCTGCGCGGCAAAGTTGCCGACGGCGCCGAGGCCGACCACGACGACCCAGTCGCCGAGTTGCGACTGCGCGATGCGCACGGCGGTGAACGCGACCTGGGCGAGCCGTGCGCACGCGGCCTCTGCGGCGCTCACTCCGGCCGGCACGGGCACGATCATGTTGGACGAAAAATCGCGGGCGCAGTGGCGGCTGTGACTGAACACGCGGTCGCCGACCGAGAGGCCTTTCACGTCGGCGCCGAGGGCGGCGATGCGTCCGACGGCTCCGTAGCCGGGGATGTAGGGAAGGGGCGCCCAGCCTTCTTTGCCGCTCAGGATCGCGAGCTCGGTGCCGGGGCTGATCACCGAGGCTTCGGTGTCGATCAGGACCTGGTCGGCGCGGAGCTGCGCAGGATCGATTTCAGTCTGGCCGAGGGCCACCTGGCCCGGGGCGTTAAAGATGATCGCGGGAGTCTTCATGGTGGGGAAACGGGCAACGCGACCGTCCGGGTAGGGAGTCGGGCGGCGGCATGCGGCCAGCAAGAACCTCGGGCGTGTGCCGGGCGAGTGCGAAAACTCCGCTAGCCTAGTGTCTCGTTAGTATCGTTACCCGCGGCGGCGCGCGATCACGGCGGAGGCTTGAACCACGGAGTCACGGAGGGCACGGAGAACACCGCAGCGACGCGGCAAACCACCGAGGAATGCGCAGAGACCAGTCTCACGCGCCTGCTTTCACCCTTCGTGCTTCACGTCCCGCCCACCAACACGCTCGACTTTCAGGGGGGCCACGATCTTGCTTGGAGACACGCCGCCGCCCTCGCATCGCCTCGATGCAAACTCAAAAATCTTCCTAGAAAACCCGCAAACCCATGCCTGCGCGCTTCATCCCAATTCAGGTCATGCAACGCGGTAAGGGTGAATAACACTGTCGGGCGAAGAAACATGAAGGACGTGCGCGACTACCTCATTGACCAAACAGGGCTCGATTTTCAGCGCATGTTCGAGAACTGGAGCTGGCGCCTTTCTGGATCGTTCACGGTGTGGCTCATCACCCGCTTCGGTGACCTTTTCATCACGCAGGACGATGGCGGCGTTTGGTGGCTCAGGCTCGACGACGGCAGCTACACGCGTGTCGCGGCTTCAAAAGAAGAGTTTCTCAGCCAGATCGACGACGGAGCCGCAAATGACCGGTTGATGATTCCGCTGGTTGATCGTCTTGTGGCCGCCGGGAAGGCACTGAAAGAGAAAGAGTGTTACGCCTTCGTGCAGTTGCCGATCTTGGGTGGCGACTACGTCGTCGAGAATGTTGTCGTCCGAGACCTAGCATTTCAGTACGCAGCTCTCGGCCCTGTCTTCGAAAAGATAAAAGATCTACCCGATGGTGCTCAGTTTAGCTTTAGGATCGAAAACCAAGAAGACGCCCACCCAGGCGGCACAGACAACTCAGGGGCTGCGCCCCGTCGTGTCTGATCTTTGGCGTTGGCCGAAACAAGATGACGACCTTCGACGACATCGAGGAATTCCGCCGGAGCCCAGAAGCCATGGCGTTTGCCAGCGCCTGGCTTGCGGAATCGAAAAGTCCCGAGGCTTGCTGTGCTCACATGACCAATCTTGCGATCTGGCAGAAGAGTAACCCTCACCAAGCGCTTGGGATTATCCTGAACCTCATCGACCAAGTGAAAGAAGATGAAGAGGTCGCAGAGATGATCGCGATGGGACCTGCTACGGAGATCGTGGAGTCGACCGCAGGAGATTTCACACCGATCCTCCAGCAAGCGATCTCCACTTACCCGATGTTCGCACTCTGCACAAAGTGGCATCGAGAAAACTCAGCCGACCCACGCTGGGCACGCCTCTCGAAGGCATGAAGGCCCGTTGCAGGGACAAGGCTGAAAATGGCTGTGCAGCGCGGCTGGCCGGGTAGGGAATCGGGCGGCGGTGCGCAGCCAGCAAGAACCTCGGGCGCAGGCCGGGCGCGTGCGAAAACTCCGCTAGCCGCGGCTCAGGCGTCGCGTGCGCCCAGGAGTCCGGCCCACTGTGCGAAGACGAGCTCGCCGATGTCGGCGAGAGTCTCGGCGTGTTGCGCCGTGCTGGCGGCGAGTTGTTCGGGCGTGGTGCCTGTGGCGGCGAGAAGTTCGGCCTTGAAGGTCTTTGCCATGCGGCCGGCGGCGAGTGCGTCGACTTCCAGATGGAAAAGGAACCCGTAGGCGTTTTGACCGAAGCGGAACGCCTGATACCGGGTGAGCTCGGAGCGGGCCAGCGCGGTGGCGCCTTCGGGCAGGTCGAAGATGTCGCCGTGCCAGTGGAAACCGGTGAACTTTTCCGGCAGGCCCTGCCAGAGCGGGTCGCGGCGGGCGGCGGCGCTCAGCGTGAGCTCGTGCCAGCCGATCTCCTTGCGGCGGCCGGGATGCACCGAGGCGCCGAGCGCGGCGGCGAGGAGCTGGCTGCCGAGGCAGATGCCGAGGATGGGGTGTTTGCTCGCGAGTGCGGCGCGGATCAGGGCGAGCTCGGCGCGCAGGTGCGCGAGTTTATCCTGATCGTACACGCTCATCGGCCCGCCCATGACGACGAGCCCGGCGTGGCGGCCGAGCGTGCGCGGCACGCGGTCGCCGCGGTGGATGCGGACAAATTCGAGCCGGTAGCCTTGCGCGCGCAGGACCTTGCCGAGTAGCCCGGGCCCCTCGCAGGCGACGTGTTGGAGGACGAGGACCGTGGGGCGTGTGGCGCGCATGGGACGGTTAAAGCTTGGTGCCGGCGACGAGCTCGGCGGCGAGCGTGCGCAGCGCTGGGGCGATGCGGTCGCGTTGCGCGAGATTGTCGCGGATCACGTTGACGAGTGCGCTGCCGACGACGACGCCATCGGCGCAGGCGGCGGTCTGCGCGACGTGCTCGCGGCTGGAAATGCCAAAGCCGACGACGACCGGGAGGTGGGTGTGGCGTTTGATGCGCGCCATGGCCTCGGGGATGCCGGCGGCGATCTCGTTGCGCACGCCGGTCACGCCCTCGCGGGAGACGTAGTAGATGAAGCCGGTGGTGGCGGCGGCGATCTTGGGCAGGCGCTCGTCAGGCGTGGTAGGTGCGACGATGAAGACGGTGTCGAGGGCGTACTTTTTGCAGGCGGCGGCGACCTCGCCGGCCTCTTCGGGTGGCAGGTCGAGGGTGAGGATGCCATCGACGCCGGCGGCCTTGATGTCGCGGATGCTGGCATCGACGCCGTTTGCGAAGACGAGGTTGTAGTAGGTGTAGAAAACGATGGGCGTCTCGGGGAACTCGGCACGGATGCGGCGGACGAGTTCAAGGACGCGGGCGGTGGTGCTGCCGTGTTCGAGGGCGCGCTGGGCGGCGAGCTGGTTGGTCAGGCCGTCGGCGAGCGGGTCGGAGAATGGGACGCCCAGTTCGAGGACATCGACGCCGCCTTGGAGGACGGCGCGGCAGGCGGCCAGCGACGTGTCGAAATCGGGATCGCCTGCGCAGAGGTAGGCGACGAAGGCGGCACGGTTTTGCGCTTGGGCGCGGGCAAAGGCTTGGGCGATGCGTGACATGGCTTGATTGGACCTGAAAAAGGCAGGCGCGGGCAAAGCGAAAATGGGTGCGCGGGTGGAATCTGTTGAGTGCGTGGCGGGCGGAACACTTTGGCGGTGTGGCGTGGCGCCAGAGTGCTGGCGCAAAAAAGCCCACCTCGCGATGAGGTGGGCTTTAAAGTGGTGGGAGTAGATGGACTCGAACCATCGTAGACCGTTAGGTCGGGAAATTTACAGTCTCCTGCAATTGCCGCTATGCGATACTCCCAAAAAGGAAGGCGAAAAAAGAACGCTTTTGAGGGCTGAGTCCAGTACCAATTTTGGAAAAATTGCGGGACAAAAAAGGCGGCCCCGGAAAGGGGCCGCCGCAAAGGGAAGTCAGACTCAGAGCTGGCTGGGCTCGCTCTTTTTGAGCTCGGCGTCGATGAGGTCCTCGATGGTGCCGCTGGCGGTGAGGCCGCCTGTCATGCGACCGAGCTGCTCCTTGACTGCGACATACTCGGGGTTGTCGGTGGCGAGCGTGGGTGTCTGTTTGTCGACGGCGTGGACGAGCAGGCCCTTGTCGGCGTTGATCACCATGTCGGATACGTCGCCCTTGTTCAGATTTTCGAGGGTGCCGTAGACCGAGTAGTCGAGGTTTTGCGGGCGCTGGCGGAGGGTGAAGGCGGGGATGGTCTTGGCCTCGATCTTGACACCGGCGGAGGTTGCGGCGGATGCGGCAGCGGCTTCAAAACTGGCGCCGGTTTTGAGCTGGGCCTGGATGGCCTGCTTGATCTGGCGGCCGACATCGACGAAGCGTTTGCGCTTTTCATTTTCGGCGTAGTCGGCGGCGACGCGGTCGCGGACTTCGGCGAGAAGCGGATCGCGAGCGGGGATGGTTTCCTGCCAGATGAGGATGACGGCGCCCATGGGGGCGGGGATGGCGTCGGAGAAGCAGCGCTCGGTGTTGAGCTTGAAGGCTTGCTGGGAGACCTCGGGGGAGCCGCCAAACTCAGCGGGGCCCTGTTCTTCGGTAAAGGGGGCGATGGGTTTGACGGTGAGTTTGCGGGACTCGAGAAGTTTGCCAACGGAGACGGGCGTGACCTGGTTCTCGTAGAGGACGACGGTGAGGTCGGCGGCCTCCTTGAGGGCGCGCTGGCGGGCGCGCTCGACGCGGAGGGCCATGAGGACCTGTTCCTTCACTGCATCGAACTCGGGGGCGACGGCCGGTTTGCCCTCCTGCGGCTTGGCCGCAAAGCGCATCGGGTTTCGGTCGAAGAATGCCTTGGCGTCGTCGTCGGTCACGGTGACCTGTTCGAGGTAGGGCATGAGGGGGATTTCGACGTAGCCGCCGCTGAACTTGGGGGCGATCTGATAGCGGAAGGAGTTGCTGGCGAAATACTGACCGAGCTCGGTCTCCGAAGGGGAGATGGAGGGCTGGTAGCTGGCGTAGTCGACGGTGGCCGTGGCGAGGGTCCAGCGGGTTTCCGTGCGGAGGAGCTGCTGCTGGACGTCGCTCGCGAGGACGTAGCCGGGGCCGGCGAAAAGTTTTTGGACCTGCTCGATGCGGCAGTCGTCGGCGAGGACGCGGCTGACGGCGGCTTCGCTGAAGTTGGCGTTGGCCTTGATGGTGTCGCGGAAGCGGGCGTAGGCCGCGGGATCAAACTGGCCGTTTTCGCCGGCAAAGGGGCGGAGGGTCTTGATGTAGTCGGTGATCTCGCTGGTGGTGGGCTTGGGCAGGTTGAGCTGCTTGGCGAGCGCGATCTGGGCGTGGCGGTTGAGGGCGTAGCGCTGGAGTTGCTCGCTGCTCAGGCCGGAGTATCCGATTTGCAGATAGGCGCTGAGGCTGGCGTCGGCCCCGAGGCGCTGGGAGTCCTCGGTGGAGCCGAGGTTGACGCCGAAGAAGGGGCGGGCGATGGAGCGGCGCTCGGCACGCCCGATGCCTGGGGACGCTCCGATCGTAAATACGAAAGAGATGACGATGAGGGCCAGCAGGACCGCAAAGATGGTGCGGAAGTGGTTTTGGAACGTGGTCTGAATCCAGGAGATCATGGAAACCGGCGAAGCTAGGTCGCAACCTGCTGCTGGCAAGGGCGAAGTTGGCCGATCGCCGAGGGGAAATCAGGCTTTGGCGGAGCGCGCTTCGTGAGCGGCGGCCGGCGGGAACGGGTGGTCGGCGAGGAGCTGGTCGAGCGGGGTGACGAAGAAGCCGGCGCGGGTGGTTGCCGCGAGTTCGTCGTCGTAGCGGCCGAGGAGGGGATCGGTGCCGGCGAGGGTGCAGCCGACGGGGTCGTCGCCGTAGTTGTCGTCGAGGGCCTTGAACTCCTGGAGGGTGATGCGCGAGAGCGGGCGTGCGGGTTGATAGCGGTAGTCGTTGCCGCTGCGGTCAGCCGGGGGCACGGGGGTGATGAGGCGCATATCGACGAGCCGGTTGAGGCATTCGTTGATGATCTGCGTGGGGACGCGAAGAAGGTCGCCCATCTCCGGGGCGGAGTACGGGGATTGGCAGTTTTGAAAGCGTCGGCAGACGCAGAGCAGGACGGCGAGGGAGACGCGTTCGCGCATGCTCTCGGCGAGGTGCCCCCACGCGGCCTGGCTGTTGCGGAAGTGGACGTTTTGGGTGGCGTAGCTGACCTGTCCGCCGATGAGCACGAAGAGCCAGAAAACGTAGAGTCCGAGCATCAGGATGGGGACGATGCCGACGGAGCCGTAAAGGCTTTTGGTCTGGAGGACGCCGCGCAGGTAGAAAAACGCGAGGAGGTTGTTGAGAAAAACGAGGGCGGTGACGACGGCGGCGCCTGCGATGGCGGAGCGCCAGAACACGTGGGTGTTGGGAACGAATCGGTAAAAGAGGGTGAGGACGGCGAGCAGGGTGGTGATAGAGAGCAGGGGCAGCGCCCAGCGCAGGGCGGAGACGAGCTCGGCGCCAAAGGGGAGTCGGCCGACGAAGACGTTGATGAAGGCGCCGGCGCCGAGGGCCGTAAAGGCCGTGAAGAAGAGGACCGCGCCGAGGGTGACGATCGTCCAGTAAAAGACGATGCGGGTGAGCCAGCTGCGGCCCTGTCGCACGCCCCAGATTTCGTTGAAGGCGTTTTCGACGTTGGTGAACAGCATCAGGACGATGAAGATCAGCGAGACGACGCCGACGGTGCCGGCGGTCCCGGAGCGGGAGCCGGTGATGAATCCGTGGATGAGGCCGACGAGTTCCTGGTTGGTGGATTGGGCGGCGGTGCCCTGCGCGGATTGGTACTGCGAGAGCTGGGGGGCGACGTAGCTGAGGACTTTTTCGATGGACTGCACCAGCACCTGCGGATCCTGCGAATTGAGGACAAAGCCGGCGACGAGCATGACGATCGCGACCAGGGGGCCGAGCCCGAGGAGCGAGCTATAGCTGAGGGCGGCGGCGCGACTGGCCGCCCGCGTTTCATTGAACACGGTCCACGTGATCGAAATCAGGCGCAGCCCGGCGTAGAACCAGCCGCGGGGCGTGTTGTCCCTGAGATAGGCGGGTTGCCAGATTTCCTTTTGGTAAAGGCGGACGAAACGCTTCCAGCAGTCGAGAAGACGGGCCATTGGAAAAGGGACGCTGGCGGCGCGTCAGACCTGCCGGCTCACAGGAAGATGTGAAGGTACACGAGGGAGCCGAAGCCTGCCAATCCGAAGATCAGGGCGAGCGTCGTGGGCAGGTAGCTCAGGAAGATCGTGCTGCAGTACAGGCCGAGGGACCCCGCGACGGAGGCGGCCAGGGACAGGTGGTCGCGCTGGAGCCAGTAGAAGAGGCCAAGGAAGCCGAGGCCAAACATCGCGCGGAAGCGCAGGAATGGGTAGGTGGCGACGACGCCGAGGAACATCAAAACGACCAGAGCCATGTCGAGCAGGCCGAGTGCGACGATGGGGGCGGTGAGAAGTTTATCGGGCGAGAAATCGACGATGATCTCAATCGAGGGCAGTATCTCGGTCGCCGCCGCGAGAATCAGCATGACCATGCACCCGTAGAGGCCTGCTTTGGCGCAGCGCTCAGCCATCGCGTAGTTGTGCCCGCGGTCGCGTGTGTCGGCCGTGCGCCCTTCGGCGGCGGCGAGCATGTCGGTGACCTCGATGGGGGCCTGGGTTTCCGTGGTCTTATTGAGGGTGTTGACGCGGACGGCCTTCTTGATGACGAGCTTCTTTTTCTCGGGGAAGATGGCGGCCTTGATGGTGAGGTCGCTGCCGAGGGCCAGCCAGCGTTCCGCATTGGCGTCGTAGTAGAGTGTGTCGGCAGTCACCTGACCGGCCTCGGCCAGCGAGACGAGCTGCTCGATGGTAAAGGGGCCGCGGGCTTCGGTCTCACTCGCGTTACGGATGTAGAATTCCTGCGTCGCCATGGGGAAACAATGCTGTGGGTGGGCTAGTTGCCCGGCAAGCGCGTTTTAGGCAAATGCCGGGCGGTGGCGTGGTTTTACGGAACTTTAGGCAAATGCTTTAGGGATGCCTCGATGGCTTCTTCGGGGTGTTCGTAGTCTTCGAGGCGGCCGGCGAGATGGGCATCGTAGGCGGTCATGTCGAAGTGACCGTGGCCACTGTAGCAGAAAACGATGCATTTGCCATCGTTCTTCCGTGCTTCGTCGATGGCGGCGCGGACGGCGTGTGAGGTCTCCGGGGCTGGGACAAAACCCTCCGTGCGTGCGAATTGGAGCGCGCCCTCGAAGACCGCGTTTTGCGTGTACGAGGTGGATTCGATGAGCCCGAGGTCGGCGGCGTGGGCGACAATCGGGGCCGTGCCGTGGTAGCGGAGTCCACCGGCATGGATGCCGGCGGGCACGAAGTTGAGCCCGAGCGTGAACATCTTGAGCAGGGGCGTGAGCTTGGCGGTGTCGCCGTAGTCGTAGGCATAGGCGCCTTTGGTGAGCGACGGGCAGGCGGAGGGCTCGACTGCGACGATGCGCAGGTCCTTGCGTGCGAGTTTCTCGGGCAGGAACGGAAGGGCAAAACCGCCGAAATTACTGCCGCCACCGACGCAGCCGATCAAGGTGTCGGGCGTCTCGCCGAGCAGCTCCAACTGGCGCTTCGTCTCCAGGCCGATGATGCTCTGGTGGTGGATGACGTGGTTGAGCACGCTGCCGAGGGTGTACTTGGTGTCCTCGTGCTGGGCGGCGTCTTCGACGGCTTCGGCGATGGCCATGCCGAGGCTGCCGGGGGTGTCGGGCATCTTGGCGAGGATGTCGCGGCCGGATTGGGTGCGATCCGAGGGCGAGGCAAACACCTCGCCGCCCCAGATGTGCATGAGCGAGCGGCGGTAGGGCTTTTGGTGGTAGCTGGATTTCACCATGTACACGGTGCAATCCAAGCCGAACGCCTGACAGGCGAAGGCCATCGACGAGCCCCACTGGCCGGCGCCCGTCTCGGTGGTGACGCGGCGCACGCCTTCCTGCTTGTTGTAGTAGGCCTGGGCGATCGCGGTGTTGAGCTTGTGGCTACCGGCCGGGCTGATGCTCTCGTTCTTAAAATAGATGCGGCAATTCGTCTTGAGCGCCTTTTCCAGACGCGTGGCGCGGACGAGCGGGGTGGGTCGCCAGATCTTGTACATCTCGCGCACTTCTTCCGGGATCGGGATCCAGCGTTCGCCGGACATCTCCTGCTCGATCAAGGCCCGCGGAAAGATCGGCGCGAGCTCGTCGGGATTGAGCGGCTTGCCCGTGCCTGGATTGAGCGGCGGAGCCATCGGCGTGGGCATGTCCGCGAGCACATTGTACCAGGCGGTCGGAATCTCGTTGTGGGGGAGATGGACGATTTCAGGGGGCATAGGGAAAAGGATACGCTGTGACACCAAGCGCCGTGCGAATCGACTTTTTTCTCCGCGCAGTCGGCGCGGCGCTCACGATTTTTGCAGGATGTGGTAATTGGCCATCGAGATGCCGCTGAGCATCGCGCCGATGATTCCTAAAAACCCCTGGTCGGTGCCGCACAGGTAGAGGTTGCCGAGCGCGGTGCGGCCCTGCCGGTGCTTCACGGGCGAGCCGTAGATGGCGCCGCCGAGGTGTCCGGTGAAGCGCACGATGGTGCGCGGCGTAAACATGTCGGTGGTGAGTGTGCTCCGGCTCAGTGCGTCGGCCGTGGGCAACTCGGGGAGGAAACGCTGCGCGCTGCGTTGGATCTGGGCGAACCAGTGGCGCTTCGCCTCGCGGTACTCGGCCTCGGGCAACGCAGCCCAGGTGTCGTGATTGGCGAGGCAGGTGCAGCGGAAAAGTCCCTCGGGGAGCTGGCGGTCGGCGCCGAACTCGAAGTTATTCGGCAGGCAGATCACGCCGCTGCGCGTATCGACGGCGCCGGCGGGGCGCTCGTAGGCGAAGCGGTCGGAATCGTTGAAAAACACGATGGTGTCGTCGCCCCAACCGAGCGCGGTCGGCTGGCGGTCGAGCACGGTGATCGTCTCGACGTACGAGAGGTTGCCCGGAGGTGTGGCCGGTGCCGGCGCGGCGTTTGCCGGGCCGTAGATGAGCCGCTCGGTTTCCGGCGCGCCGATGGAGGAAAGGATGTGTGTGGCGGTGATCTCCTCGCCGCTGTCGAGCACGAGCGCGGAGGCCTGACCGGACTGGGCGCGGATCTCGCGCACGCCGCACTTCATGCGCCGCTCGCCGCCGGCCTCACGGTATTTTTCGAGGAGCACGCGCAGGATCACCCGCACGCCGTCGAGCGGGCGCGCGAAGCCTTCCAGGAAGAGCGCCTTGAACATGATCGCGAACTGGCCGAACTCCATGTCGCGCTCCTGTGCGCTGCCGTAGTACATGAGCGGGCAGAAGAGCATGTCCTCCAGCAGCGGATCGGTGAGGTGGCAGCGCACGACGGCGCGGGCGGACTCGGGCGCGGCATCGAGCGCGACATCGTCGGCGGTGCGCACGGCGGTGACGAGGGCGCGGAAGCCGTCGATCTGCGCGGGGAATTTCGCAGCGACCTCCGCCTCCAGCACCGAGAAATCGTTGGTAAACGCGAGCGAGGTGTCGCCGCGCGGGCCGAAGGCGATGCGCGAGCGTTTCTGCGGGCACAGCGCGAACTCGTCGCGGTCGATGCGCAGTTGCCGGAGGAGTTTGCCGAGGGGCGTGCCCTTGGTGCCGGGCGGCACATAGTTGGTCAGCGCGTGCAGGCCGACGTCGAACTTGCGGCCGGCGATGCTATAAAAACCGTTGAGGCCGCCGGGCGCATTGTGGCGCTCGAAGATGCACACGCGTTTGCCGAAGTGCGCGAGGCGGATGCCGGCGGCGAGGCCGGACATGCCTGCGCCGATGATGGCGACGTCGTAGTGCGAGGCGGTGTTCATGAGGGGGCGTGGTCGGGAGGGGAACCAGAAGGCGACGGTGCGCCGGGAGGAAGTCTTTTTTCGCCCGACGTGCGTTTCCGTGCGGGCACAAAAAAGCCGGGAGGTCGTCCCGGCTCCGTGTTGGCGCGAGCTGCGGCTTATTTGCCGAGCGCGGCGAACTTCGGCACGAGGTACTCGGCGCTGCTGTCGAGCGAGGCGAGTTTCATGTACTCGGACTCGGGCACCTCGATGCCATGGCGCTTGCGCAGCTCCATGACGATGTCGAGGAAGTCCATGCTATCGAGCTGGAGCTGATCGCGCAGGCGCACATCGGGTTTCACATTCGAAAGGTCCTCGTCGGGCGCGATGTCGGCGATGATGTCGAGAACCAGCTTCTTGCATTCGTCTTGAGTCATAGGATCAGGATATGGGGCGAATTAGGCGGCAAATCGTTTCACGATCAACGTGGAATTTATGCCGAGCATGCCAAAAGAGTTGTTCAGGATGGTGTCGACCTTGGCGACGGCCTTGGGCTGGTTGATCACCAAGCCGGCCAGTTCGCACTTCGGGTCGAGCTCGTCGACGTTGATCGTCGGGTGGACGATCCGGTCGGTGAACGAGGGGAGGTTGCCCGCGAGTTCGAGGGCACCGGCGGCGCCCATGCAGTGGCCGATGAAGCTCTTGGTGTTGTTGACGTAGGTGTCGGTGCAGTCGGGCCCGAAGATGGTGCGCACGGCCTCGCATTCCTGTACGTCGCCCATCGGCGTGGAGGTGGCGTGGGTGTTGACGATGTGGATGTCGCGCGGGGTCATGCCGGCGTGGGCGATGGCCTTGCGGATGCACTCGGACTGGCGCGGCGGGTAGGGCAACACGTAGTCGGTCGCGTCGCTGTTGACGTGGTAGCCGGCGATTTCGCCGTAGATTTTGGCGCCGCGGGCGAGGGCGTCGTCGAGGCGCTCCAGCGTGTAGAGGCAGCCGCCTTCGGAGATGACGATGCCGTTGCGGGCCTTGTCGAAGGGGCGGGAGGCCTTGTGCGGGTTTTCGTGCGAGGCGAGTGCGCCCTGGGATTTAAACGCGGCGAAGATGCCGAAGGTGCCGGGGCTCTCGCTCACGCCGCCGCAGATGGCCAGATCGACTTCGCCGAGGCGCAGCATCTGCGCGGCGTGGATGATGCCGAGGTTGCCGGCGGCGCAGGCGGCGCCGAGCGTGTACGCGGGGCCGGTGATGCCGAGGTTGAGCGTGGTCTCGCCGGCGGGGTTGTTGGCGACGGAGCGGGGGTTGTGGTAGTGCGACCAGTACTTGGTGTCGTAGTTGTACTGGGAGAGCGCGTAGATTTCGTTTTCCGTCTCGACGTTGCCGTGCTCGGTGCAGCCGATGTACACGCCCACGCGGTTCTTGTCGAAACTGTCCCAAGCGACGCCGCTGTCGGCGACGGCTTCCCGCGCGCAATAAATGGAGATGGAGCCGGCGCGCGTGCCCACGCGGAGCTCTTTTTTCTTCTGGTACTTCAGCGGATCGAAGTGGCAGAGGCCCGCGATCAGCTTGCCCATGTAGCGCACCTCGACGGGCTCGATCCCGGCGACACCGGTGAGCAGGTTGTTGCGGAACTCAGTCAGGTTGTTGCCGTTGGGGGCGGTGAGGCCCACGCCGGTGATGACGATGCGCGGTAACGTTAAGGGCATGGAGGGGAAAAAGCGCTAGCCATCTCGTGTCGGAAGGCAATACAAGCCTGCCTCCATTTTTAAGCCCATGAACGTACTTGTCGTCGGAGGTGCCGGTTACATCGGCAGTCACTGTGTTCGCCAACTGATCGCCGCCGGCCACCGCCCCGTGGTCCTCGACAATCTCGCTTACGGACACCGCCAGGCCGTCTCCCAGGAGATTCCGTTTTACGCGGCCAATCTCGGCGACACCCCCACCGTGCTCAACATCCTGCGCCAGGAGAAAATCGAGCTGGTGATGCACTTTGCCGCCTTCTGCTACGTGGGCGAGTCGGTCACCGCTCCGGTGAAATATTATGAGAACAACGTCGTGGCGACGCTGCACCTGCTCGACGCGATGCTGCAGGCCGGCGTGAAGAAATTCGTCTTCTCATCGACCTGCGCGACCTTCGGCGTGCCCGAGCGCCTGCCGATGACCGAGGACCTCCCGCAGGCTCCGATCAACCCCTACGGCCAGACCAAGCTCGATGTGGAAAACATGCTCAAGGCGCTCTCGACCGCGCACGGGTTGAGCTTCGCCGCCTTCCGCTATTTCAACGCCGCCGGCGCCGCCGAGGACGGCACCATCGGCGAGGACCACAATCCCGAGACGCACCTCATCCCGCTCGCGATCCAGGTGGCCACCGGCAAACGCGCCAACCTCCAGGTTTTCGGCACCGATTACCCGACGCCCGACGGCACCTGCCTGCGCGACTACGTGCATGTGGACGACCTGAGCCGCGCGCACATCGCCGTCTTCGATAAACTCGCCACGCCCGGCGCGCGCTTCTTCTACAACCTCGGCACCGGAAAACCGTTCTCCGTGCGCGAAATCATCCAGGCCGTCGAAAAGATCACGGGCAAAAAAGTGCCGGTGATCGAGTCGCCCCGCCGCGCCGGCGATCCTCCGGCGCTCTTCGCCGATTCCTCCAAGGCGAAGAAAGAGCTCGGCTGGACGCCCAAGTTCATGGACGCCGAGTCGGTCATCGCGACCGCCTGGAAGTGGCACCAGTCACATCCCAACGGCTACGGCGACGCCCGCTGAGCCTATCGCTTCGAAAAAGCCCGCCGCGTGCGGGCTTTTTTGCGGCTCAGGCGAGCGGGGCAAAGGTGGCCACGGGCTTGCTCTTCCCCTTCACGGGCAGCGGCGGGGCATCTTTGAAGCGGTGCGCGGCGCCGTTGCGTCGGCGCGTCTCCTCGGAGACGAGGATGTGTTCGCCGTGGATTTTGGTGAGGCTCTCGATCCGTGAGGCGAGGTTTACCGTGTCGCCGATGGCTGTGTACTCGCGCCTGTTGGGCGCGCCGATGTCGCCGATCACCGCCGGGCCGCTGTGGATGCCGATGCCCATGCGCAGCGGCGCCTCGCCGCGTGCTGCGCGCCGCTCGTTCACCTTGGCGAGATTGGCGTACATCTCGACGGCACAGTTGACCGCGCGGATGGCATGGTCTTCCTGCGCGACCGGCGCGCCGAAATAGGCCATCACTCCGTCGCCCGTATATTTATCGAGCGTGCCGCCGTGACGGAAAATCGTCTCGACCATGATGGCGTGGTATTCGTTAAGCCAGGCGACGATCGTTTCGCTCGGCTGGGCCTCGCTCATCGCGGTGAAGTCGCGCAGATCGCTGAAGAGCACCGTGACTTCGAATGATTTTCCCGCACCGAGCGCCCCGCTCTCTTGCTCCACGAAGCGCGCCACTGCGGGCGAGAGATAGCGGCCGAGCCGCTCCCTCCTCGCGTTTTCAGTCACCACCTGACGCACGAGCGCAAGCCGCCGGTGGCGTGCGAAATCGCAGAGCGCCGCGCCGGCCAGCAGGAGGAATACCGACGAGATCATGCCGCCTGTGGAGTCCTGTACGGACCATTGCAACGCGACCTCCGCGGCGCAGCCGGCCAGCGCCGTCCACCAAATCGAGCTCGCACGCAGCGTTTGCGCGGCCAGCAGTACGAGAAACAGAAAGAGTCCCACGCTGAAGGCCGCCACGGCACGCTCGCTCGTCGAGGTGGCCAGCGAACCGGACTGGATGAGAAAGACCATTGGCACGTCGAGCACGGCGACAATCCAGCCGCCCACACGGCCCAGCGATTCGCGCCGGCGGTACGCGCCGAGCAGCAGTAACGCGGCGATCCAGTAGAGGGCGGCGTCGCGCAGGGAGCCCCGCCAGGCTTCATCGTGCAACACGGCTCCGAGGACGACGTGCAGCGCGAAGAACAACGTGGCGACGAGCGCACGGCCATAATTGACGAGGCGGGCGTTGCGCAGGGCTTCGCGGCGCCAGGCTTGATCAAGTGCCTCGGTGAGGTGGGGCGCGCTCTCGGCCGTGGCGGCGTCGTGCGCGAAGAATCGGAGTAACCAACGCATGCCCCACGTTAGCCGGGCCTTGCGGCCCGGCCAGCGTGCACTCCAATTTGCCCCAACCTACGTTGGCGATTGGTAGCCAACATAGGTGTCACCGGCTCTGTGAATCCGTGGCGTCGGCGACGGGTGAAGGGGGCGAGAAAGGGAAGGAACAGGCGTGTCACCGGCTCTGTGAATCCGTGGCGTCGGCGACGAGCTGTACGATGCCGTAGGCGACTACGACGACACGTGTCACCGGCTCTGTGAATCCGTGGCGTCGGCGACTGCGCGGTCACGTTTGCGAGGCGGCGCACCACTTGTGTCACCGGCTCTGTGAATCCGTGGCGTCGGCGACGCGCAGCAGCAGCCCGAGCGTGGGCGTGCTGAAGTGTCACCGGCTCTGTGAATCCGTGGCGTCGGCGACCTCCGTGGTGGAGTTGAGCGGGCGGATTGTCATGGTGTCACCGGCTCTGTGAATCCGTGGCGTCGGCGACTGGGAAGATCGGGGCGCGTGAAATCACGCAGGCCGTGTCACCGGCTCTGTGAATCCGTGGCGTCGGCGACCGGCGAGTGTGGCTTCAGTTCTCCGATGATGGCAGTGTCACCGGCTCTGTGAATCCGTGGCGTCGGCGACGGCGGATGGCTCGGCGCAATGCTCGGCGCAGGCGGTGTCACCGGCTCTGTGAATCCGTGGCGTCGGCGACGCCGGGGGCGGTCTCTATAAGCCTGCATCAATAGTGTCACCGGCTCTGTGAATCCGTGGCGTCGGCGACCCGGCTGACGTTTTTCAGCCAACCCCTGCGAAAGGTGTCACCGGCTCTGTGAATCCGTGGCGTCGGCGACGCGCCAGCAAGATACTCTCCACCCTCAAAGGCGAGTGTCACCGGCTCTGTGAATCCGTGGCGTCGGCGACGCATGTATCGACTGCAACCGTGGAAAGTCAGACAAGGTGTCACCGGCTCTGTGAATCCGTGGCGTCGGCGACGGAGCGTCGCGCGATGCTCATGGGCCGTCTCGGGTGTCACCGGCTCTGTGAATCCGTGGCGTCGGCGACCTGCGAAACTCACGACATCTGATTCGGATTGCCCAAGGTGTCACCGGCTCTGTGAATCCGTGGCGTCGGCGACATCGCGGGCAAGTTGGTCCCGTTCGGTACGGCTGTGTCACCGGCTCTGTGAATCCGTGGCGTCGGCGACAACTTCGAGCGACGCCAAGGGCTTTGGTGGGTTGTGTCACCGGCTCTGTGAATCCGTGGCGTCGGCGACGGAGCACCGCCAGCACAGGGAAATATTTATCCAGGTGTCACCGGCTCTGTGAATCCGTGGCGTCGGCGACGGATGCGACGCGGTACTCGCAGCCGGCGCTGGTCAGTGTCACCGGCTCTGTGAATCCGTGGCGTCGGCGACACAGGAGCAGGAACTCCACGAGCTGCGCAAAGAGTGTCACCGGCTCTGTGAATCCGTGGCGTCGGCGACCGGAACTTCGAGCGACGCCAAGGGCTTTGCTGGCTTGTGTCACCGGCTCTGTGAATCCGTGGCGTCGGCGACGCCTTTGCCTGGTCGAGAAAGCCGGCGGCCTGGGGTGTCACCGGCTCTGTGAATCCGTGGCGTCGGCGACACCAGATGAGGAACACGACCGCAAGAGCCCAGAGTGTCACCGGCTCTGTGAATCCGTGGCGTCGGCGACGTTGGCGGGAGGGGCTCCCCCTCTGCCCTTCTCGTGTCACCGGCTCTGTGAATCCGTGGCGTCGGCGACAGCTACCGGTTGGCTGTATTGAGATCCAAGTGGTTAAGACTACGTCTGCGATCAACTCGTCGGAGGCGGATGCAACTCGGTCGCGTCGAT
>Ga0209718_1001061_pt1 | contig 33047 bp, 25 predicted proteins | sample AD_JPNAS1_MetaG_FD_184420 | JGI IMG/M metagenome (GOLD analysis project Ga0209718, IMG submission 184420) | Active sludge microbial communities of municipal wastewater-treating anaerobic digesters from Japan - AD_JPNAS1_MetaG (SPAdes) (version 2) | ecosystem: Engineered > Bioreactor > Anaerobic...
ATTTTCGAATCATCCAAAAGCTGGATGTCGCAGTCCTCCTCGCGTCCGATCATGATTTCGGCCCCGGTCAGCACGATCTCCTGACCCTGCCCCTGCCCTTTTGTCACCAATAGACTCGCCATAAAACGTTCCTTTCTTTGCCCGTGACAGGCGGATTATTTTTCTTTCCTGAGATCCAGCTCGCCTAAATCCCGGATGCGGTTCGTCACCCGGATGCGGGAGAGTTGTTTCGAATAATGATGGGCCGGTGTGAGCAGCTTCAGTTCCACCGTCACGGGATACAAATCCCGCTTTTGCACCACCTGCCAGCCCACGCCCACATCCTTCAGCCAGATCAGCTTGAATGTCCGGCGTCCCTTGCCAGCCTCCAACGCTGTGTCATCACCCTTGACCATCCCCGGACCGTCCCGGTACTGGGTCACCACGCAGCGGGCGAAATTGCCCCGCCCCGTGGTTCCGGCCATCCGGTGGATGACCTTCCTGTTGAAAAACGGATCCGAGGCGTTCACGATCCGGGTGATGCTCTCGCGGTCCTTGGGCGTCAGGGTGTCGGGTTCAGACGACAACTCAAGACCCTCGAAAAACTCATTTTCATAAATGACGAAAAGGTTGTACCTCGCCATCGGAAGATTCTGAAACAGAAACTCCTGCCGGTCCCCGCCCGTCACGGTGCCCTGATAAACGAAACGCGGTTCATCCGGCGGCATGGCCAACACCTGAAGGATCGGCTGGGAGGGTCTGACGATCCGCCCTTTCAGTCCACCCGTGGCCGACGGGTCCGTGGCCGTATAAAGCCGGGAACGCTCTTCGGCGCCGGTTACCGAAAGCGCGCACGCCAGCAGCACCCCCCACACGCATTGTACAAACACCCCGTTCATCTCCGCTTCTCCCTTCTGTCCGCTTCCAACGGCCACGCGCGACGGCTCATTGATCGCCTCCCGCGAAAGTCCGTCTGCGAATCTCCTCCGTGTATTTTTCGATCACCTCGGCAGGCTCGTTCAAATCCATCATGCACTGCTTGTTCAACTCCATGGCCGCCACCAGAAAATTTGAAGCGTCCACCTGATCGCAATAGGCGCTCAAGATGACACGCGCCCGCTTGGAATCCTTCAGCGCCCGGTAGAGCTTCGCCTCGCAGAGCAGATAGTCTCCCGTCAGTTTGGAGAGGGGGAAGATTCGCTCCCACGCCTGCAACGCCTGGAACGCCTCCAGATAAAAGCCCTGTTCGATCAGAATATTGACCTGCTCAGAGGCTGCGGCGTCGCGGATCGCGGAGAGCTTCCACGCTGACAGATCGGCGGGCTGCGCCATCGGCGCGGGCCCGGACTCCCCGCCCTTACCCCCAGACCGCCGCGCGCGCGCCGCACCCGTGGCCGAGAGGTCCGAAAGCCGCTTCGGCGTGAGCGAGGCGGCCGTGGCCTTGGCACGACTCTGCACGTCGCCATAGCGTTGCGTCGCGGCATTGATGTTGCGTTCGAGGAATTCCAGATCGCCCATCCGGATCTTGGCCCACTCCCCTGCCTCGCCGCTGTCACGAAGAAGCGGGGTGATGAGTTTCCGGGCGCCCGCCAGATCGTTGAGGTAAAACATCATCACCTCTGCGGCCTTCAACTTCAATACAGCGGCACGACCACTGGAAAACTCTTCAGAACTCAGTTTCAATGCCCACCGGATGGCCTCCTGCGGCTTACGCGGCCCTAAGGAAAAGAGGAAGATATCCTCCAGCAACCCCTGCCGTTCGGGTGTCAGCCGTTTCTTGAAGAAGGGCCACCGTTGCGTCACGATGGTTTCGACCAACAGATTGGCACCGGAGAGATCCAGCACGCGGAAGAGGTTGTTCAGCATGGCGTCGTCCCACGCGGCAGTCGGATCAGCCTTTTCGGGATACGCCTTCAGCATGCTGTAACACGCCCGCTTGAATGCGTGCCGTGTCTCCTCATCATCCAGACTGCTGCTGTCGAACGTGTAGGCGAACAGGGTTGTGGTGCAGGTCGCGCGCCGACCCGCCGCCTCGGCCGTCAGTGTGATCCGGCTGTGGCGGGACCCCTTAAACAGCCAGTGCGTCGTCGGCCCGTCGGCCAGCGCGTTCGGCGCCTCCTCGAAACTCCAACTGTAGCGGGTCTCTTTCGGATTCCCTTTTGTCCAGGCTTTCAACGTATAGGCGACCCGCGGCTCCTCCCCCTCAAGCGCGAACAGACAGTCGGGCACGGCCTCGAAGGCGGCGGTCAACCCCGTCTGCGACTGGATCTCGAACAGGGTGCAGTCGCCGGTTTTGACCACATGCTCGTCTTTGATTTTGGCGGTTTCATACATCGACGTGCCGGGATACCGCAAATCGCTGGCACGAGGCCCGCCCAACTCCTCCATGGTCGTCTTCGACGTGCGCCAGGTGAACATCATGGGACCGACGGCCTGCCCTCTGGGGCTGAATCCGAAAAGCTCCACCCGATGCAGACCGGCCGTCAGGTTAACCTCGCCCCCCAAACCGCCCTGCTTCTCGTTTTTCTTGGAGAGCGGAACCGGTTTGCCGTCAATCACGATCTCCATCGCGCCGGAGCGGATCATCGGCGCGACCCATGTGGGACCGGGGGCCGTGACCTCAATGTGGGCCAGCAGATAGATGGCGTTCCCGCCGGGCTTCCACTCGCAGACCGCCATCGGGACCGATTCGCCCTGCCAGGTTCCCGCTGACCAAGCCTGATTGTGAAAATGGGTCTTGGCATCCACCGAACCCAACCGGCTTAGTTTCTGCGCCGCGGCTTTGGCGCTGGTTCCGTTGACCTCACAGCGGATGGCACTGGGGGTCAACCCGCTTGCCGGAGTCCACGTTGCGAGTTTTTTCGCGCCCCGGACATACAGAACCGCGGTCTTCCCCTCTTTCGGTGCCGCGAAGACCACGGCGCAGCCGATCTCTTTAGCGTGCCACAACACCGCGCTTGTCAGCGGGTTCCCCGCCTCGTCAAACGCGAGCGTTTCGGGAAAGGGGCCCGGCAGACTCCCGCCGTCAGGGAGTTTCACGAAAAAACCGGCGCTGGGGTGGCTGGGCGCCCGAGTCAGCCCCACTACAAAGCGGATCGTCGCGTCCCGGACCGCCCACTCGCCGGGTTCCGCGGCCCGGCAGCACAACCCGGCTGCCAAGACCGCCGGGAGGAGACCCCGTATCGCGTTCCGCATCATCGTTTTCATACGCATCCCTGTCTGAGCCCGCACACGCGGGACCACACGTTACAGTTCCTTGTTGAGCTTCTTGTAATAATCGGCGTTCAGCTCCCGGTACTTGGCGGGGGCCAGATCCTGTTCCGCTTCGATCACATCCGTCAGGGTCGAGACGGCCACGCCGCCGTCCAGCGTAGTCGCGCTGCCCTCGCCGAGTTCCGTCTTGGCTTTCTTCAAAGCGCCGATCGCCTTGCGCCGCAGTTCGGCAACCTGTCCAATCGGAACCCCCTTGGAAACCGCGTCCGAGGCCTGCCGGATATGGTGCGCGGCCGTTTTCAGCGAATCGGTGCGCAACCCTTTCAGGGAAGCCTGCGCATACGACTGGTCGGCCTTGCGCGCCATCTGCTCCATGAACTGCGCCCACGAGCCGGCTTCGGAGGCGTCCATGCGTTCGGTACCGCCGCTGTCGCCCCAGTCGTCGCCTTTTCCGGAACCCAGCTTACCGCCGCCCGTGGCCTTGGTTTGCGCCTCGCCATCCGCCACGACCTGTCCCGACTGGGTCGGATCCTGCGTCCGGCGCGCCTCGATGTTGTCGTCCCCCTCGGAGATTGTCCCCGAACCCGCGGCGCTTTCACCGCTCGACATCCCCTGCCGCCCGACATTCGACCGCCCGTCCTGTTCTTTGTGATCCGGCGTCGTGTTCCCCGATTTACCCTTTGCGGAGAAGGTGGTCGTGTCGCCCTCGGTGATCAGAGCGCCCATCTCCATGTCCGGCAACGCCTGGTTGATGGCACCGTCGTCGGCCTCCCTGTCCATCTTCTCATCGATCTCCAGCAGATCGCCGATGATGTCTTCCATTGCGGTCTGCAGGGGTGTCAGCGCGACACCTTCCGGCATCTCTTCCTTGTCAAAGGCCTCATCCGTCACTTTGGTGGTGTCGGGCTTATCCCCCAGCCACATCTCGACATCCTCAATCAACTTTTCGGCCTTCTCCATCGCTTCCAGATAGTGCTCGCGCTTCATGACGGCCTTCTCTTTAACCGGACCGCCCTCCTGATCCTTCGTCCCCGAGTCCTTTTCCTGAGTCACCTCCTCGAACACGGAATAAAGGTCCTCGACCAGATCGTTGCCGACATTCAGGTGGGCGAAAATATCCAAATCGCGCGGGATCTGGAGCATCGCATCCTCGATGTTCTTCCGGATCTCCTCGGCCTCCTGCTCCATGACGTCGAAATCTTCCGTGTTCCGGTCCCGGTTTTCGGCGATTTTATCCATCTCTTCCTTCAACCGTTTTTCGGCCGCCTTGAGCTTCTCCAGTTTCGCCCCGGCGATCTGGAGTGCCTCGATCATCTCTTCGCGCGACTCCTTCTCCTCCTGCGCCTGAACCTCCTCGAACCGTTTGCGCACAATCGTCAGCTTGTCAAACGCGCTCCGCGCGTGCGGGATCGCCTCGCGCGCCGCGTTCTGCTCCAGTTGTTCAGCGGACAGCAGCATGTCGTCCGTGATCTTTTGCTGTTTGCAAAAAGCGGCGACCCCTTCGAGAAACGCGCTCTGCGATTTGTCCTCGCCCTGTCCCGCCGCCGCCTCGGCCCCGCAGGCCTGAATGAAGGCCACCACCTCCGAACTCAGCGCGTCCTGCTCATCCACCAGCGAGGCCGCGACCGCCACCCCCTGAGTGGCGCACTGGGAAGCGGTCTGCAAGACCTTCGCCTGCCCGGTGATGATCCCGTCGAGCATCCCGATCAGGGAACTGGCGCTCTGGTTCTCCTGGGCTTTTGCCGCGGACTCCCCGGCAAAGGTCAGTTGCCGGAGGATTTTCTCCTGCATCGTCAGGGCCTTGCCAACCCGCCGATCTTTTTCCGTTATCCCGTTCGTGGCCGGAACCGACCGCAGTGTGGGGATCACTTCATGCAGTTCGTTCAGGTAGAGTTTCTTGATCGTGGGCACCAAATTCCCCAAGCTCTTGCCGCCGCCCCGCTCCAACAGCAGCCGGACCGTCTGGCGGATCTCCTCTTGTCGCGTGGCGGTCTCAGCCCACTGTTCCGGGGTGCTGTTCGCCAAAGCATCGCGAAGCTGCGTGACCTTGCGGAGATTCTCACGTTGAAGGAGGATGACCCGCTCCAGACTCTCCCTGCTCTGTTTGGCCAGTTCCTCCCGCTTCTTCGCCGCCTGATCCGTCTCGTCCAGTTCAAACACCAGCGGACCGGATACCGTGGTCTGGCCGTTGCCCTCGCGGTTGTCCCGGGCCTCAACCCGCATCACCCACGTGCCGGTGTCCGTTGTTTTACGGACCACACCCTTCCACAGCGCGGAAAACTCTTTGCCCCGGATCTCCGCAGCAGAGAAGGTCTTCAGCACCTTGGGCCGCGCTTCGGACTCGCCTGTTTTGGGAAGCTGCACAATGGAGATCTCATCGAACCCGAAGTCATCCGAGGCCGAAAAATCCACCGTCGGAGCCATACCGGGCGGCAACGGCACGGGTTTCTGCGGATATCGAACCGTTAGCGCGGGCGGACGGTCCGGCAGGAGGTTGAACCCCACTGTGCTCTCCGCCTTGTCGCCTTCCGCGCTCTCTGCGGTGAGGATAAAGGCGGCACCGTTCGTGACCACGAGCGCGACGCTCCCGCCCGGTTTCTTCCCTTGCTCAACGAACTCCACCGGATCACCGCCCCAGCCGGAAACGACCAGCGAACGCAACGGCGCGTTACAGCGCGCCGCGAGTTCAACCCGGGATCCGGCCGGGATGTCGAGGGCCGTCGCCTGCGCATCAACCCGTTTCGTCGGCAGGCGCATATAGGCGGGCGGCGTCACCTTCAGGGTCACGGCGCGGAATGCCAAGGGCGGCCGCAGGGTGATCGTGCTCCATCCCGGCGGATACGCGTCCCCCGCGCGGAAGCGGTATTTCAGGTCGGTGGTGACTTTGGGGATCACATGCTGGAACCGCTCCTCCGCGCCTCCCCGGAGCGTACCCAACCGATAGGTCTTCTGCTCGCCGTCGGATGGACGGACATCCAGAAGCACCGTGTGCCCGGCCCGGCCCTGCACCTCGCACGCCAGCGTAAGCACACCGCCCTGCAGGACGGTCGCGTCGCCGGGGCTCACGCGGAGAATGCGGGTCAGGCTGACCGGCGTGAGTTCAGCGAAGGGGTTCAGTACCCGCGCCATCGCCACGGGCCACGCCCGCCCCGCGAACGGATACGGCAGCAACAGCAGCAACAGCGACGCGCCCAGCGCAAGTTGCGCCCGGCGCAGCAGCCGCCGGTCCTTCATCATGCGGAAATCCAACCCGCTCCAGTGCGGGATATCCATTTTCACATACGCCGCGACAAACGAGTCCTTGACACGGAACGCGGAAAACAGAAGAAAGTTGATCAGATGGTTATCGAGTTGCGGGAAGGTCTGCTCCACACGGACTGCCACGGCCTCGGGAGTGTGGCGCCGCGCCAACGCGCGGAAGACCAGCCCCGCCGTCACGCCGACCCCCGCCACCAGCACGGCCCAGGCCAGCAACCGCCCGTTGCGGCCGTACCGGACCAGCAGATCGACACCCGCCAGACAGAAGACCAGCGCCCCAAACAACGCCAGCCCGGCCGTCAGCCGGAACTCCGCCTGCCAGCGGTTCAGCAGTCGGCCGATCTTTTCAAGCTGTCCGATCAATACGGATGGAGCCATATCCCGTCTCCGTGCATCAGGCCGCGCTCAGGCGCGGCACGACCTCATTTCGTTACCTTGACCTTCTCCGGCAACTTGACGATCTTCAGGTTGGACACGTAAAAATTCCCGTCCCTCAAATACGTCGAGCCTGGCACAAACATGAAGACCGTGATGTACCGGACTTTTTTCAGGTGGCTGTACGCGACCGGCGAGATCGTCTCGTTGGGGATGGTGACGCGCATAGTCTTCCACGCCGCCGCTGTCGCCGCGACGTACTCCGCCTTGTACACGCGCCGCAGGTTCTGCAGTTTCGGGGGTTCGCTCGGCGAAATGCCCGGCTTGAGGTTGTACCCCAGAAACAAAATGTGCACCTCCAAATTATTCTCCACCAGAATGTCAAAGGTGCACTGGTAGCGGTCCCCAGGCTCATACGGGATCAGCGGCGTCTCGACCTTCGTCTCATATCCGCTCGGCACCGCCATTTTCAGCACCCGCTCCTTCGCCCGGAACATCGGCAGGACCGAGGCGTTCTTGGCATTGCCCGTCTGTTTCTTGATGAGGGTCCAGTCATAATCGATATTCCAGCCGTCCAGCGGCCCTTTGGCGGACGTGAAGTCGCTGTTGTAACAATAGTTGGTCTCCGCGGGTGCCGCGCGCAACGCCGACACCAGAACAACCCCGCAAAGCCACACGGCACCTTTTCCGATCCGTTTCATCTGCCCCTCCCGGTCGCATGACCGTCTACGTGAGATTCTGGAATTTTCGGAGAATCCACTCCAGAGCGATCAAAGTGATTAGGATACCAAGAATCGCCCAATGTTGCCAATACGTCTTATACTCGAAGACGCTCTGCTCGATGCGCTTGGGCGTCACGGACAACAACGCGCGATCCAACTCTTCCGCAGAATCGAAATACGCGCCGCCGCTGTTCGCCGCGATCGCCCGCAACACCGACACCTCCACAGGACGGGGGATGGACTCGGGCGAGTAAGGCTTCACCGCGAAAAAGGCCGGCTCGGACTCCAGCCGCTGCCCACCCGACTCCGAAACCGCCGCCACCGCGTACATTCCCGCGGTTTCGCCTTTAACCTTCACGCTGAAGGTCGGCACCGCCTTGCCCTCAAGCATCTGGTCCTCCCTCGCCGTCACGGCGAACGGAACCACCCGCTTGTCCGGGAAGGTGATCTCCGCTTTCACCACCGCGCCCTCGGGCGGGACGCCCTCGCCCACCCAACGGGCGGTGACTTCAATCTCCTCGTTCAGGAAACAGGTCTCGCGGTCGAGAAAGACCTCCCAACTCCGCCCCTCGATCTGGTCGGCCTTGGGCGAAAGCCATGAGAGCAACTGGTGCCAAAAACGCGGATAGGGGTTGGTCTTGAGCGCGTCAGCGCTCAACTGCCATTTCCACAACGAATCCGAGAACAGGGCCACCACCTTGCCCTGTCCGAAATCCTGGGCAAGGATCATCGGTTGCGGACCGCTGTCGCTACGGACCTCCACCAGCACTCGCGCCGCGGCCGAGGGCACGACCCCCTGAAAGATCGAAAGCACCGCCGGGATTTTCTGCCAGAACTCGGCATCCCCCCCAAAGGCCGCGTGCGAACGCCCCTGCTCGGTCAGGCTCACGGCGAACTCGCCCTCCCGCGCCTTGCCTGAAAAGGCTTTGGCGGGCAGCAGTCCTTTCAATGCCGTCTTCGCAAAACCGTCCGGTGCCCAGGCTTTGCTGCCCCCAAGCAGCACCAGACTCCCGCCCGCCTCCACAAACTTCACCAGCGCGCGCGCGCGCTCCTCCCCCAGTTCCTCGCCGCTCAGATTACCCAACACCACAATCTTAAACTGCGCGAGCTGCGCCTCCCCCATGTCCGGCGCGACCTCCCCGCTCACCCCGTACGTCATGAACTTCCCCTTGGGACCCTTCAGGAAAATCGAGGGGCTGACCTGCTTGCTCTCGCGCAACACGCGGGACAGATATTTGGACTCCCACCGCGGCGGGCCTTCCACATACATCAGGCGGTTCTTGGCATCCAACACCTGCACCACCACCGACGATTCGTTGTCATCGACCTGCGACTCGCCGGACAGCGCGGGCAGGGAGACCCGATAGGTGTTGACGCCGATGGCCGCGTGATCCAGCTTGAACACCACTTCGCGCGACCCGCCGCCCTCGGGGATCTGCGTCTCGATACGCTGCAACAGCACGTCGTCCTTGAAAAGCTGTACTGCGAAGGGCTGTCCCCGGGTTCCCTGTCCCGACAGCACGGCCTTGAGTTCCGACTGCCACCCGACCGTGACACGCCGCGGTGTGCTGAGCGTCTCCACGCGGATATCCGGCTCCTCCTCCCAGATCGCCTCTCGTTCCAGCGGCAGGGTATAAATCGGGAAGGGCCGCTTTTCCAACGCCCACTCCTTGAACGCCTCGCGCGTGTCCAGCCCGTCGCTGAGCAACAGGCATCCCGTCACGTCCACGCCCGCGTACCGGCCCACGAGTTTCTTCAGCGCGTCGCGCAACAACGTGGCCTCCCCCTCAGGCTCGCGTTTGAAGAGTTCCGGCAGCGAAGTTTTCTGCTGAAGATCCGCGGAAAACGGATAGACCTCGACCTCGCATTTTTCAGCCATACCAGCCGCCCACGGCATCTGGAGCACCGTCTGCGCCGTCTGCCAGCGGTTGGTCATCCCCTTGACCGGGGTCATCGTCATGCTCCGGGACTCGTCGACCAACACCAGAAAGCGGGTTCTCTGCTCCAACGTTTCGACACGCTTCTCGCCGGGCAGAAGCAGGCACCACCCCAGCAGCAGGAAGAAACAGACCCGTGACAACAGCATCACCCACATCGGCCCGTCCCGCTTCACAAACAGACCGTAGCCGACCCCGGTGGCCGCTAAAGCCGCCAGGACCCCTGCCGCGATAACAGCGGTCGGTGCGAGATGGTCGTAAATGATCACGCTTCTTTTTCCTTCACTCTGCCGGAGGGGGCGATCTTCATCGTGTCCGTCAACTTCGCGGTCTTCCGCAAGAGGCTGTTGGCGTAAAGCACCTCCACGACAGCCACCAGCAGGGTCAGCCACAACAGCGCCTCACCCAGTGACCGGCCGATGCGGAAGTCCTCCAACTGCTTCATCAGGTCCTCTTTGCCGGTCGCCACATGCAGCGCGGACACGCCCAGAATGGAGGAGATGTCCGCAGGTTTGACCGTGGCGAGATCCGACTCTTCGCGCAACATGTTGATCGCCAGAGCCGGTTGAGCGCCCCCGCCGCCCGGCGTGCTCAGCTTATAGATCCCCGGTGCCATCAGCCCTTCGGCGTACGCCACCGCCTCGCCCTCCACCATGACACTGCGCAACGGAACCGGTTGGCCGTTCGGCGCGCTAAGCGTCGAATGACGTGTGGCCTCCGGCAAGAACTCGTTCAGGGAGAGGCTGTCCGTAGCCCAAAGATACGGCGGACGGGCACCCACCCCTGCGGCGTACTGGATCAACTGATGCGCCAGCGGCAGATAAAAGGCGGAGAGGGGAAAGTCGCTCCACGAGCGGTCGGCCGACACAGTGAGCATCACCACGGCCCCCCGTCCCGCAGGGCGGTTGATGAGAAAGGGCACCCCTGCGGAAGTCGCCACGACCACCTGAGCCTTTTCCTTCAGCGTCTCGCACTGGAGCTGGCGTTTGATCACCACCCGCGGCGCGATCCCCCCTTCAACGAGCCCCCGGATGGACGGATGCTGCGGCAGCACCCACGTCAGCAATTGTTTCCGCTTTTCAAGGGGCCACTCCGTGATCGCCGCGGGAGTTGCGGGCAGGCTGTTCCACTGGGCGTAATCCGACACCGCAGCACCGTCGCCGGGAAACAGAACGATCAGGCCGCCCGCAGCCGCGTACCGCTCCAGCAGGCTGATCTGCTGTCCGGGCAACGGCAGCACGTTACATAAAAACACGCAGGAGTAGGCGGAGAGGTTCTCCCCCCCCAATTCCGCGACCGATATGTTTTTGACCTCCACTGAGGAGACCGCCTCTGCGTCCGCGCTCACGCTCAACGCGGTGCGGAGGAAAAGCGCGTTTTCTTTGGACCCCACACATAACGCCGGCAACCGCTCGCGGACGTGAATCAGAAAGTGGAACGCATTGTCCTCCGTGAGACTGTCATCCGGCGTCGTCACCTGCGCCGTATGCACGCCGCCCTCTAACGGCGGGAACGCGAACCGAAGCCGCGCCTCGTCCTCCCCGCCCAGCATCACGGAGCGCCGTGCCGTCTCCTTGCCGTCGACCAACAGATGCACCGCTGTCTCCAGCGGCGTGCCGGTGCGTTTGAGATTCACCGTCACCTGACAGGGCGTCTGCGCGGTAATGAGCCGGGGCTCCAACTCCACGTTGAGGACCGCGGCGTTTTCCGGATTGGGCGTCCCCAGCAGCGTAACGAAACAGGTGGTGTTGTCCTGCACCGCCGAGGGATCCCACTTGTCCCCGACCGGGTCAGGCGAACCTGCGGCCCCGGCGGTCGCGTCGCCCTCCCCGCCCGCACTGAAACTGACCCACGGCAGCATCTGATGATCGGAAAGGATGTGCAGCTCGCGCTCGCCCCGCCGCCCTTCCTGATTCAGTGTCCCCAGAGCCGCCAGCGTCGCCGGACAGAGGCGTGACGAGCCCACCGGCATCGGCAGCGCCCGAAGACGGGCTGTCGCCTCATCTTTCTTGCCGGTCATCTGCTCGCATATCGGCGTCACCTGGTCGCCCGCCAGATAGATGCAGAACCGGTCGTTGTCTCCTAGCCCCTCCACGATCGCGGCCGCCAACTCCGTGGCCTGGTTCCACACGCTCTGTTGGTTCAGCCGATAGTTCATGCTGTACGAGCCGTCCAGCACGATCGCCACATCCCGCGACGTGCGGCTCAGCAGGGATCCGAAGTTCCGAGTGCGGAGGATCGGCATGGCGAACGCCAGAGCCAACAGGGCCAGCAACAGCAGGCGCAGTATCAGCAGCAGCAGATTCTCCATCCGGATGCGCCGCGACGAGCGTTTCTGCGCCAGTTTCAGAAACCGGACCGTGCTGAACGGCAACCGCTCGGTCCGGCTCGACTGGATCAGATGCAGGATCAGCGGCAGGGTTAAAGCACCCAACGCCGCCAGAAACAGTGGATTGAGAAAAGAAATCATAATGGGCTACCGCAGCCTCCGCCGCTCTTCGAGATACGCCCGCGCGTAGGTTTCCACCGACTGGCCCGTCCTCACCAGACGGTAGTCGATCCGCATCCCTTCACAGGACACCCGGTAATGCTCCAGAAACTTCGCGAATGCCTGCTGATACTCCTTTGCCAAGCCGCGGGGATCCGCGGTGATCCGCTCCCCGGTCTCCAGATCCTCAAATTCGAACCCCTGCTTCAGGGAAAGGTCGATCTCCACCGGATCCAGCACATGCAGCACGATCACGTCATGCAGCCGTTTCCGGAAATGGGCGAGCGCCAAGGTCACCTCCCGCTCGTCATCCAGCAGATCCGAGACCAGCACGACCAGCGCACGCTTGCGGATCGATTCGGCGATCTGGTGTAACGTCTCTGCCGTGCGTGTGGTGGAGGCCGGCTCCACCCCCTGCAACCGTTTCAGCATGTTGTGCAGATGGTTCACCGAATTCCGCGGCTCCACCTGCATGTCCAGCTTGTCCGAATAGACAAACAGCCCGACCGAATCACGGGCCTTGACCACCACATACCCCAATGCGGCGACCAACTGACAGGCGAAATCGAACTTCCGCACGGCCGCGCTACCGTAGGACATGGAGCCGCTCCGGTCCAGAATCAGATAAACCCGGAGATTGGTCTCGTCCTCGTACCGCTTGATGTAATACCGGTCCGTCCTCCCCAGCACCTTCCAGTCCAAATGCTTGGGGTCGTCCCCCATCCCGTACGCCTTATGCTCGGCGAACTCGGAACTGGCGCCCTTCAGGGGACTCCGGTGCGCGCCCGCCAGATTCCCCTCCACCACATACCGGGACTGCAGCACGATCCGGTTGAGCTTGTGCATCTCCTCCGGATTGAGGAAGGCCCGGATCCCCTCCTCCCCGGCCTGCCGGGAGGGTTTCGCCGCCACCGTCCCTTTGGCTTTCCCTTTTTTCGCCATACCCCGCTTCACCCGATCCTTTACGCGCCCGCCCGCATGTCCGTATCACTTGCCTTGCGGCTTCCGGTAAATATCCAGTTGGTCCCGTTTCGCCCGTTCCGCCTTGTCGCGTTTGGCGATCTCCGTCAGCAGATACCTCGCCCACCCCTCTTTGCCGAGCTTCGCGATCATCTCCTTCTCGTTGGCGATCAGGTCCTCGTCGCGCTTGGAGACGTTCACCGCCACCCCGCCCCCGGTGAACGAGTACACCACCGCCGAGGAGTCCACCTCGGAAAGCATCTCCTTACCGACTTTCGGCGCCAGACGGTCCTTATACCGCACGATCACCGGATTCAGCACGATCTCGCGCGCCGTCGGGTCAGCGGCGGACACCACACCGGTCACCGCCACCGCGTCCCCCACAACAGTGGCGGGGGCCTGCTGCAGCACCGAAAGGGAGACGCTCTTGCGCACCACAAACCGGACGATCACGCCGGAACTCGGCTCGCGGGTCTTGAGCGTCATGTGGGGAGCCCCCCCGGTCTGCCCCTTCTCCACCTCCAGCACCTCCAGATAACGGAAGAAAAACTGCTTGCCCCGGCCCTCGTCGGCATTGCTCTTACGCACGGCGGGTGCCTTGGGCTCCACCAGACTCAGCGCGTACTCGTTACCGCTGCGCACCGCCGCGGCAGCGACGCCCGCCGTCAGCAACACCAGTGCCGCGACATTTCTCCGACTCACCGCACCCTTCATTCCAAGCTCCGTTCCCTTACGTTGCCTAACAACTTCATGTCCGATCCGCAGATTCCCGCAGGTTTGGATTCGATCTGTGCCATCTGTGTAATCTGTGGATCACGTTACCGCATCGTTTGTTTCCGCTCCGCAGGCGGCAGACTTAATTGGTCACCGAATACATCAGGATGTTCTGTCCGATGCGCTGGGCGCTGACATCGTCATACCCTCTGGCGTACGGGCTCTGCGACATCTCCCACCCCCCGGCCAACCCGAACGGGCTGTAAATCACCGCGACATGCCCGTTCACCTCCAGACCCTCGAGTTGCGGCCGGATGGCCGCCGAACCCAGAGCCTGCTGCAGAACCGGCGTCACCCCGACCCGCTGCACATCGTTGGGCACCTGAAAGATCGGGCTGTCTTGGGGAATCGCGCGCAGGGGCGTGCCCGGAAACAGCGCCGACAGAAGAGTGCGGAAAGCCAGGTCGAACCCCTTGCGTCCGCAACAGGCCTCGGCCAGCAAGAACCCGCCGTTCTCCAAATACCTCTTCAGGTTGGCCGCCTCGCTTTTGTTCAGCGTGAAGTGCTCGTGCCCGGTCAGATACAGCAGCGGCGCGTTGAAAATCGCCGGATCCTTGAGCCGCATCTCCCGGACCGTGTATTTCACCGGCACGTCGGTCTTCAGATTGAAGGTCTGCAGAATCACCGAAAGCCCGGCGTGCCGCGTTTTCCAGACGCCGTCATAAATCACCTGCACCATGGCGACCTTGTCCGCGCTCGGTTCCGGCTTGTCGATGAACTGGATGGCGTGGGCCTGGCTTTTCGCCCAGGCGCGCATCGCCGAAGAGTAGGAAAAGATGTTCACGCCGAGCTTTTTGGCGGAATCCGCCTCATAGGCCTGATACTCCGGCAGGACATTGTCCTCCCAGCCTACCGCCATGCACCAGCGCGACACCAGCGCCACCACCCGGCAGTTGATCTCCACCGCGTCGAACCAAGGCTCATCGCCGACAAAGCCGGACTTCCTCACGCCGGGGCAATACCGGACACGGTCCACATCGTAGTAGGCGTGGAAGATCGGATGATCCGACGTCAGGCGCTGGAGCGGCTGCTCCGGAAAGATCTTCGCCAACTCCCGCGCCGCGGAGCGGTAAAAGGGTGCCGACCCGAGCCCCGTGTTGTAAATGATCATGCCTCCCGCGAGACAGTACTCACGAATGCGTTTGCGCTGTTCCTCAGTGTACGAGAAATTGTAATGTCCGGAACGGTAGAGGATGGGGTTCTTGGCGGGATCCACCGACACCTCCTCCAGCGTCGCGACCTGCACGCTGTAGTTGACGTCGATCATCTCCTTCATGCTCTTGAGGAGATTGTTCACGTCATTCGGCGTGGCGTTCCAATCCAGATCCTCGTCCTGCCCCGAAACCGCCATCACGGCCCCGACCGCCAGCACCCACCCCAACCGAACCCGCTTCATATCCCTGATCCTTTCATCCGGCCGCGCCCCGGCCAGATAACGGACAGGCCGCCAACAGGATGGGACATCACTGTCGCAAATCCTGCCGACGGCCAGACCAGTATCCCGCAACGGACTGAAGCCGCATAACCCCGGGTGTGTCAATCTCCCGTGCGGTCATTGCATACCTCTGCCGCCGCCCTCCGAACCGACACTCACTTTGAACTCGAACCGCCCTCGCTCTTCAGCTTCGTGATCAGCACGGGCGGTTGCGGCGGTTTCTTGGCCTCAGTCCGGGCCTGCGGCGTGACCGGGCAGCAACAGCACGGGTCCGTGGTCTCCGCCGAAGATATCGACCGCGGCGGCGCGGGCGGCGGCTGTGACCGCTTGGGCGGCGGCACAAAACCAGGCTCGTCCGAACCGTCACCGGCCAGAACCGTTCCCATGCACAGCGTCGCGGCAAGCATGGCCACACCGGCTTTTATACTCTTCTTCTGGGCTTCGCTTTTCATGCCGTCCCCTCCTCAACAGGCGTCACGCCAAAAACCGTATAGCAACACCTTAACACGGCCCCCCGGCACTGTCAACCCGACCCGGCAAATTTTTCGTAAGCTGATTTCACCCCGCTCCTGTCGGCACCGAAAGACGCATTTCCGCTCACCGCATCATCACCTCGAATCCGCCGTCACGGGTCACGGCGACCGCACCCGATCAGAAACCCTTGTGCGAGGCCCCGCCCGCCGAGGGCGTCCCCTCTGCCGCGTCGTAGGAACGCAGGATATCGCTACGGGTGTAGGGCCGGAACAGCACCCGGCTGTCAGACGGATAATACGGCAGCACGTCCGAATATCCGGGCACCACCACCTCCACCACCGGGAACCCGATTTCCGGCCCCGTGAAATCGATCACGTAACACTCCCGGTCCAGTTGGGCGAAGATCGCTTTCGCCCGCTCAATATCCTGCAGGCAGTCGTCAAACGCCTCGCCTTTCTGAAAGGGCACGACCGGCCCCTCCCGTAAAAAATTCGCCGTGCGCTGCGGCACAAACCCGAACAGGAAGGCCGAGAGATAGTTGTCGCCGTCATCCGGAATACAGCGGAGGGCGCGCAGGTCGTATTTCAGCACCCGCTCCTGATCCGCCGGATTCCCGTCGATGAACTCGTCCCGCATGCGGCCCTGCGCATACTCGGTGAAGACCCGGATCAGGGCCTCCTCCAGATTGAACCCCGCGCCCACTTTGAAGAAATGATGGAACTGATAACTCTCCGGAATGTTCGGGTCCCAAAAGTAGGCCCCCACACAGGGCAGCACACCGCCGAAAGACAAATCCTTGAGATGGACCTCAATCCCCTGCTGCCGGACAAACGCCATCTGCTCCCGCACCACGGGATGCGTGACCGTGTCCGGATCGATCGTGGGCATAACCAGACGCTGCCGAAGAACCGTGATGTGCACCCGCCGCTCGAAAACTTCCTCGATCGCGTGAACAATCGCCTCCTCGCGGTAATTGCCCGCCGCCATGCCGCTGGGCCCGCTGATCCGCCGCACGAACTCGATCGGGAGTTTGGCTGTCCTGCCGGTCATCAGCGAGAACCCGTCCGCCCAGAACATGGCGATGTCCGATTCTTTGACGCGCCCGATCATCTTCTCCGGAAGCGTCACATGCGGGATCATCTCCTCGATCCCCACCGCATCGGGGATCACGTCCTGATGCCCGACCATATACCCCTGCAGCTCCGCATGCGTCTTGGCACCCGCCCACTCCGCGCACTCGGCCAGAGCTCCGGCCTTGGCCTGCAACGGCGTGATCCCCTTCCCCATGGAGCGGAACTCCAGATCGTCGATGTACAGCGCCGCCCAATGGAGACGCTCGGAGACACTCGTCTCGAACAGCCGGTAGTCATACCGACTACCGATCACGGCCTCCAGACGCTGAACCGTCTCTTCCAGAGGCACGCACCGCCCGAACACCAGTTTTTTGCGGCTTTCCAATTTCATACGGCTCTCCCTGTCCTCGCAAATGCGGGCGTCCCTCTCGCACAAAGGCACGAGAGCACGGCCCCCGCTCACCGGGGTCTGGGCAGAACACGCCAATGGTTCCCGTCCGACAACAACAGCAGGCGGGCGCCCAGATACACGAGCGTCCCGCCGCTCATCTCCTGACCCAGCCTGCGCCGGACAGACACCCCATCGGGGTTCGCGAACTCAACCGTATCCGTGATACCGGCCGCCATCCGCAGAGCCCGCAACTGTATCCCGTCGGCATACGGACGCTTCAGCGCGTTCCGCAGATCGGAATCCGCGCCCAACCCCGGCGACTCCAGCACATACCGGTGCGCCGCCATTCCTTGGATCGAACTCGAAAGCCGATAGGCCCACGGTTTGCCCCAACGGTCGGTCAGAGGCGGCCGGGCCGCATCATCCCCCTCCACTTTCAGGGCCTCCAGCGTGGGAGGGAACGCGATGTCCCGCAGATAGGCCTTCTTCAACGCGTGCGCGACCCGCTCCCGGTCCAACCGTGTCAGCCAAGTCCGCGCCATCTGATCCCCGGCCTTTTGGAGCGCCGTGACGGGCTTCTCCGTCTGCATCGACTCGAAAAGCCGGACCGCCATCTCCGTGTTGCCGTTCTTGAGATGATGCCACGCCGCGAAACCCGACATCACCAAAACGAACGGATCGCGCGGCGTGCGAGCCGTGAACGCGATGCAGGCCTTCAGGCTCTCTTCCGCCACAAACCCGCTGTTCGTGCCCACACACCACACGTCCCAAAGCCCCCGCTCGTCCGGTTGGACGGTCTGCCCCCGGCAAACCAATGCGCAGACTCCGATAACCGCCATAATCCCGATGCTTTTGCCCATCCGTTTGTCTCCGCCGCGTTCCGCTTCCCACCATCCGAACATCTGAACTATATGCTAACACAGGCGCAGCCCGCAACCCCAAAACTCTTTGCCTGTAAAAACACTCCCCCTCCCCGCGTTCCCGACTGCTGAAAAAGAAGCTCGTGCGTCATCAACGCGCACGGAACGCGTCGAGTTGCTTCTTGGCGCAGTTGGTGGTTACCGTCTGCGCACCGGCGGCAAACGCCCGAAGCGACATGTCGAGATTGTCGATCGTCCACACGTGGAATTCGTAACCCGCATCCCGAACGACCCTGACAAACGCCTGGTCAACCACGGAAGGATCGAAGTAAATGTCAACACCATCGGCCCCGATGCGCTTCAGCGTGGAGACGATGTCTTCGGGCGCAACGGGCACCTTCTGTCCGTCCTGCCCCTTCTGGTGGGCACCCGTGAGCCAAAAAACTTTGTACTCGGGCATCTGCTTCTTAAGTTCGGCGCAACTCTTCTGGTTGAAACTGATGAAGAGCGTGTTCGCGGGCGTGGCTTGCGTCTGCTTCGCGAAAATCTCTTTGAGATACGGCACGATCTCGGGCCCCGTCTTCACCTCCACGTAGATGTAACGGCCGTCACGGGCAAGCGGAAGGACTTCCTCGAGCAGCGCGGGGCGCGTGGGCGAGTATTTTGAACCCTCCCATTTTCCCCAACCTCCCACGTCGCATTTCGAGATGACATCGTCCCAATTTGCGTCGGCGCACGCAAGCGTGCAGGCACCGGCCGTGGTGCGGCGGAGATTGCCGTCGTGGAACGTGAACACGCGTTTGTCTTTCGAGAGATAGATGTCGCACTCGAAGCCGAACCCGCGTTCCACGGCCATCTGAAAGGCCGGGAGCGTGTTTTCGGGCGCATCGTGCGATTCGCCGCGGTGAGAGATGAAGGTGTCGGGGGCAGGGGCGGCGAAATACGTCTGACTGTCAGCCGCGCATCCCCGGACTTGACCAGCGTGGGACGGCGGGACAACTTCCGCCGCAGCACTCCCTACGAGCAAGACCGCCAGTGCGGTGAATGTCTTTTTATCGTCCATTTTCGTTTTCCCCGTCAGCCAGCGGCCAACGCAACGCTGGCCGCTGGCTGACGGGATCGGCAAAGCACCTCCGAACTCGACATTATGCATGGTCTCTCCTTTTGAACTTAAAATCACATCATGATTGGGTTGCAGGCTCACACCTGTTCAGTACGCAGGGCCGGGTCGAGCAGGTCGCGCAAGGCGTCGGCCAGATGGTTGAACGCCAGCACCAAGGCGAAGATCGCGAGCGTCACAAAAGTCATCTCCCACCACACGCCCTGCCACAGGCGCAGCCGCGCGTTGTTGATCATGATACCCCACGAAGGCTCGCCCTGCACGCCGATCCCGAGGAAACTGATGAAGACCTCGGTGGCGACCGACGCGGGAAAGCGGATCGAGAACGCGATCAGGATGATGTGCGTCACGTTGGGCAGAATGTGGCGGAACATGATCCGCGCGTGGCTATAGCCCAAGACCTGAGCGGCCTGCACATAGGCCCGCCCGCGGTGCTTGATCACCTCACCGCGCACATTGCGGCAGACGCTCACCCACGTGGTCAGCCCGATGCCGAGGTAAACACCCAGCAAACCCTGTCCCACCACCATCGCGATGGCGAGGATGAAGAGCAGGCCCGGCATCGAGGCCACCGTGGCGCAGAGCCACACCACCAAACTGTCGACACGGCCCCCGAAGTAACCGCCCAAACACCCCAGCAACACGCCGAGCGGAATCGCGATCAGCGAGGTGATGATCCCCACATGAAACGCGATCCGCGCACCCTGAATCAGCCGCTGCAGCACATCGCGCCCCAAGTTGTCACTACCCAGAGGATAGCACGGCTGTTGCGCGACCGCCCCGCGTTCCTCCGTAAAAACACGGACAAACGCGGGCGGAACATAGCGGGACGTTTCGCGCACTTGGTTGTAGGACGGAGTGCGGTCCGTCCACCGGCACACTTGATACACAGCCTCGCCATACACCGCCGCGCAAGCGTACGCCGCCACAGTCAGCAGGCAAAGCCGCGTGTCCCACCGCCGCCATAACTGCCGCAGGATGTTCGTTTCTTTCGCCATCCTATTCATACGCGCAGACGCCGCTGCGCGGGGAATTCGCGATATTCAAGAAACCGCATTCGCCCGCTCTCCCCCGTTTGCGGGCGCATGTTGCGCAGAAGACGTTGTCTTTGCCGCTGCATTCACGGAGTCTTCGCCCGGGAAGTAGCGCGCAACATCCGGAGTGAGCAGAACGAGGTTGGCCCCATCCCGGAAACGCTTCGCATACTTACCCCGCACACCGCCTTTCAACTGGGAAAAGTCGTATTCGGGGCGCAACTCGTCCACTGTTTCTTGCTCATTTGCCTTCTTCATAACGCCTCCGCTCCTGTGGTAACTTCAGCCTTAACAGGATCCCACTCAAATCGCATCCGCCACCGTCCAACAAGTGATACCGAATCGGATACCCATCGTTGGCTGACATTATACATGGCAGAGGCGAGAGTTTCAACTCTCCCGCGTTATCCTTTCAATTCTCACGTCACGAACGCCAAGGCCCCTGATTTGCATGAAGTTTCATGTGTTTCATGGTTCCAATTGAGCGTTAAGCGTTTTCTACTTCGGCGTTGGACGTTCAGCGGTCGGCGTTCAGCGGTCATTCCGTCTTGACGCCCTCACGTCCTTTTTGTAAGAATGTAAGGAAAAAAGGAGCCCGCTATGACACTCGCGAAACTCACCAGCAAAAATCAGTTGACCCTGCCGAAGGACATCGTGGCGCAGTTCCCGGGCGCCCAGTATTTTTCCATTCAGGCTGAGTACGGGCGCATCATCTTGGAGCCCGTCAATCCGCAGCCTCTCAGCGCCGTGCATGAAAAAATGGAACAGCTCAACATAACCGAGGCAGATATCGAAAAGGCTGTGGCGTGGTCGCGCAAAAAGAAATAAAAGTCCCCCGTGTTGTTATCGACACGAATGTCGTCCTCTCTGCCCTTTTGTTCAAATCCGGCAGGGTGAGCTGGCTGGTGCCTCTCTGGCGGTTCGGGCCCATCATACCGATCATTTCAAAAGACACCGCAAGCGAACTGATCCGGGTCTTGAAATATCCGAAGTTCAAACTCACACCAGAAGAACAAACCGCCGTTCTTTCCGCATTTTTGCCCTATGCGGAGGTTTCCGCCGCACGAGGAGCCGTGTCTGTACCGACCTGCCGTGATCCGGACGACAACATGTTTCTTGTACTCGCCGCCCAAGCTCGCGCGGACTATCTCGTGACCGGCGATGCCGGCTTGCTGGCTGTTTGCGGCTTCAAAACGTGCCCGATCATCACGCCGGAACAGTTCCGGCGCAACTTGAACGTTGAGCGTTGAACGTTGAGCGTTTCATCCGCAGATGGACACAGATTACGCCGATTTTTTTAGAGATGGCATTGCTCGGTTTTTTGGGAACCGCCAAGACGCCATGAACGTCAAGGAAGCCCCTAGTTTTCATGAAGTTTCACGTGTTTCATGGTTCCGCTTTCACACTTCAGCGTTCGGCGTTCAGCGTTTCTGACAGAGATGGTTGTTGGGGCTCTTGCGATGTGGCGAAGTTTTAGACGGCACATCAGCGTCGCCAAGCCGGATGGGTGTCGCGCCGGGTAATTTCGAGTAACTGTCGCCAAGCCGGAGAACGAAGTTAAACAAAACCTCGCCATAAAACTGTTTGATCTTCTCCGAGATGGCGTCTTCTCCACCGATCTGACAGGCGAGTTTTTGTAACTGCTCAAGCTGGCTATGCACAGCAAAGACATAATGTTTAATGCGGTCTGCGGCGGGCAATGCCGGATCGTCAAACATGACGGACATCGTCATGCCAAGCGCTTTCAAGTATAGGAAAACATCGCCAAGGTTGAGAGCCTCGTCACGACTGGATTCCAGACGGCAAACCTTACTCGGGCTGACGCCCATCCTCTTAGCGAGTTCTCGCTGTGACAATTTTTTAGCGACACGCATGTCGATGAGAGCCCGCACAAAACGGGTCTCGGCCTGATGCGCCGTAACACGTTTTGCCGCCTCGGGATTGCCCGTCAGACTAGCCGCCAACATGGCCGGTGTCGTGCTTTTCTTGCTCATAGGTCTCTCCTCTTCTCAAACTTTATTACGGCTTCCTTGCAACGACGGATATCGTCCGCCTGCTGCGCCTTGTCACCGATCGTCAGAACATAAACCGTATGATCAATTACGGAGACGTACACATACAATCGCGTCTCAGCGGCGTGTTTCACACCGGTCTGACCGATCCGGTAAACATTCCCACCTTCGGAGCGAAAAAAGGCGACTTGAAACGCCCCGACGTTACCATAGTGGTTCAGCAGTGTAACAATGTGGCCGAGGTTCGAGAAACAAGCCGCCAGTTCACGCGGGTGTTTTTTATCAAACGTCTTGAATCTGTTCTTTTCAGCCAGTGCGCCGCTTATTCCCCACATTTCAGACATTAGCAGGTTCCATTTATGCGGTTTATGGAACGAAAGTATCAAAATGTTTCAAAACATGCAATACCAAGTTGAGAGACGGAGTGATGCCGCGAAAACAAGCTGTGAGGTAAATAGCTGTGAGACTGTAAGGTTCTTCGGCGTTTTTGAGCAGAGAAGCGGTGGTAAGGTAGCGCGCAAAAGCGGTGCCGCAACCCGCGCACAGCGCGGCTCTTGTCACCGCACTCCAAATTTTGTCATCCCCTAATACACGAAAAACAGCGCCGTGCCCTTTCGCATCATTCGCGTGATTCGCGCAATTCGCGGTTAAAAAAACCGAGCCATGCCTTTTCATGAAGTTTCATGTGTTTCATGGTTCCGCTTTCACACTTCAGCGTTCTGCGTTCTGCGTTCTGCGTTCAGCGTTTTTTCTCTTTGTCCTTGCATCCTCCCGCCTCCGGTCTTACCATGTCCACGCGTTCTTCACCTGTTCTCGAACCATCGAAAGACCAGCCATGAACCCCACTGCATCACGCCTCACACGCTCGCCCCGCTTGCTGCGCCTCCGCGCCTTGACGCTCGCGCACCTCGTGTTGTTTCTCCCCCTCGTCGTGCCCGCCGCCACCGAAGGCCCCTACACCTACACCGTCAGCAACGGCAAGGCTACCATCACCGATTTTGACAGTAACTACTCCGGCGACTTGTCCATCACCAACGAACTCGGCGGTTGTCCTGTCACTGCCATCGGTGACTACGCTTTCTATAGCTGCTCATCCCTTATCTCCGTCACCATCCCAGACAGCGTAATTAACATCGGGAGCAAAGCTTTCTACAACTGCACATCCCTCACCAATGCCGTTATCGGCAACAGCGTCATCAACATCGGAAATTACGCCTTCTACAACTGCACCGCTCTCACCTCCGTCAACATCCCAGACAGCGTCACATCAATCAGTTTTGGTGCCTTCTGCAGCTGCACCGCCCTTACCAATGCCGTTATCGGCAACGGCGTCACAACCATCGATTACGGTGCCTTCCGTTACTGCGCATCCCTCACCTCCGTCACCATCGGAAACAGCGTCACAAATATCGGAAAAAGCGCCTTCTCGGACTGCATATCCCTCAACACCGTCATCATTGGCAACAGTGTCATGAACATTGGAGAAAGTGCCTTTGAGGAATGCATATCCCTCGCATACGTCACTATCCCTGATAGTGTCACAACCATCGATTACGCAGCCTTCTACGGTTGTACCTCGCTCACATCTGTCACCATCGGAAACGGCGTCACAACCATCGATTACGGTGCCTTCCGTTACTGCTCTTCCCTTACAGCTATCAACGTATCGGAGCACAACCTGAACTACGCAAGTCTCAACGGCGTCTTGTTCAATAAAACCCTTTCAACGTTGATTCAATGTCCCGTAGGGTTCTCCGGCCATTTCACTATCCCCGACACCGTCACAACCATCGGAGGTTATGCTTTCTACAACTGCACTGTCCTTACTTCCGTCACCATCCCCGACAGCGTCACAACCATCGATTCCTCAGCCTTCTACGGTTGTACCTCGCTCACATCTGTCACCATCGGAAACGGCGTCACAAACATCGGCGAAGGTGCCTTTAAGGACTGCATATCCCTCGCATACGTCACTATCCCTGATAGTGTCACAACCATCGGCAACGAAGCCTTCTCCTTCTGCGCATCCCTCACCTCCGTCACCATCCCCGACAGCGTCAAAACCATCGGCGACGAAGCCTTCTCCTGCTGCGCATCACTCACCACTCTCCTCTTCTGCGGAAATGCCCCAAATGCCCCAACTACCAGCTACGGCTTCGACGACACCCCCGCCACGGTTTTTTATTTTCCCGGCACATCTGGATGGGGCTCCACTTTCGCCCGTCGCCCCGCCAAGCAACTTCTCACGTACGCCGAAAAGAACGGCGGCGCTGTCATCACCAGTAGCGATCCCTCCTTCCCCGGCTCCTTGTCCATCCCTGAGAAACTCGCTGGCCTCACTGTCACCTCTATCGGCCCCTCTGCCTTCCGCAACTGCGCGTCCATCACCTCCGTTACCATCCCCGACAGCGTCACCTCCATCGGGCCTTATGCCTTCTACGACTGTACCTCCTTGACCTCCGCCAACATTCCGGACGGTGTCACCAGCATCGGAACCTACGCCTTTTACAACTGCCATTCGCTTGAAGAGGTCACCCTTCCTGACAGCGTCACGACCATCGGCGATTTTGCCTTTGCCTTCTGCTCATCCCTTTTGGACGTAATCATTCCCGATAACGTCAGGCGTATCGGACGAGGGACATTCTCCGGCTGTTATGGCCTTGAATCCGTCACCCTCCCAACCGGTATCACAGCCATCGGCGATGACGCCTTCTCCTACTGTGCATCACTCACCGCTATCGCCCTCCCCGATACGCTCACATCCATCGGCGACTACGCTTTCACCGGTTGTGAATCGCTTGCTACTGTCATCATTCCGGCAGGCGTCACGTCAGTCGGTGATGACGCCTTCTCCTACTGCGGTGCCCTCACCACCGTCCTTTTCACCGGTGACGCCCCAGACATCGGCACCTACGCCTTCGACACCACCCCCGCCGCGCTCTACCACCTCCCCAGTGCCGCTGGCTGGGATGCCGCCAGTTATCCTGTCGTCTGCTGGAACCCTGCGATCAGCCCCGCGTCACCGCCGCGCTTCGAATCCGGTACGTTCGCCTTCTCCCTCACCGGCAACGCCGACATCCCCGTCCGCATCGAAGCGTGCGACAGCCTTACATCCCCTTTCTGGGACACCGTCGCCGACATCGCCATCCCCGCCTCCGGCACCTTCGACTTCACCGACCCCGGTGCCGCCACCCGTCCCGCGCGCTTCTATCGTGTGCGCTTCCCGCAGTAGGGTGAAGAGAAGTTCATTAGTGCGGTAGTTCATTAGTGTGGTAGTGCGGTAGTTTGTTTTTGGCATGGCTCGGGTTTTCTCATCCGCAGATGGACACAGATTACGCGATTTTTTTAGAGATGGCATTGCTCGGTTTTTTGGGAACCGCCAAGGCGCCATGAACGTCAAGGAAGCCCCTGATTTTCATGAAGTTTCACGTGTTTCATGGTTCCGCTTGAACGTTGAAAGTTTTCTGCAGGGTTCTTGCCTCTATCCCCGCTGTCACCCCAGCCTCACACGCGGGTCGAGCCAGGCGTAGCCAAGGTCGGTGACCAGATTCACACCTTGGTACATCAGCGCGCCCAACACCACCACCGCCCGCACCACAGCCATGTCCGACGAGTGCAACGCATTCAGACTGACACTGCCCAGGCCGGGGATGCCGAAGAAACTTTCCAGCATCAGGCTGCCGGTGAACAGGAACGGGATCGAGAGGCTGACGTAGGTGACGATCGGAATCAGGCTGTTGCGCAAGACGTGGCGCACCATGATGCGGCGCCCGCCCAGACCCTTGGCCTGCGCCGTGCGCACGTAAGGTTTGTATACCTCGTCAAGAATCGCGGCGCGGAAAAACCGGACATCCCGTCCCAATCCGCTGACGATCCCGATCAGCACCGGCAACACCAGATACGCGGCTGACTCGAAGCCCCAGATCGGAAAGAGCCGCAGCTTGAACGCCAGAAGGAACTGTCCCGCCAAAACCCACACCACGTAATTGACACTCATCAGAACCGTGGAGAGAATCAGCACCGCCTTATCCGCCACGCCGCCACGCCATGCGGCGCAGACCAGCCCCAGCATCACGCCCACCAGCGTGCCGCCGATCAAGATCGGGATGGTCAGCGAAAGCGACGGCCCGACGCCGTTGCGGAGAATCCGCGCCACCGGCAAGTTGTGTTCGGAGGAGACGCCCAAATCCCCCCGCGCCAGAGAAAGGAGGTAACGCATGAACTGCGAGTCAAAAAGGCCTGCGGTGCGCCGACGCAACCGGATGACGCTGGGCAGCGCCCCGCCGACATCCAGCGACACGACCCGCCAGCCTTCGCGCACCGCGAACGTCAGCGGCGCGGGACCGTCGATCATCGCGTCTTCGGTCATTCCGGTCGCGCTCTCCCGCAACCCGATCAGGACATGCGGCGCATGGATACGGTATGAACCTGCGGGCAGCGCATACGCCAGGGGAACACGTCGAAGCCCCCCGGCGTCCGCCTGCGGCAGGTGTGCCCGCGGAATGTCCCGCATGGCACGGAGCCGCACCCATTGCCCGAACACAAGCGGTTTGTCATACCCGTAGCGCGCGTCGAACGCGGCCAGCGCCTCTGCCGAAGCGTTCTTTCCCAGCACGACCTCTGCGGGCGATCCGCCCACAACGTGAAAAAGCACGAACGTCAGCAACACAATGCCGAACGTGGTCGGGATCATCTCCAATACGCGCCGTATGACATATCGCCGCATAACCCGCTTCAGAGTTCCTCGTGCTCACTGCTGACCACGAGGCCGTCATCGGTGAAAAGGTTGATGTAATACACCCGTGCCGTCGCCGGGATTTCGAGTGCCGCCTCTTCGAGACCGGCGTTCAGTTCAAACGGCACCGCTTCCCACTTCCGATCCTTCCAGATGCCCGTGTCCGCCGTATGGTTCAACTCGGCCCGGACGACCACACGCCGGTTACCGGTGAACGTGATCCTGACCTTGCGGTCCTCGCGGTGGACGCGCTTGATCTCCGGCAGGGCGGATGCGCCCCGCGTGATGTGATCCGCAAAGGCGAGGATCTCGGCGGGGTTCTCACCCGCGGCACCGTGGCCGTGCGGCATGCGCAGACGGACGCAGAGCGTGCGCGGGACCTTCAGTGCCCGATAGCTCTTCTGCAGTGAGTCCATCGGATAAGCGAAATCGTTGCTGCCCGTCACCCAGAGGAATGGCATTTTCGCCAGCGGCAGATAGACCGAGGGGTCCCACAGGGCCAACCATTTTTCCGCATTCTCGCGTTTCATGCTCTGAAACCGCGTCAGCCAGCATGAGTTGTCGCCCAGAAAACCGCAACCGTAGACCGGCACCGCGAACGCAAACCGGTCGTCCACACCCGCCACGATACAGGTAAGGTATCCCCCCCACGAGATTCCGGTCACCCCGATACGCGCGGGATCAACGCCGGGCAGCGACCGCAACAGCGAGTGCCCGCGCACTGCCGCCGCCACCGCATGGTAGGTCCACTGGTCCCGCACCGGATCCGCATACTTGTCAAAACCGCCCCATCCCGCAGGGCCGGCCCATGCATGACGCTGATGTCCTCTCTGCTCGTCACCGAACGCGTTTCCGCTCACCGCCCCGCAAGTGTCCATCGAGATCGCCGCATAGCCGCGGCTGTTCCACAATTTTACCCAACGGATAAAGGCAGAACCGCCGCCGCCGTGGATCAACACGATCCCCGGCACCTTTGTGCCCGGCTCCACCTTCGGCAAGGCGTAATAGGCAAACACGCGCGTCGGCTTTCCCTGATAGACCTCGCCCTCATAAAAAACCGCCTTCACGCCGTTCGTGGCGTATTCCGGCGCATCCCAAACCTGCGGCGTCTGATACAGCGGCGCACGCTCCCACGGACCGACCTTACCCGCTGCGGCAAAACCGGCCAGCGCCGACATCATGACTACGATCCACAATCTTTTTTTTCGCATACCTGACTTCTCCCCTCTTTATTCGGACTCATGAAAACAAGCCCGCACCTCATTCCCAGAATTCATTGCGTCAGCCGAAGCATCGAACTGCCCTTGGACGGAATCAACGCCGGACAAGGCAGATGCCCCGAACGCAGGCGGCTCAGATCCGTCAACACAGATTTCCAGTCGCGGTGACGGTGATCAGGGTGCTTGGCCAGCATTTTCTCGAGCAACAGGGCGAACGCCTCACTTGTCTCCGGCGCGAGCGTGCGGACATCCGGGGCCTGCGCGTCGCCCGTGTGGCTCCGCAGGGTCTCGTCTTCCGACTGACCGTCAAACAACACCCTTCCCGTAACCAGATGATACAGCGTCACGCCCAATGCGTAGATATCCGAACGGCAGTCCAGCCGATCGCTGCCGTAAACCTGTTCGGGCGACATGTAGGCCGGTGTGCCGAGGATCTCATCCGCCTTGTCTGTGGTGCTCCCCTTGCGCAACGTGAGCGAGCGGCAGAGCCCCAAATCCGTAACCTTCACCGTGCCGTCGGCATCCGCCATGATGTTGTCGGGCTTGATGTCGCAGTGGATGATCTGCGCGGTTTCCCAAGCGTAATTCAGGACCACGGCCACATTTTCAGCGACGATGAGCGCATCCTCCATCGGGACACGGCCTTTACGACGCACCAGATTGCCCAACGTATACCCCTCCACCAATTCCATGATGAAATAGTAGACCCCATCGGAAAAATTCGCGTCATACACCTGCACGATCCCCGGATGCTTCAACCGGGCCGCGGCCTGCGCCTCCTGACGGAACCGCCGGATGTCCTCGGGATCGGAGGAGAAATCCGGCGAGAGAATTTTAACGGCCACGAGCCGATCCAGCGAGACCTGCCGCGCTTTCCATACCGAAGCCATGCCGCCATGCCCGATCACCTCCAGCACCTCGACATTCGGCAGGGAGAACGAAGTCGGACTACGCATGGCTCCAATCCTCCTTCGCCTCATCCTCCGCAGACACATCGGAAGACATCGCCTTGTACTCCCGTAACTTGCGGTGCAGCGTCCGACGGCTGATCCCCAGCTCCTCCGCAGCCCGTGTGCGGTTCCCTCCGTTCTTCTCCAGCACCGCCATGATTTTTCGCCGCTCGGTGTCGGCCAGTGATCCGGAGAGCAACGCCGGCGCGCGGGTCGCGGCACTCGCAGACCCCCGGACCGCTTCGCGAATGTTGGCAGGCACATCCCGCGCGGACAGCCGGTCCGACCGCGACAACACCACCATCTTCTCGATCGCGTTACGCAATTCCCGCACATTGCCCGGCCAAGCGTAAGCGGTCAGCAGTCCCATCGCATCGGGTGTGAACCCGTCGATCTGCCTGTTGTTCCTTTCCGTGTACTCTTTCAGAAACCGGTCCGCCAGCAGCGGGATATCTCCTGTCCGTTCACTCAACGACGGCAACAGGATATCCACCACATTCAGCCGGAAGAAAAGGTCTTCCCGAAACTTGCCTTCCTTCACATAGGCACGGAGGTCCCGATTGGTCGCGGCAATCACGCGGATATCGGTCTCAATGGTCTCCTCGCCGCCCACCCGCTCGAAGGTCCGCTCCTCCAGCACGCGCAGCAACTTGACCTGGATCGAAGGGTCGATCTCCGAAACCTCGTCGAGGAACAGCGTGCCGCCGTCCGCCATCTCGAACCGGCCCTTACGCTGCACGGTCGCGCCCGTGAAGGCCCCGCGTTCGTGACCGAACAACTCGCTCTCCAGCAGGGTTGGCGAAAGCGCCGCACAGTGCACGGCCACGAAAGGCCCTTTGGCGCGGGGACTCAACCGGTGGATCGCCTGCGCCACCAGCTCCTTGCCGGTGCCGCTCGCCCCCTGGATCAGCACCGACGCCTGTGTGGGCGCGGTCTGGCGGATGATCTCGAAAACCTGCCTCATGGCCGGCGACTCGCCGATGATGCTTTCCATCCCGTACTTCTCGTTCAACTGGTTCTCGAGCGTCTCCACTTTCTTTTCGAGGTCGCGGGACTTGATGGCCCGCGCCACCAGCAGATCGAGATGATCAAGGTTGATCGGTTTGGTCAAAAAATCGTAGGCACCCTGCTTCATGGCATCAACGGCCGTCTCGACAGAACCATAGGCAGTCAACAAGATGCAGACCGTGCGGGGATACTGCGCCATCACACGCCGCAACAGCCCCAGTCCGTCCATACCCGGCATGCGCAGATCCGAAAGCATCACGTCCGCCTGCAATCCCCCGGCCAGCAGCTCCAGCGCCGCGTCCGCGCTCTCCACCGCCTTCACCTCATAGTGGTGCTGCAATGCGCGCTGCAACCCGTCCCGCGTGTTCTTGTCGTCGTCCACGACCAACACGACCGGTTTACCTGTCTTTTTCATGCGTCTCTTCCTTCGTCGGAGTCCCGAGCAACCTGATCCGCCGTTCCGAACGGGGCAGGCGGATCTTGAAACAGGTCCCCTCCCCCGGTTTGCTGGACAATTCGATCTCGCCGCCGTGCTCCTCAATGATGCGCTTCACGATCATCAATCCCAATCCGTTCCCCTTGGCTTTGGTGGTGTAATAAGGATCGAACACCCGCCCGAACTCGTCCGGCAAAAGCCCCTTGCCCGAGTCGATGAACGCGATATCCACAAACACGTCCCCCACCGTGAACACCACTTTGAGCGTACCGCCATCCGACATCGCCTCCAGAGCGTTCTTGATGAGATTGAAGAACACCTGCTTAATCTGAGCGCGGTCGAGCCGCATTGCCGGAAGATGATCCGGCACATCCACCGCGACCTGGATCCGCCGGTTTTCAAACTCGCTCTTCAGCACGCGCAGCGTCTCCTGCAGCACCTCCTTCGGGCATTCAGTTTGAAGCACCGGCTTGGAGGGCCGCAACGCGCGCAGGAACTGCGTGATGATCGCGTCCAGACGCCCGACCTCCGCGCGCGCCACCTCCACCAGATCCTCCAGCGGTTTGCGTGTCTCCTCCGGCACCCTGCTCAATTCGCGGGCCAGAAGCTGCAAATGGATGTTCAACGCATTCAGCGGGTTGCCGATCTCGTGCGCCACCCCGGCCGCCAACAGCTTGACGGCATTCGAGCGTTCGTTTTCCAGCGTCGAGGCTTCCTGAAGGCGGTCCCGCGTCACATCGCGGAAAATCACCAGCACGCCTTTCTCCGACACCCCCTCCTCATCCAGCGGCACGGCATAGACACTGACGAACCGGTGCTCCGGATAGGTGATCTCGACTTCACGCGTCACCATCCGGTTCCACTGACTGTTCCCCTCGGGCACATCGAACAGATGCTCCCAATCCCACTCGCGCAACAGCCTCAGAACCGAACGGCCCTTGGTGCGCGAAAACTCGAACCCCGCCAGCTTTTCCGCCGCTCGGTTCGCATACAACAGCTTGCCCTCCGAATCGAGAACCATGATCCCTTCCTGAATCGTCTGGAAGATCGTCTCCAAAAACCCGCGCTCCCGCGCCAGACGCATCATCTGCGCCTGCAGACTCTCCGGACCCAGCTTATCGATCCGCGCCACCAATCTATCAAAAAATCCGGACGACATGGTGTCACACCCTTTCACAGTGTCACTTTGTCACAAAAGTATACGGGGCAGACGCGCTGGCCGCAAGAAGATTAGCCGGAACACAGCCGGAGTTTGCGGATTCAACAAAAAACACGCTCTTGACCCTCTCCGTCCAGATTGAGTATAGTTCAACCGTTTTCGTCCGGAGAGGTGGCAGAGCCTGGTTGAATGCACATGACTCGAAATCATGCGTGCCGCAAGGTACCGGGGGTTCGAATCCCTCCCTCTCCGCCAATTCCCCTTGCCCTCGAATCAGGAGGGGAGGGATGAGAACCCACGGGTTCGACCGCCTGCGCAGCAGGCAGGGGCCGCACCGAAGCGTGCGGCAGGGAGGCGCAGCCGACCGGCAATCCCTCCCTCTCCGCCAATTCCCTTGCCCTCGGATCAGGAGGGATGAGAACCCACGGGTTCGACCGCCTGCGCAGCAGGCAGGGGCCGCACCGAAGCGTGCGGCAGGGCTGTTTCTCACACGAAGATACGTAGCCCTTCGGATTCCTCAAGAAACGGCAGGAAATCCGCTGGCAACGGCGCGGCAAAATCCAACTCCACGCCCGTAAGGGGATGCGCGAACGCCAAACGCGCGGCGTGCAGCAGTTGACGGGGGGGCACATGCGGCAACCGCTTATCCTCAGCGGACTTCCCGTACAGGGCGTCCCCCGCCACCGGACAACCGAGCGACAGCATGTGCACGCGGATCTGGTGCGTACGGCCGGTTTCGATGCGGCAGCGCACCAGCGAAAGCCCGCCCAACCGCTTTTCGACCGTATAGTGCGTCACCGCCTCTTTCCCCCCTGTTTCCACCACCGCCATTTTTTTGCGGTGCACCGGATGACGCCCGATCCGCGTCCGAAGCGTGCCGGAAACCTGCGGCGGCGTGCCGTGTACCAGAGTCAGATACTCTTTGCGGATCTCGCCGGTCTGGAACAACCGCACCAGACCGGCCATGGCCGCATCGTGTTTGGCCACCACCATGAGACCCGAAGTGTCCTTGTCCAAACGGTGCACAATGCCGGGCCGTTGCACGCCCCCCACCCCAACCAGATCGCGGCAATGATGCAACAGCGCGTTCACCAAGGTTCCCGCCGCATGGCCGGGCGCCGGATGGACCACCAGTCCGGCGGGTTTGTTGATCACCAAACAATCACGATCCTCATAAACCGTATCGAGCGGAATCGCCTCGGGCGCAGGTTCCGCCGCAACCGGCGCGGGCAGGCAAATCTCGATCACACTGCCGGGCTGCGGACTGGCGTTCGCCTTGACCGCAACCCCGCGGCAGGTCACCCGCCCCTCGCGGATCAGCGCCTGCAAGCGCGCGCGGGAGAACTCCGGCAACTGCGCCGTCAGCCACACATCCGTGCGTCCGGTGGCGTCGGCGGGCACAGGCACGGAGAGCACCCGTGGCAGCGGCCCGCC
>Ga0209718_1001083_pt1 | contig 32637 bp, 43 predicted proteins | sample AD_JPNAS1_MetaG_FD_184420 | JGI IMG/M metagenome (GOLD analysis project Ga0209718, IMG submission 184420) | Active sludge microbial communities of municipal wastewater-treating anaerobic digesters from Japan - AD_JPNAS1_MetaG (SPAdes) (version 2) | ecosystem: Engineered > Bioreactor > Anaerobic...
AGAGTATCAATATCGTGAAAACATTGTCCGATTACGAGTTCCGGACAACCGTCGTCCCCGGATTGGTTTTGGAAGAAGACATTTTGGAAATCTCCGAGCTTATCAAAGGAGCCAGGCGCTATTATCTCCAGCCTTTCCAAGGACAGAAAACGGCCGGCTTTAATTATGACAAAAAAGCCGTTTTAAAGAAGCCGGAGCTGGAAAAAATTAGGGATAAAATCAAGGATAAATTCGATATTTGCGAAGTCAGGGGATAGTTTCAAGTAGGAGCTTCTATTGAAAAAAACAGTCAAATTTACTATCATAAAGCCGCTACCTTTTTGAAGATAGCGGCTTAAAAATTGAATATTCCGACATAGCTCAACGGTAGAGCGTCTCCCTGTGAACCGTCTTGTCCGATTGCTATAATTCAAAACAGTGGCGGGCAAGAGAATCTATGCCGACAGGCGCGAAGAATTGATCAGAACCGTCGGCATCACGCAGCCTTCTCGAGTAATCGAGATTGAATAATGGGGTGAATTCGGGGAAGTCCAATAATAGGATAATCCCGAGCCAATTCCCGCACATTGCGGGACAGGTGTAGAGACTATCTCGAAAGAGAGTAGTTCCCGCAGTTTTATATAAAACTGCGGAGGACGAAGCGCCTCATTCCGCACTCCGCAAAAACAGCGGAACGGAAATGATATAGTCCACCCTCGGTGGCAACATCGAGATAAGTGTAAGGAGCGGGTTCCTGGTTCGAATCCAGGTGTCGGAGCCAGATTGAGATAGCTCAAATATAGCTTCTGCTATAAAGAACTCTTAAGCTTTTTACTTTATTCATTGAGCCAAAACCATAATTGATTTTTAAGCTCTTGATTCAGAATGTGTGTATCAGCGTGGGATAAAACACCAAGGTATGATTGTAGTGATTGTTCAACAGTTTTATAAGGAATTCGTCCATCTTTATATTCTTTGACACGCATTTTTAGTTTTTTAAATACTCGGTTTTTAGTCTTGGTGCGAAGCTGAAGATGGTATGGCAAAACAACGTAACCGAGAAAATCTATACCCTGCCTTAATTTGCGGATGGAAACTTTATTGGGATGGAGTTCAAGACAAAGCCTTTGTCTAAGAAATGATTTTATCGGAGAGATTATCTTTTCAAGATAATACGGGTTATCAGCCAAGATTACAAAATCGTCAGTATAGCGAAGATAATGCTTTATTTTAAGACCATGTTTTATAAATTGGTCGAATTCATTCAGATAAACGTTTGCGAAAAGCTGGGAAGTAAGATTACCAATGGGCACACCCTTCTGCTCAAAGAGGTTGGAGTATCGGGAGGAGAAACTTTCTATAACTTCCCGCAGCAGCCACATTGTGTCGGGATCCTTAATTTTTTTAGCAAGAATATTAAACAAGATATAGTGGTCAATCGTTTCAAAGAACTTCTTAATATCGCACTTCAAAGCAAAACATGGCTTTCGTACGTTACCACTTACTTTTCGAGTAAGGTCCCGCAGTGTTATTATGCCCTTGTGGGTTCCTTTGTTAATGCGACAAGAAAAGGAATTGGAGATAAACGATTTTTCAAAGAGAGGATTAATAATTGCGAAAATCGCGTGATGCAATACGCGATCTCGTACGGCGGCTTTGTGTATATGACGTTGTTTTGGGTCTTGAATCCAAAATGATGTATAGAGACCGTGTTTATAGCGTCTTGCCTTCAGGTCGCGGTGCAATTGAAAGATATTTTGCTCAAGCTGCCATTCGAATAATTGGACGTCATCCTTGCCCTGTTTATCACTTTTAAATTTCTCCCAGGCAGCAAAGAGGTTTTCTAATGAAATGATTTGGTCAAAAAGGTTCCTATAAGTTTTCATAATACATGGAAGAATTAGACATACCAATTTTAAAAAAGGCTTATAATCTGTATAAAGACTTTTACGGTTTCCGCAATAATGTTCCCAGGCAGGATAGATTTACTATCTGGCAACGGTGTGAAAATATAATTTTGGAGATGCTAGAAAATATCATCTACGCAAGTCAACTGTCAAAGTCGGAAAAATTACCAGTTTTACAGAAAGCCAGTCTCGAATTAAGCTTTCTCCGTGTTTTCCTTCGTCTTTGCAAAGAAACAAAAGTATTAGATACGAGAAAGTACATCTATTTAGAGGAAGCAGTAGACGAAATAGGTAGAATGCTTGGCGGATGGATAAAATCAACTAAAGACCATTAAATAAAACGCCCTCCGTGAAAGAGGGCGTTTATTAAACAGCAATAGAGAGTGAACTGCCGCGAGGCGGCGACACCGATGATGTCATTGCGGTTATCATTCCAGTAGTTGTTGACATTCAGCCCGTCAGCGTCAAAGTTGCCGACGTTGCCTTCATTGGTTACGATCTGTGTATCTGAAAGAGTGGTTGTGCAGTTTGATGAGTTTAACGCAAGTATACCGTAGTCTACTGTGCCGTCAGAAACGCTGACTGATACATTTTCTAATAAAACTGTGGCAGCTACCGTTGCGCTGTCCGAAGCATGGGCCGAGGGGATTAAGACCATCGCGAGTGTCAGAAGAGAAAACAAAATATTTTTCTTCATAACAAATTTATTTAATTTTTAATGTTAAAAAACAAATATCTTTAATATCATACAAAAAGAAAAGACGGATGACAACGATTTTTTAAGCTTGGATGTGGATAACTGCGGAAAAATCCGTTTTTTAAGGAAGTTGTTACGAGATAAATTATCGCTTATATAGCTTGGTTGAGTCTCTTTTTAATTCAAAACTACAATCGCCGCATTCAATATAGAGGCGAAGCTTACCCACAATAGATAAGGGATAAGTAGGTAGGATGCTAATTTCGACAGAGGATAAAGCTTTTTTATTGTCATAACGATCAGTATCCACATGGAGATAATCACCAATAAAGCCAGCGCCGGAGATTTTAAGCCGAAGAAAATCGGTGACCAAAGGAAATTAAGACTCAATTGCGCGAGAAAATATTTCCCTGCGATTTTGACATTTTTATTGTTCCAACCCTTTCGCCAGATTAAGTAAAAAGATAATCCCATCAGGAAGTACAATAGCGTCCAAACCGGCCCGAATATCCAATTAGGCGGAGAAAAGGTCGGTTTATTCAAACCTACATACCACGTGGGAATAGAAGGAATGGTAAACGCGCTTCCGATTATGCCCGCCAATTCGCAACCGACGATGGATATGACGAGTTTATATGAGTCTTTCATGATATTTACATTATGAACTCATTTTAAAAACAGGACAATTGATCGAATGATATGGATAAGTCTGTTGCCGAAAACTAAGAGAAAAAGTAATATTGATATATGACAAACAACGCAAAGAATATAAAAATTCTGGCAGTCGCCGTCTTGCTTGTCGGCATCGCCTGGTATTTCGGAGCCTTTAAAAAATCAAACCAAGTGACTGAGCTCGTTTCTTTCGTGGATAACGCCGTTAGCTTAGTCGAAACAAAAGGCAGGGATGCTTTTGCTGATTTCAGGCAGAAAGGCGGAGATTGGTGGAAAGGGGACAAGTATATTTTTGTTTACGATATGGAAGCGAATACTTTGGTTTTGCCTCCGACTCCGGAAATCGAGGGAACAAACCGCTGGTCAACGGAAGACGCTAACGGCGTTTTCTATGTCCGCGAAATGGTCAATGCGCTGGAGAACAAGGATTATGTTTGGATAATGTATTCTTACCCCAAACCCGGAGCGGAAAACGCATTGCCCAAAGTCGCCTACGTCAGAAAAGCGATGATAGACGGCAATTATGTGATTGTCGGCTCGGGAATATATTACTAAGCGAACGCAATAACTAATAAAACCCCCGGATATCGGGGGTTTTATTATTGAGTTGTTGACAGCCTAAGACATATCGATCATGATCTATATATGGCCGATCAATCGCCTTGCGTCAAATGTTTCGGATCCTTGGGCATCGACTCGAGGATGAAAATCTACAAATTCTTGAAAGAAAACGGAAAAAGCACGGTTTCCTCGATCGTCGATATATTAGAATTGACCCAGCCGACGGTTTCTTACCACTTGAAAGAGATGAAAGACGCCGGGCTTTTGAACAGCTCGAAGTCGGGCAAAGAAGTATTCTACAGCGTCAACCAAAAATGTCCGTCAAACAATATTCCAGACTGTTTCCTGGCTAAGACGAAGTTTTGATCCATGCTCAAAGTAGAAAACCTCCAAGTGTCTATCGAAAGCAAACAAATCCTCAATGGAGTGGATTTGTCCGTTTCCAAAAATAGCGTCCATGCATTGATGGGCCAGAACGGGTCTGGGAAAAGCACTTTGGCCCAGACGATTATGGGCAATCCCTTTTATGAGGCCGTCGCCGGAAGAATAGAATTTGAAGGCGTCGATATTTCGGGTTTGAAACCCGACGAGCGTTCCAAAAGGGGAATATTTTTGTCGTTCCAGTATCCGAGCGAGGTGGCGGGAATGGGAATCCAAAGTTTCTTGAGGCTTCTTTACAACAATTCACACGGAGAAAAACTGTCGCCCGTGAAATTCAGGGAATTTCTTTCCGACAAAGCAGACATGCTCGGAATAAGCCGGGAAATCCTGGAAAGATCGTTGAACGACGGATTTTCCGGAGGAGAAAAAAAGAAAATGGAAATGCTCCAGATGCTGATTTTGGAGCCTAAACTGGCGATCTTGGACGAGGTCGACAGCGGCTTGGACATCGACAGCCTCAAAACAGTGGCCATGGCCGTCGATTGTCTCCGCAGAAAAAACAGCATGGCGGTTTTGATAATCACCCATTACGCGAGAATCCTGAAATATCTGGAGCCGGATTTCGTCCATATCATGAAAGACGGCCGGATCGCGAAAAGCGGAGACAGAAGTTTGGCCTGCGAACTGGAGGAAAGAGGTTATAAATTCGATGCCTGAAAAAACTTCCCGCAAAAACATTGATATCCGTCAGAATTACCGCGAGAAATTCGGGTTCAATATGCCCGAAGAATTCTTGCTGAAGATCGAAAAAGGATTGAACGAGGAAACGGTGAAGCTGATCTCCAAAGCCAAAGACGAACCCGCTTGGATGCTGGAACTCCGGCTGAACGCCTTCGAGTTCTTCAAGAAAAAAAGCTTGCCGAGTTGGGGTCCGGATCTATCGAAAATCGACTTCGACGACATTTATTATTATCTGAAACCGGTAGATAAAACCAAAAAAACGTGGGACGAGGTTCCGGAAGCCATCAAAAACACGTTTGAGAAATTGGGCGTGCCGCAGGCCGAGAAAGAGTTTCTGGCCGGCGTGAAGGCGCAATACGATTCCGAAGTCGCCTATTCGTCTTTAATGGAGGAACTGGAAAGCGAGGGAATCGTTTTTTTGTCCACGGACGAAGGATTGAGAAAATATCCGGAAATCTTCGAGGAATATTTCGGCAAACTAGTTCCTTTTTCCGACAACAAGTTCGCCGCCTTAAACAGCGCCGTCTGGTCCGGAGGCTCTTTCGTCTATATTCCCAAAGGCGCCCGGGTCAAAAGGCCTCTGCAGGCGTATTTCCGTATCAACGCGGAAAAAATGGGACAGTTCGAAAGGACGCTCATCATCGCCGACGAAGGAAGCTTCGCCCAGTACGTCGAAGGTTGCACGGCTCCGGTCTATTCGACCGATTCCTTGCACGCGGCAGTCGTGGAGGTTTTCGTCAAAAAGGGGGCCAGATTCAGGTATACCACCATCCAGAACTGGTCGAACGACGTTTACAATCTGGTGACCAAAAAAGCGAGAGTCGAGGAGAACGCCGTCATGGAATGGATTGACGGCAATCTGGGCTCGAAAACGACCATGAAATACCCGTCTTGCTATCTCGTCGGCAAAGGCTCTCGAGGCGAGATGCTCTCCATCGCTTACGCGAGCGAAGGCCAGCACCAGGACGCCGGGGCGAAAATGATCCATCTGGCTCCGGATACTTCCTCGAAAATCGTTTCCAAGTCGATAAGCCTGAAAGGCGGAAGATCGAGTTATCGGGGAACGGTGGAAGTCTCTCCCGAAGCCAAAAACGCCAGGTGTCGGGTTGAATGCGACGCGCTCATCCTGGACGAGGATTCCGCCTCCGACACTTTTCCTCTCATGAAAATAAACGAGGGCTCCGCCAACATAGAGCACGAAGCGACCGTGAGCAAAATCGGCGAAGAAAAACTTTTCTATCTGACGAGCCGGGGGCTTACCGAAGACCAGGCGATGAGCTTGATCGTTTCCGGATTCATCGAGCCTATTGTCAAAGAACTGCCGATGGAATACGCCATAGAATTGAACAGGCTTATCGAGCTGGAAATGGAAGGGAGCGTCGGCTAACATGAAAACGATCCTTCTCGACACCAAAAAAAACCAGGAAATAAGCGTCAGCGAAGACACGCAATTCGTCTTGGCGGAAAACCGCGGATCCGAAGACGAATTTTCTCTGAATCTCATTTTCCAAAAGCCCGGCGTGGCTTCCGAGATATTGGGGGTCTTCCACCTGCCTGAAGGCGGGAAAATCCATCTGACCACTTCTTCCAACCATCTGGTTCCGGGAACTTCGTGCCAGACGTACATCAAGGCCGTTTTGAACGAGAAATCGGACTTCGATTACCGAGGAGAAATCCTAATCGCAAAAGAAGCCCAGCAAACGACCGCTTATCTCTGCGACAACGTCCTGGCCGTCGGAGACGACGTCAAAAGAAACTCCCGGCCGACTCTCCGAATCGAGGCGAACGACGTCAAAGCGTCGCACGGCTCCACCACCGGAAGAATAGATCAATCCGAGCTTTATTATCTGGAAAGCCGAGGCATCGGAAAAAGAGAATCCGAAGAGATTATTATCGAAGGATTCTTGGCTGGTCTGATAAGAAAAATCAAAGACGAGGACGTCAGAAAGTTGGTACTGGATAAGATGGGATTAAAAAACGAACCGCTATGAAAAACGTGAGGAAAGATTTTCCGATTTTGGAAAGAAAAATCAACGGCCGCCGATTGGTTTATTTGGACAACGCCGCGACTTCGCAGAAGCCGAAGCAGGTTTTGGAGGCGATCGCCGGATATTATTCGAATCACAACGCCAATATCCACCGGGGATTGCATCTTTTAAGCGAAGAGGCGACCGCTATGTACGAAGAATCCAGGAAAAAGATCGCCGGCTTCATCGGCGCGAACTGTCCAGAAGAATTGATTTTTACCAAAGGAGCCACCGAATCTTTAAATATGGTGGCAACAACGTGGGGCGCCGCCAATTTGAAAAAAGGCGACACAATCCTCTTGGGGGACTTCGAGCACCACAGCAACATGGTTCCGTGGTTGGAAATAGCCGAGAAGACTGGAGCTGAGATCGAATATCTGGAATCGGACGAAAACGGCGAGATTCATCTGGAAGAAGTCGAGAAAAAAATGACCGGCCGGGTGAAATTGATCTCTCTTACCCACGCTTCGAATGTCTTGGGAACGATCGTACCGATAAAAGAGATCTGCGGCCTCGCGACCGAAAAAGGGATTCTCGTATCCGTCGACGGCGCGCAAGCGGCGCCGCATCTTGAAATAAACATGGCCGATCTGGGATGCGATTTTTATTCTTTTTCGGCGCACAAGATGCTCGGGCCTATGGGCGTGGGCGCGCTCTGGGTGAAGAGAGAGATCTTGGAAAGGCTCAATCCATACGAATTCGGAGGCGGCATGATCGACGAGGTTTCTTACCAAAAAGCCACTTATGCGGCTATTCCCGCGAGATTCGAGGCGGGCACGCCGAACGTCGCCGGAACGGTCGGATTCGCCGCAGCCGCGGATTACCTCGAAAAAATAGGAATGGATGATATCAGGCAGCACGAAATCGGATTGAACAAATACCTGTCGGAGAAAATAAAAGAGATCGATGGATTGAAAGTCGTCGGTCCGAAGGAACCGGAAAAAAGGACCGGTTTGGCTTCTTTCTCGATCGCCGGGATCCACGCGCACGACGTCGCTTCCGTTTTGAACGATTACGGTATCGCCGTCAGGGCCGGGCACCATTGCGTGATGCCGTATCACGCCAAAATCGGCCTGACAGGCACGACCAGGGCGAGTTTTTATCTTTACAATACCGAAGAAGAGATCGATCGATTGGTCGAGGGAATAAAAAAAGCCGTGGAGATATTGAGTTGAAATGCAAGACCTTTATCGCGAAGAATTCATGGAGATTTTCCGACACCCCCAGAACAAGGGAAATTTGGAAAACCCGTCGGCCTTTGCCCATAAGAAAAATCCCATGTGCGGAGACTCCTTGGTTCTTCGTTTGAAGATCAGCGGCGGCATTATCGAAGACGCCAAATTCGAAAGCGAAGCGTGCGCGGTCAGCGTTATTTCTTCGTCTATCCTTACGGACTATCTGATCGGAAAAAGCGTCGACGAGGCGAAAAAGATAAACAAAGACCGATTGCTCGAAATGATCGGTTTGAATTTGACCACCAGCCGCGTTTCCTGCGCCACCCTGGTTCTTTACGCCCTGGAAGAGGCGTTGAAAAACTATGAAAAAGAATCCGAATAAAATCACCAAAGATTCGAATCTCGCCCAGGTAGTGTACGAGCATCCGGAAGCGGTGGAGGTATTGCTGGATTACGGGCTTCACTGCATCGGCTGCATGGCGAGCCACTACGATTCGATCGGAATGGGAGCGAAGATCCACGGGCTTTCCGACAAGGAAATCGACGAAATGATCGGAAAAATAAACAAATCGATCCGGTCCGGGAAGTAAAACCAGGGCTTAATCGGTTATCGCCGTCGCGGTTTTGTGCTACAATAGAATCATGGCAAAATTCGTGTGGACAGAAGAATATAGCGTCGGCATTCCGTCGATCGACGAACAGCACCGGCATTTCTTCGATATCGCCAACCGAGTCGTGGAACTGGCGGAAAAAGAGGATATTGGCCGGGAAGAATTGACGACGAGCCTCGGAGAACTCGGAAATTACGCTTTCTACCACTTCAGCACCGAAGAAGGATACTTCTCAAAATTCAATTACGAAGGGGCGGCCATCCATATAAGCGCCCACAACAATTATCGGCGGCAAATGGAAGATTATCTCGGCAGAGTCAGGGAAGAAAACGATCTGAAATCTTTGGCCGTCGTCGTCGCCAACTTCTCGGGCAACTGGCTTCTCGGACATATCCTGGAAATGGACAAGAAATACACCGTGTTCTTCAAAGAAAGCGGAATCATTTGATCCGTCCGATATCGGAAAAATCAGCGGAGCCGAAAACTCCGCTTTTTTGTCGGACATTCCGGAAAAAATGTTATACTTACAATACAGGTCGTCGTTAATCAATAAATCAGAATCCATGAATAAGAAGACTTTAAGGTCGATCATCATTCTCGTTGTGGCGATCGTCGCCTATTTCGGGGCGGTTCTTTGGCTCAGCCGGAATAACTCGGAGCTCAAGGGAACGGTTTCTTACCGCGAACGCATCGCTTTGCCTTCGGGCAGCCAGGTGAAAGTGCAAATCCGCGACGTCTCAAAAGGAGAGATCTTCGCGGAAACGAGCATCACCACGAAAGGAGAAAACGTGCCGATCCCGTTCACGGTTATCTACGACGCTTCCAAAATAGACCCGAGCACCGCTTACGACGTAGTGGCCCAAATCATCGTCGACGGCAAAGAGCGCTGGACCGTCGGCGCGCCGGAGCCGTTCATGGGCGAAGATTCGCAGCCGATCGCGGAGATCGATTTCATGCTGGTGGCTTCGGATCAGGAGCTTTCCATTTTCGACCTCGACGGAAAGAGACTGAAAATGGTCTCTTTCAACGGAAACGCCGCGCCTGCGGAACCGGCTTACACTTTGGAGTTCAACAATACCTTGGTCTCGGCCGTGATCTGCAACAATATCGCCGGAGATTTCACCCTTTCCGACAATACGATTCAAGCATTGCTTACGACCACGGAAAAGATCTGCACGATCCCGGACGGCATCATGGAAGCGGAAGAAGCGTTTAAAGCCATGCTGAGCTCTGGGGCGACGTTGTTTCTCGCCGGCGACACGCTGACGATATCCGACAGCGAAAATATAATGGTTTTTGCCCAATAATTTTTCCGCCGACTCAAAAGGAAGATAAAACCTCCGGCTATGCGGGAGGTTTTGCTTTCTTGGTATAATAAAAATCAATGGATCTTCCCTTTATTTTATCGATAAGTCCGCTCGTTCTTTTTTTGATTCTTCTTCTCGGACTCCGCAAGCCGCTTTCCGAGGTTTCTCTGTGGACCTTGGGCTTGATGATCGTTCTCGCTCTTTTGTACTGGCAGATAGCGCCTGTTTTGTTTTGGGCGTCTTTCGCCAAAGGGATCTTCGTGGCCCTCGATATTTTCTTGATCATCTTCGGCGCCATCTTCTTTCTTGAAGTTTTGAGAAGCCTCGGGGTTATCGGAAGCATCTCTTATTATCTCGAATCCTTTTCCAAGGATTACCGGATACAAACGATCATTCTCGCCTGGTTTTTCGAAAACTTCCTGGAAGGCGCGGCCGGTTTCGGGACCGCCGCCGTCATCGTCGCTCCTTTGCTCATCGGCTTGGGATTGACGCCGATCAAGGCGGTCATTGTTTCGCTTTTGGGGAACAGCACCTCGGTCGCCTTCGGCGCCGCCGGAACGCCGATCAGGATCGGATTCAGCGGGCTCGAGTATCCGGCCATCCCCTAGCTCGCCGCTTGGATCAACTGCATCGGGTTCTTGGTCCCGATTTTCATGCTTTTTACCATCACTGCCGGCAAACCGGACAGAAAAAAACAGATCAAAGAGGCTTTGCCTTTCGCCGTTTGGTCGGGAATCGCCTTTGTCATCCCTTCGGCCCTTGTCGTGCCTTTTGGCCAGGAATTCCCGTCGATTATCGGCGCCGTCATCGGATTGGTGCTCGTGCTGCTGACCACCAAGCTCGGAATTCTAATTCCGAAAAACATCCGATCCGGCGGGTCAGAGGAAAAACCGCAAAGGACGCTTTCTTCTTTCAAAACTTTCTTCCCTTACGCTTTGCTCATCGCGGTTCTGATTCTGGGCAAGATCTTTTTCGGAGAGACCAACATAGGCATTCCTTTCGCCCTTGACCACCAGTTCAATCTTTTCAATCCGGGATTCGCGTTCTTTCTGGCCGGACTACCGATCGCTTTCGCCTGGAGATCGAAAAACAAGAAAATCATTCGGGAACCATTGGGAAAATCCGTCAAAGGATCGATTAACTCCTTTTTGATCATTTCTTGTATTTCCATAGTCGTCCAATTGATGGTTAATTCCGGGATGAACGCAAACGGCATTCCTTCGGCCGTATCTTTGATCGCCAAGAGCTTCGAAACCTCGTTTCTTCCTTTTTGGACGCCGTTTATCAGCGCTTTCGGATGTTTTTTGACCGGAAGCGCCACGGTTTCGAATATCATGTTCGGGAAGTTTCTGGAGATTTCGAGCAAGGCGATCGGTATGGATAGCGCGAAGATACTGGCCCTGGCTCTAGTTGGCGCTTCCGCGGGCAACATGATCGCCTTGGCGGACATGCTCGCGGCCGAAGCCGTTGTCGGGCTAAAAAACCGGGAAAGAGACATCCTTAAAGGAGTGATCGTGCCGTGTCTTGTCTACCTTGTTTTCGTCGGGACTATCGGAATATTGATTATCTGAAAGATTTCACATAAAAAGTTATAATTCAGTCGACTCATGAAAATCTCTGAAGAAAAAAGAGGAGACGAAGGATCGATGGTTAGCGTCAATTTGGGAGCCTTTTGCAACCAGAATTGCGTTTTTTGCCTGGCCGCCGACGGCAAAGAGGTTTATCCGAGATTATCCCGCGACGAAGCCGTCAAAGTTATCGAAAGCTATCTTGACCAGAAAGGCAAAAATTTGCTTCTCACGGGCGGAGAGTCGACCATCCATCCGGATTTCGTGGAAATCATCGGAAAAGTGCTTAAAGACGACCGCGTTCGTTCTTTGAATATCATGACGAACGGAGTCAGGTTGGGAGATAAAAGCTTTTTCGACGCCGTGATCGCGGCCGACTCCAAGAAAAAGATTTCTTTTTCTTTCTCTCTTCACGGCCACAATCCGAAGTTGTCGGAAAGCATCACTCGAGGGCAAAAGGGAGATTTCAAGAAAACTTGCACCGCCATGCATTACGCCATCCAAGGCGGCTATAATGCGGACGTGGCCATCATCATGGTCGAACAGAATTATCGTTATCTTCCCGATTTCGCGAGGTTTATCGTCAATGAGTTTCCGGGAATCGGAGGAGTTTCTTTCGGCTATCCGCTCCTCTTCGGAAACGCGGAAATCAACAAAGATTTCATTTACGCCAAATTCAGCGACATCGCGCCTTATCTTAAAGAAGCCTTGAGTATCCTTCTCGCTAAAGGAATCAGGGCCGTCACCGCGGCCGGAGCGCCGGTACCGCTTTGCGCCATTCCCGGAGTGGAGGAAGTGTCGGTGAGGCCGCTTATCGAATGGCGAAGGCGGTATATCGGAACGGCCACCAGCGGCCTTTTGAATTCTTTGAAAGACGAAGACACCATTATTCCAAAAATCAAACCCGAGCAGTGCGCCGAATGCGTTTTAAACGACGCCTGCGTCGGGGTGCTCAAGTGCTATGCCGATATCTTCGGATCGGACGGCGTCATACCCGTGACGATCGGTAGTTTCCAGGGGCCGATCGTGAAGGGCGACAGCTTGTCCGAATGCCTGCCGAAGCTGGACAAAACCAAGCTGAATCTTATTGTTTTGAGCGGAGGGGGCGATAACACCGGCCTTTATGGGTTTCCCGATGGAAGAATAGGAGTGGTTGTGAGAGAAAATAAAGATCAATCCAAACCGAAGTCGAAAGACCGTCAAAAATCCGTCAAACCGACGAAACCAAAGTCGGTAAAAAAGATCAAAAATAATCGGAAGAAATCCAGCTGATTTTATGCTAATCTAATATCATGCAAAGGAAAACAATCATCGCCGTTCTCCTTATTGTCGTGATCGCGGCTTTGGCCGCATCGATATTCTTAGAAAGACCGCAAGACCGCCAAGCGGCGCAAGACGTCGTAGAAACTTTCGGGGAGCGCTTGCGGAACGTTTCTCTGCTCGAGCCGCAAGATATTTTTGTCGAGAGCGTTCAAGAAAACTACGGGGAGCTGGTTTCGGCTAGATTGATCGGCCGATGGATTAGCGATCCGAAGAACGCGCCGGGCAGGCTGCTTTCGAATCCCTGGCCGCGTCATATCGAAATAACTTCGATCAAAAAGTCTTTGATCAACTCTTACAGAATAAGCGGAGACATCATCGAAGTTGCGGAAGTCGAATTAGGCGAAACCGTTTTGCTTATCAAGCAACCGGTGGAGATCACCGTTGGAAAAACGAACAATGGTTGGAAGATCAATGACTTCAAGGCGTCCGCCTATAAAACGGTACTTCCGAGGAACATATCCGGTAACGTTGCCAGTACTTTCAGCTTTGACTATCCCGCGATTTTGGCCGCCAAATTCATCTATCCAGAAGTATGGCCGCCGACATTGACTTTAAGCGACGAAGATTTCTTTTGTATAGAAACCGCCGCCGCGCCCGACATACCGGAGCGCGTCGCGGAAAAAGTGATCGATGCCAGGGCTTATTGCGTCAAGACTTTGGACGAATTTGACGACGAATCGATCCACACCACCTATACTTATTCCACTTTTCGGGATAATAGAGTCGCCAATCTTCAGTTTGCCTTGCGGTATCCGCGTTGCGAAAATTACGATGATCCGGAAAGAACCGAGTGTTCGCGCGAAAGGCTCGGTTTCGATCTGAATGCGATAATCGCCTCGATCATGACGAGTTTGAGGAATCAATAGGTTAAGCCTCAAGAAGTTATCCACAAGGGAGGTATTGAAGGATTTCGGGGGCTTAATACTATTTAAATAGCTGATGAAGTTGGCGTTAATCAGCTTATACTTGCAGATCATGGTTCGCCCAGATAAAACTTGAGCCTAAAAAACTTGGGGCTGTAAGCGAAGAATACGACGGTGCCAACAACTAATTTAATTTAGAACCGTCGTATTTTTTGTTTTCTCTTTTTTAAGAGCGATGAAGGCTGACTGCGGAACGCAACCATGCTATAATTTATTTATGAAGAAAAAATATTCAAAAATAACGTTTCTCGCCTTGGCGTTTCTGGCGGTCGGTCTGATAGCCTGTTTTTTATATAAAGGGTTCTTGCCCGGAAAAGCCTTGACTCTTGAGAATCACAATATTTCCGAGAACAACGATTTTTTCCGCGTCCGGGCGGAATACCCGCAGTTTCCCAGAGCGAGCCGCGATTTCAATGACAAGATCAAAGAGCTCGTCACCGGGAAAATAGCCGAGTTCAAAAAATCTTCTAACGAATATTGGCAGGCGAGGCGAGAGACCGCTTCGCCCGGAGAAACCGTACCGACCGCTCCGGAAGTGCCTTTCGATTTTATCGCCCATTGGGAACACGATCGGCTTGACGAGAAATACATCAGCGTCGTTTTGAAGATTTATTATTTCTCTGGCGGTGCCCACGGCAATGAAGAGATCCATACTTTCAATTACGATCTGAAGAACCGCCGGGAGATCGGCATCATGGATTTTATCGGTTCCGAAGAAAATCTGCGAGCGATCTCCAACCTGGCCAAAACGCAATTGGCGGCAAGCTTGGAATCAATGGGTTGGAGGAGCACCAGCGACACTTGGTCTATGCTTGACGAAGGCGCGGCTCCGACCTTGGAAAACTACAAAGACTTCACTTTCAACCAGGATGTTCTGACCGTATATTTCCAGAAATACCAAGTGGCTGCCGGAGCGGCCGGAAGCCAGCAGGCGTTCTTCTACAAAGACAATCTCGAAGCGGAGGGAATCAATTTGAATTGGCCGAAATAAATCATCTGGCACAAAGGTCGAAACTACCATCATTCATATGAGTCTTTCCAATCTCGGATTATTCATGATCCTCGTTGCCTGGCTGTGGCAGTTCGTGTCTTTCACGAAAGGCCAGCAGAGGATGCAGTTGGGATTTTTGCTTTTGTACGCTATCGGCGTATTGATGCTTATCTGGAACAACTTGATGACCGGATCGCTCAGCGTGAGCGACTGGCAGGAATTGGCCGTCATCGTCTTGGTTGTTGTTCTGATGTTCAAGCTTAAAAAATAACATTAACCTAAAGCAGCCGGCTCGGCCGGCTGCTTCTTTATCAGATACAATGGATCAATTCATGGAGGCCGCCGTCGAAGAAGCGATTCGAGGGCTTGGCGAAAGGGGAATCCCCATCGGATCGGTTCTCGTGAAAGACGGCAAGATCATCGGCCGAGGGCACAATCGCCGCGTTCAGAAAGGGTCGTCCATCCTTCACGCGGAAATGGACTGCCTCGAATCCGCCGGACGGCTGAAACCCGAAGATTACGCGAAAAGCGTTCTCTACTCGACTCTTTCTCCTTGCGACATGTGCGCGGGAGCGGTCCTCCTTTACAAGATCCCCAAAGTCGTCATCGGCGAGAACGAGAACTTCAAAGGGCCGGAGGAATACCTGCGTTCCCGCGGAGTCGAGGTGACGAATCTTCGCCTCGAAGAATGCAAAAGAATGATGCGGGATTTCATAGACAAGAATCCCGAGTTGTGGAACGAAGACATTAGCGAAGAATAATCGTCTATAAAAAATGAACAAAAAACAATCGAAGATAATTTTGATCGTCTTGGCCGTGGTTCTCGTTGTCGCCGCGGTTTTCGTCTATTATTCCTGCCGCCGGAAAAACGAAGCGGTTTTCTGCACCTTGGATGCCAAACTTTGTCCGGACGGCAGCTATGTCGGCCGGGTGGCGCCGGATTGCGAATTCGCGGCTTGCCCCGGAGAAGAATAGATCCGCTCTTTACCACGACGAGGAGCTGTTTGAAGAGAAAAATGATATAATGGAAACATGAATAACTTAATGATTATCCAGTTTGCCGTTCTTACCGTCGGAACGATTTTCGCCTGGAGCAATTTTTTCAAGGAATTCATTGCTTGGCGCAATAAAAAGATGTGCACGGACGGCTGCGGCGGAGGAGTCAACCCTTTCAAAACTCCTTGTTTCTACGGAGCTTTGTTTTTCGCCACCGCTCTGGTTTTACACTATTTGATCACCCAAGGTTAATCGTCTGACAGATATCTCTTTTGAGAATCTTTGAAGGAAAGTTTTCGATCAAAAGTTTTTGAAATCGTCAAAGCCATCCCGCAAGGAGAAACTTTAAGCTACAAGCGGGTGGCGGAACTCGCCGGCAGGCCGAAAGCTTTTCGGGCGGTCGGTAATATCCTGCATCGTAATTATGACCCTTCGATCCCTTGCCACCGGGTGATAAGAAGCGACGGGACTCCCGGAGGATACAACCGGGGATCTGCGGCCAAAATAAGAAAACTGCGCGAAGAGAAAGACGATCAATTTTGATTGCTGAATTCGCAGCCGCAGTATTTTTGGCGGTAGAATCCGGCTTCGCGGCTGATTTCCGATGCCTTTTTCCAAGAATCTTTTTTGTCCGGACAGATTTCGGCAAAAGCGATGAATTCCGTCTCGGTTTCTTCGGCGATCGTTTTGCCCAGTTGATCGATGTAATGTTCGTTTTTATGAAGGCTGGCGCTCAAGGTGGTGGTAAAAAATCGGATATTCAGGCGTTTGGCCTCGGCCGCGGTTCTCCCGAGCCGTAAGGCGAAGCAAACCGGACATCTTTTGCCTCCTTCGGGCTCTTTTTCTAGTCCGGAGACGGCCTCGTACCAGGCCGCTGGATCGTATCGGTCTTCGATAAACTCCGCTTCATTCTCCAAAGCGAGCTTTTTGGCCGCTTCAAGGCGTTTCCGATATTCCTCTTCCGGATGGATGTTGGAATTGGAATAAAAGACGATCGGCTCGAATCGTTCGCGGAGGATCTTGAGCATCAAAGCTCCGCAAACGGCGCAGCAAACATGGAGCAGGATTTTTGGTTTGGGGACCATGTTATTAACGCTTACTCTATTCTTTATGATAAGATTAAGCAATTATCCATCGATGGATTTTCGGCAAACGCGATTTTTAAGTGTAGTTTCTGTTTTTATGATGGCGGCGACCGCCTTTTTTTTGGTTTCGGAGAACAACCGACAGGCTTCGAAAATCAAATTCAATCTTTCCGGATTCAAGGAAACGATTCCGCCGGAAATGGTTCTCTCCGAAGAAAAAACAGCGGTCGCCATGCCTTTGGCCGTTCCCCAATATATACAAAGATACAGGGCTTCTTGCGAAGTGGCGGCCGCTCGGGCGGCCCTGCTTTATTTCGGGGTTTCGTTTTCGGAAGACGATATGATCGAAGAGATCGGCTGGGAGATCACCCCTCGATATTACGATAAAAACGGAGATCTGGTTTGGGGGAATCCGCAGTCGAAGTACGTGGGATATTACGATCCCGAAAGGATTTATATCGACGGCTACGGAGTCTACAATCAGCCGATTTACGGATTTCTTTCCGAACACGGATTCGGAAAAAGCGTTTCCAAAACAAACTGGAGCATAGACGAGCTCATTTCCTACGTTCGCCAGGGCTATCCGGCGATCGCCTGGGTCTCCGGGGATTTCAAGAAAAAAGCCGTGGGCGTGATGGTTGGCCTGGACGGCGTTAAAAACCCGTGGATTTTCTCGGAACACGCCGTGGTGGTGAGGGGATTCGACGAAAAAAGAGTTTACCTCATGGATCCGGCTCCGGGAGCGGGCTATCGCCAGGTTACCTGGAAAGAGTTCGAAGACGGATTCGGCAACTTGAACAATATGGCGATCGCGATCATTCCCGGAGAAATGGCGGAATTGTAGTCTTTTTTATCCACAATACCTTTGTTGCAAATCCGGTTTCAGGGCGTAAACTGAAAGTCCAAAGTCCTTTGAAAATCTCGAAAGGAGATGAGTTCCGTGGGTCTCGATGCTTTGTGCGAGGGCGCTGTCAATCATTATTTCTGGTGCGCCGGGTGCAAGGAGAAGCATGCGTTTGCGGCAATCCGTTTTACGGGGTCTCGCGCCGAGTTCGTTTTTAGCTTCCCCTCCGGCAGCCGTGAAGGCGATTTGTTCGCGATCGAGCCATACGATGCGAAGAAACACGAAAGCTTGCGGGTTGGTTTTACCCCTCTTCAAATCTATCCGGGAGACGCGTTGCCGGCCCGTTTGCTTCGTAACGACCTGACCGGATTGGCCGGAGGAGTTATCTATCTTTGCCCCGACTGCGTCGCCAAAGGAAGCCTGTCAAAACTGGAAGAGGAATTCATAGAACAAGCGAGATCTCTTCTTATGAAGGAGATCTGCATGTTAGTCTGGATCGGTGTTTTAACGCCCATGGGTATTCCGAAGTCTTTGAGGCTTTCCAAGAAACAAAAGCGGCTTCGGATCGAGAGCATCAAGGCGGTCATCGATAATTTCCGGGCCATCAAGCCGACAGACGCCCCTTATGACCCTAAGTTCATACCCATTTTAGAGAAGTGTCTCAAGCTCTTGGAGCACATTTCTTGAAAACGGTTATAACGAGCGGCCGAGCAATCTCGGCCGTTTTTGTTCTTGTCCCCGAGCTTGCCAGAAACTATAATGAGCTTATGGCGAAAAAAGTGATTCTGACCGGAGACAGGCCGACCGGAAAGCTGCACCTGGGGCACTATATCGGTTCTTTGACGAACCGTTTAAAACTTCAAGACGAAGCCGAAGAATACGTGATGATCGCCGATGCCCAGGCCTTGACCGATAACGCCGATAATCCGGAAAAAGTCAGGCAGAATGTCTTGGAATTGATGCTCGATTATCTGGCGATCGGACTCGACCCGGAGAAAACCGTTTTCTTCGTCCAATCGGCTTTGCCCGAGCTTCCGGAACTCACGGTTTATTTTTTGAACCTGGTCACCTTGGCCAGGCTCCAGCGGAACCCGACGGTCAAAAACGAGATGAAGCAAAAAGGATACGGCGCGAACGTTCCGGCCGGTTTTCTGACTTATCCGATAAGCCAGGCGGCCGACATCTTGGCCTTCAAGGCCGATCTGGTCCCGGTCGGGGAAGACCAGCTGCCGATGATCGAACAGGCGAACGAGATCGCCGACACTTTCAACAGATTCTACGGGCCGGTATTCAAACGCGCCAAGGCTTTGGTTTCTTCGACCGGCCGGCTTCCGGGGATCGACGGCAAAGCGAAAATGTCGAAGTCCCTCGGGAACGCCATTTATCTTTCCGATGCGGAGAAAACCATCAAAGAACAGGTGATGAAGATGTACACCGATCCGCGGCATATCCACGTCGAAGACAAAGGGAAAGTCGAGGGCAACGTCGTTTTTACCTATCTTGACGCTTTCGATCCGGACAAGTCAGCTGTCGGGGCCCTGAAGAGACAATACCGGAAAGGCGGATTGGGAGACGTGGAGATAAAAAAGCGGCTGATCGAGGTTTTGGAAAGCCTGATAAGCCCGATCAGGCAAAAAAGGGAGAAGCTGGCCAAAGATCCAGAGAGAGTGATGTCTATTTTGGAAAAAGGCACCAAAAAAGCCGGGGAAACGACCAGGAAGACCCTGGCCGAGGCCAAAAAGGCGATGAAAATAGACTATTTCCGATAAGCCGGCCGCCTGTTTATTCCGGCGTGCTATAATGCGGGAAAGGTCGTCAACGTCAATTTCGACATGTGCCAGACTTGCGGATGTTCTCCCTGCAAAAAGTGCGGCAGGGAAATAAAAAACGGCGTCTGCAGCGGTTGCGGCAAGAGATCTGACGAATGCGAATGTAAGAGGGAGGGATAAGGTTGTTTTCAGATAGCTGCTTTCCATCCCGCGGTTAAGCCGCGGGATTTTTGTTTCCCGAAGATTTTCGTGTTATGACTTATGGCGAAATGATCGATTTTCGAGTCTTGAAAGAGTCTCCGAAAAGTCGAGCCAGGCTCGGCTTTTTGAAAACGCCGCACGGCGAAATCGAGACCCCGGCCCTGGTCGGAGTGGCCACCCAGGCGACGGTGAAAACCCTGACTTCCGAAGAAGCGAATGAGGCGAAGCTGAAGCTTCTGATTTGCAATACTTATCATCTTCATCTCCGGCCGGGAGAGAAAATCGTTAAAGCGAATGGCGGACTTCACGAGTTCATGAACTGGAATTCCGGCCTGATGACCGATTCCGGCGGTTTCCAGGTGTTCAGCCTCGGGTTCGGACGGGATTTCGGATTGAGCAAGGTTTCGAAATCCGCTTCGAAAGAAACGCTCGAAGAGGGCAGTCAGCCGAGGAATTTGAAAATTACCGGTGACGGCGTATTTTTCAAATCCCATCTCGACGGACGAGAAATATTCTTGGGGCCGAAAGAATCGATCAAGATCCAGGAAGACCTGGGAGCCGACATCATTCTCGCTTTCGACGAATGCCCTCCGCCCATCGCCGGCCGCGAATACGTCTTAAAGTCCCTGGAGCGCACTCATCGCTGGGCCAAGGAATGCCTGCGCGCCAAAAAATCCCAACAAGCCCTTTACGGAATCGTTCAGGGAGGCCGGTTCAAGGATCTGCGGTCGGAATCAGCGCGATTCATCGATTCTCTGGGGTTCGACGGCTACGCCATCGGCGGAGAATTCGGAAGCGATAAGTCGTCCATGATGAAAATGCTCGAAACGGTGAACGCCGAACTCGACGCTTCGAGGCCGAGGCATCTTTTGGGAATCGGATACCTCGAAGACATTCCGAAGATCGTCAAATCCGGCGTGGATACTTTCGACTGCACCGCGCCGACGCATTACGGCCGCCGGGGCATCGCTTTCGTCTCTTCGGGAAAATTGGATCTGAATAAGGCGGCGTTTTTGAAAGACCGAAAACCACTTGACCGGACTTGCGGTTGTCCGGTCTGCGGAGCCTATTCCCGAAGCTATATCAGCCATTTGATCCGCGCCAAAGAAATTTCCGGCTTGAAGCTTCTCACTGTGCATAACCTGTTTTTCTTCAATACTTATATCGAGAAAATAAGGCAGGATATCAAAAAAGGAAGGCTTTGATCGATACGGCCGAACGCTTATAATGAGAACGCTATGGGCTTGATCATGATTTTGGGTCCGATGAAAAGCGGCAAATCATTCGAGATGATCAGTCGCTTTATTCATCTGAAATACACAGCCCTTCCTTATGGTCTCTTCCAGTCGTCGAGAAACGTCCGCAATGAAAATGTTTGGTCCCGGAACGGTCTGTCTCTGGAGGCGATTAAAGTCGACAATCTCGATGCATCTTTAAGGAGAAATTATCGGATTGTCGGCGTTGACGAAATACATATGTTTGCGGAAGAAGAAGTAAAAACTGTCGAGGAGTTGTTGAATCGGGGCACGGACGTCATTGTTTCCGGATTGGACAGCGATTATCGCGGTCGGATGTTTCCGATTATCCGCGGGCTTTTGGAACTCGGTCCGACGGAAGTTCATTATAAAAAAGCGGTTTGCGAAATATGCAAAAGTCCGGATGCGATTTACACGCAAATTTTCAGCGGTGAACAACCGGTTGTCGAAGGACTGCCTCCGGTGGTGCCCGATGACGGGGGATATGTTTACAAATCGGTCTGCCGTAAATGTTTTGTGCGAAAACTCGATCGGATTAGATGAAATTCGAAAAAATTCTGGAACTTTACGATTACCGGTTTCCCGAAAAAGCCGTGGCCCAGTGTCCGGCGAGCCCCAGGGACAGCGCCAAGCTTTTGGTTTACGACCGGAAAACTAAAAAAACCTTTTTCGATGTTTTCCGGAATCTCGGCGATCATCTCCCTTTGAAAGCGGTTCTGGTTTTCAACGAAACCAAGGTGGTTCCGGCGCGGATCTGGGCCAAGAAATCGACCGGCGGAAAGATCCAGCTGCTTTACGTGGGAGAGGAAAAAGGAAAGCTTCGATTCATGGTCGACCGCAAAATCCGTCCGGGAGAGAAAATATTTCTGGATAGCCGGAACTTTTTGACTTTTGCGGGCCAGAAAGAAGGAGTTTGGCTTTTCGAACCGTCTTTTCCGGCGCGAAACATTTTCGGCGTTCTGGAGAAATTCGGAGAAACGCCGATCCCCCCGTATATCAAGCATTCGCCTTTGAAAGAGTCCGAGCTCAAGGAAAAGTACCAGGCGGTTTTCGCGAAAATCCGGGGTTCGGTGGCCGCCCCCACTGCTTCGCTCCATTTTACGAAGAGATTGATGTCGAAACTAGAAAAATCCGGCTTTGACCTGAAATTCATCGTTCTCCACGTCAACCTTGGAACTTTCGCCAAGCTGACGCCGAAGCAAATAGAACACTCGAAACTCCACGAAGAGTTTTACGAGATAGATCCGGAAACGGCGGAATTCCTGAATAAAGCCAAAAAAGAAGGCCGGCCGATCGTCAGCGTCGGTACGACCGTCGCCCGTACGCTCGAATCGGCGAGCGACGCCAAGGGAAGCCTCGTCAAGTTGTCCGGGAAAACGAGTCTTTTCATCAAAGAAGGATATCGGTTCAGATTCGTCGACGGCCTCGTCACCAATTTCCACGTGCCGCAATCGAGCCTTTTGATGCTCGTTTCCGCTTTCGCCGGAAGAAAACGGATCCTCGATTTGTACCGGAAAGCGATCGCCAAAGGATTCAAGATATTCTCTTTCGGAGACGGAATGCTTTTGAAATAACTTGATTCCAGCCGGTTTTGATGATAATGATTCGTTTAGTTCTTGATAAAGGAGGCGAAATCCTTGAAGTTGTTCTTCCTTTTGATGTTATTGACGGGAACGATCGCCGGCCTCGCGGAAAAATGCGCGGAGCTCAAAAACAGGGAGCCCTTGAGAACGATCGCTCCCGTGATCGTCGTTTTTCCGCTCGTGATAGCGATAGTGAAAATGTTTCCGGAGGCGACAACCGATATGGCCGCACCCGACACTTGGCCGGGTTGGATCGCTTCTCTCGCAGTCAGCCTCGCGGGCAATTTCTGGGCGAGCCGCGTTTGCCCCGAATGGCATTTCGATCCGATCGGTTGGGCGAGAGAGCTCGCGAAACGCGTCAAATCGAAAATATCCCGCAAGCGTTGATACGGACGGAGCCAAAAACTCCGTCTTTTTTACGACGATTGCCGGTTCAAATAAGACGCGTTAAGCTTAAAATAATTCAAACTTATATGAAACAGCATCGATTCATCGGCGATTTCGCGCCCGAAGGAAATTACCTGGAGATCCGGGACGAAGAACTCATAAATCAGATGAGAAGCGTCCTCAAGTTAAAGCCCGGAGAAGAAGTGATCTTGGCCGACGGCCGAGGCTCGGAACTCACGGCGACGATCAAGTCTTTCCATCCGAAATTCATCGCTTTGACAGTCGGAGAAAAAAGACAAAACTCGAATGATCCGGCCGCGGCCGTTATTTTGTACTGCTCTTTGCTCAAAAAAGAGAATTTCGAATGGGTGGCGGAAAAAGCGACCGAAACCGGGGCGCGGGGAATCGTTCCCGTGATTTCCGACCGGACGGTCAAGCTAAATCTGAACATCGGCCGTTTGCGGAAAATAGTCAAAGAGGCGGCCGAGCAGTCCGGCCGCGGATTCTTGCCCGAAGTTTCGGAAATCATCGGTTTCGACGAAGCGGTGGAACAGTCCAAAGACAACGAGCTCAATATTTTTTTCGATCCCAAAGGAAAAGCGTTCGAGAAACCCCAGTGGTTTTCGATGTACGGAGAAAAACGGATAGGCGTTTTCATCGGTCCGGAAGGAGGCTGGACCGATAGGGAAATCGCGGCCGCCGCAGCCAACGATTTCCAAATCGTTTCTTTGGGAAAACTTGTTCTGCGGGCGGAAACAGCGGCCATCGTCGCCGTTTATCTCGCGGCTCACTGATTTTACAAAAAAAAGAGAGCGGCCAAAGCCGCCCTTTAATCAACCATCTCCCGCTGCCACCAAGACATCTATCCGGAAAGATCTTTGGTAGCACGATCTATCGATGGTGTAGCCGTTTTTCTCGATCCAGGCAAGGACGCGTTTCTGTTCTTCGGGAGAATTGCCCCAGATATAACCGGGGCTCTTGTGCGCTTTTGTTTCGCATTCCCGGCATCGGAGCCGGCAGAAATCTATGAGGTCGAGCGCTTTTTCTCCTTTGAGGCTCCTGAACATCTGGATTCTTTTCAGGGCGCCGCGCGGAAGAACGTGGTGACCGATGAGTTCTTTGTCGGTCGCTCCGCAATCTTCGCAGCGATGCCCTTTTAGAGAAGTCCTCCTGTCGACTACCAAGCTCCAGTACAATCTTTGGATTCTCCATGAGCTGTCTTTGGTAATCGCCTCCCTGCGGGACGATTAAGGTTCTGTTTCCATTATAGCCCGATTACCGCTTTAGCTGCACAAGTGGATAACTCCGGCGTTTGCCGTATCGGAAAACAAAAGGTAAAATGAATCAAACCACATATTTATCAAGAGAACGGCGAGAGTCCTGGCTCTACGACCCGTCGACAACTTGCCGGAGTTCGGCAAAGTGCCAAATCCAGCCCTTCGAGGGAAGATAAACTTTAGCCAAAAGCCTTCTCGCGAGGCTGTTTATTTTTATCATGCCAAAAGAATTTTCCGTTTATTCGGTAGAAAGCGTCACCTCCGGCCATCCGGACAAAATTTGCGACCAGATATCCGACGCCATTCTTGACGAATGCCTCAGAGAAGACCCCGAAAGCCGCGTGGCCGTCGAATCTTTCGGCGGACACGGTTTGATCGTCGTCGGCGGAGAAGTGACGAGCAAAGCGAAAGTCGATTACAAAAAAATCGCGCTCGAAGTATATCGCGGCATAGGTTACGAGGATGATCCGGAAGTGATCGTGAATATCGTCACCCAGTCTTCGGACATCGCCTTGGGCGTGGACACGGGCGGCGCCGGAGACCAGGGAATAATGTACGGCTATGCCACCGACGAAACCCCGGAATTCTTGCCGAAAGGAGTGGTCCTGGCCCACAAACTTACCTTTGGCCTGGAAAGAATGAGGAAATCCGCGGAAGTCGGATGGCTCTTGCCGGACGGCAAAGCCCAGGTGACGATTTCTTCCGGCGAGACCACGGCCGTTTTGGTGAGCGCGAGCCACCAGGAAAGCGTTTCTCACGAAGAAATCCGGCAAACGCTTAAAAACAAACTGATCATTCCGATTGTCGGCGACATTCCCGACGAGCGCATACTGGTCAATCCGACCGGGAAATTCGTCAAAGCCGGATTCGAGGCCGACACCGGGCTGACCGGCCGGAAAATCATGGTCGATACCTACGGCGGCGTCATGCCGCACGGCGGAGGATGCTTTTCCGGAAAAGACGCCACCAAAGTCGACAGGTCGGCCGCGTACATGTGCCGTTTTGCGGCCAAGAACATCGTCGCCGCCGGGCTTTCCCGGAATTGCGTCGTTTCCGTGGCTTACGCCATCGGCCGGGCCGAACCCTTGATGCTCGAAGCGACCGGAGACGACGATAAAGACCTGACGGAGGTTTTGAAGCGTCATTTCGATTTCCGTCCGAGGGCGATCATCGAGAGGCTTGGCCTTAAAAAGCCGATTTACCGCGAGACGTCCGTCTACGGGCATTTCGGAAAAGAAAATCTGCCGTGGGAGCGGATTATCGATTTGGATCGATTGTGATATAATTATTTCATAGAGCCTTGCTTATTTTCTGCGATGATTTTCTCGAGCGGCGATTGGTTCACCGGCTCGCTTTATAAAAGGTCGCAATAAAAAAATCAATCAATGGCAGTCGTCAAAAAGAAAATCTGGCCGCAGTATTTCGAACTGGTCAATTCCGGCAAGAAAAGATTCGAACTCCGCTTGGCTGATTTCAAGATCAAAGAAGGCGATACCCTGGTGCTCGAGGAATGGGATCCCCAGCAAAAGAGGTTGACCGGCCGGAAAATCACCAAGAAGGTCACTTATGTTTTGAAGTTCGATTTGGACGATTTCGGGCAGAAAAAGGAAATTTTGAAAGACGGGCTGTACGCGATCCAGTTTTGACGCCTGCCGGCCGCAAGCGAAGTTCGCTTTCGGCTTTGCAATCCATGCAAAAAAACATCATTTGGGTAATCGTCGTCATTGTCGCGGTTGTCGTAATCTATTACGCTTACGGCTTCCTGAAGAACGGTTCGTTGCCGGAGACGCCGGCGGGGACGCCTTTGACCACCGGCTCCGGAAACGCTTCCGAAGTGCTCATATCGAATTTCTCCTTCGAACCGAAGGAGCTGACGATCAGCCGGGGAACGACCGTTAGGTGGACGAATAGGGACAACGTGAATCATCCGATCGTAAGCGACGAGGGCGTGTTCCAGAGCGGCGCCCTTATGCCGGGAGGAACGTTCGAATTCGCTTTCGATTCGGCCGGAGAGTTCTCTTATTATTGCTCCGTTCATCCGTGGATGACCGGGAAAATCATCGTCGAATAACCAGCTTCAAAAAAGATGGGAAAAAACATCACCGCCGTCGCCATCATCGTTCTCGCGATCGTCCTGGTGTTAATGATCGGTTCTTATTATCGGAGCAGATTGGGTCTCGAGACTCCGTCCGGAAGCGTTTCCACGACTCCGGAGGGAATCAATCTGCCGGAAGGATTCAAGATGTCGGTTTTCGCCGAGGATCTCATTGCTCCGCGGGTCCTCGCCTTTGACCCGAATGGCGTTCTTTTGACGAGCATCACTTCGACCGGAGAAATCGTCGCCTTGCCGTCAGAAAATCCGGACGATCCGGTGGCGGAAAAAACCGTTATTCTGGCTTCGGGCCTGAACAAACCCCACGGCCTGGCGTTTTATTGCAAAGATTCCTGCAAGCTTTACGTCGCCGAGACGGACAGCGTTTCCGTCTTCGATTACGACGCCGTTAATCTTAAGCTGTCCAACAAGCAAAAGATCATCGATCTTCCGGGAGGAGGCCAGCACTTCACGAGGACCCTGCTTGTTCTGCCTTCGGATTCCGGAGACAGACTGCTCGTCGCTTTGGGTTCGGATTGCAACGTTTGTGACGAATCCGACTGGCGGCGGGCGAGCATTTTGTCGGCCGACATGGACGGCAAAGACCTGAAGACTTTCGCTTCGGGGCTCCGCAATTCCGTTTTTATGGCTTTGGAGCCGCAAAGCGGCAAGGTTTTCGCCACCGAAAACGGACGCGACCTCTTGGGAGACGATATTCCGCCCGATGAAATCAACATCATCGAAGAAGGGAAGAATTACGGTTGGCCGATCTGCTACGGAAAGAACATCCATGACACGGACTTCGACAAGAACGTCTATATTGCCGATCCCTGTCGTGACAAAATAGCGAGCCACATCGATATCCAGGCGCATTCCGCTCCTTTGGGGCTCGCTTTCATTCCGGACAATTGGCCGAGCGAATATCGGAACGATCTGTTCGTTTCTCTCCACGGGTCGTGGAACAGGTCGGTTCCGACCGGCTATAAAGTTACGAGATTTTCTTTGGATGCCGGCGGCCTTTATTCGGGAAGCAAGCCGGAACAAGTCGATTTTATCACCGGTTGGCTTGATGCTGACGGAAAAGTTTCGGGCAGGCCCACGGGTATCGCCTTCGATCCTTACGGCAACATGTTCGTCGCCGACGACCGGGCCGGAGTGATTTACAAAATCGTTCCCCATTCTGACCGATGATCCGGCGCCGTTTTGAACCCTCTTATGCTATAATTTGATCAATAAAGGTCGCTTAATAAACTTTATGTAATGAAAACTTTAAGTTGGATTGCCTGGATTCTAGTGGTTATAGGCGCTATCAACTGGGGATTGTACGGTCTGTTCGGAATGAATCTGGTTATGGCGATTTTCGGTTCCATGCCGATAGTGGAAAAGGTTGTCTATATCTTGGTCGGAATCTCCGGTATCTGGATGATTTTCGACAAGATGCAAAAGTCGTAGTTCTGCGGCTTTTTCGAAATCCCTCGCTTCGGCGGGGGATTTTTTGGCGTTATAATGAAAAAAACATGATCGTCAAATCGAAAGTCCTAGCCGGTTCTTCCAAGGCCGGAGTCGAGCGCCGATCCGACGTTCTGATCGTCAAAACGAGATCCAAAGCCGAAGCGGGCCAAGCCAACGCCGAAGCCTTGAAGCTCCTGGCCCGGCATTTCCGGGTTCCGGTTTCGGATCTGAAGATCCTCAAAGGATCGAGGTCCAAAAACAAGATTATCAAGATCAGAGAAAGCTGAGCTGTCAGGTTGGGCCGCGGATTTTGACTCCGCGGGCTTTTGACCCTATAAATAACTGTCGCCAGGTTTTTGAAAACCGAAGAAAGGAGGCGGTAATATGGCGCGGGATCTCGCGGCCACGGTCGCGGCCGACGTGACTAAGGTCAAAAAAGCGGCCACTGTCTTGATCGAAGAGGATGGTGGGATATTCGGCTATCGAATAACCAACGAGGCCAATATGCTTTCTTCGGCACAGGGTTTGATCGCGGTGATCGGTCCGACACCGGATTTCGACAAGGCGGTTCTTGCGGAGATAGGGATTGGGCATACAAAGCCGTACGGAGAGATGCATCATATTCGTCTCGAAGACGGCTCCGAAGCCAGGGTTTTGCGTCGGCAGACTCGTTTCCAAATGAGTCTTGAGCAGTATAACGAGGCAGCCGCTCTTATCTTTGTCGGTATGGGTCAAGTGGCGTATGAGCGAACTAAAAAATGGCGTTTTACCACTTGGACCAATGAAAAGATGTCCCATGTCCGCTCGAGCAAATCGGGACGCAAAGTGATCCGTTTCAGGAAAGATTATGAGATGGTCAAGGGCATCCGTTTCAGCGTCTTAATCGGATTTGCACCGCTCATCGCTGATCTGCTCTGGGCCGAGAAGAGATCGTTTCGGGATTACTATGTCGGTCTCGGACAGGTGATCGATATGAGATTGGCGCCGTACCGGCGGAACGGATACAGCCGTCTCTTCAATACGCTGCTTGGAGCAAAGGATCTGATAGATATCGTCGAATCCCGCGATTTCCTTAAACCGGCTTATCGTCGCTCACAAGCGCTCGAATTCTTGCCGAAGGGCGATCAGCATCCGCTTTATTACGAAATCGCCAAAGATGTCTTCGGTCATGATTTTTCCAAGGTCCCGGAGGAAATCCAGATCATGAAAGCCGGTCTTCCGGACCCCGAACAGAGAATCTCTCCGGAGATCTATTGCCGCGGTATAAGCACCTTTGCCGAGGCAAAGGATAATATGGTCTTTGAGGTTTCGTGGCGGCGTTCTTGAGCGCTCGACAACATTGTTGTCGGGCGCTTATTCTATCTATAATCATTCCATGGAAGTTTATAAGACTTTGAACGATAAAATCGCCGCGGCCGTAAAGGCCGGCCGGATCGCCGTCATTCCGACGGACACGATTTACGGTATCGTCGGTTCGGCGCTTCGGCCGGAGACCGTGGAAAAGATCTATCGCCTGCGGAAAAGGAACAGGACAAAGCCGATGATCATTTTGATCGGCGAGCTGAAACAGCTTTCTCTTTTCGGAATAAAACTTGATTTAGAAACAAAGAAAAAACTCGATTGTTTCTGGCCGGGAAAAACGAGCATTATTCTTCCTTGTCCCTCTGCGAAGTTCCGGTATCTCCATCGAGGCAAGCGAACTCTGGCTTTCCGTTTACCCGCTTTGAAGTCCCTGTCGAAGTTTTTACAGAAAACCGGACCGTTGGTCGCTCCGAGCGCCAATATCGAAGGAATGCCTCCGGCTCAAAACATCGACGAAGCCAAAAAATATTTCGGCGACAAGGTCGATTTTTACGTCGACCAAGGCCGAAGGCAAGGCAAACCTTCGGCTTTGATAGATTTGTCCGGAAAAACAATTAAAGTTTTGAGGCCCGGACCGAAGAAAACATCATGATCGAAGGCATTTTTCCGATTTACAAAGAAAAAGGCCCGACTTCCAACAGGACGATCCAGGAATTGAAAAAGATCGTCGGAAAAAGCAAGATCGGCCACGCCGGCACCCTGGACCCGCTGGCCGAAGGCGTGCTCGTGGTCGCGATCGGCCGCAAATTCACCAAGGAGATCCACAAAGAAGAGGCCAAAGAAAAAGAATACTTGGCCGTTGTCCGGCTCGGCGCGACGAGCGATACCGACGACGAAGAAGGAGCGAAGACTCTTTGCGAAATAAAGCGAAGGCCGTCGATTCTCGGAATCCGCCGGGCCATCGGGAAATTCGTCGGCGAGATCGAGCAAAAGCCGCCGGTATTTTCCGCGGTCAAAATCAAAGGTGAAGAAGCTTACAAGCGAGCGAGGCGGGGAGAGCGTCCGGAAATGAAAGCCCGTAAAGCTGAAATCAAGAAAATCAAAATCGTTTCTTATCGTTGGCCTGATCTGAAAATCCGGGTTATTACCGGACCGGGAGTCTATATTCGTTCGCTCGCGAGGGACTTGGGCGAGACGCTCGGCACGGGCGGTTATCTCCGAGCCCTTGTCCGGACAAGGGTCGGTAATTTTTCCGCCAAGAAATCGTTCACCGTTTCCGAATTCAAAGAAAAACTGGAAAATGGTAAGATCAAACAAAGAAACCTTTCCTAAAGGCCGTCAATAAAAAACATTTTTATGGAACAAATCACCATCGTCGGCGCCGGCCAGATCGGCCAAGCAGTCGGCAAAATATTGATCGATAAAGAATACCACGTCGAATTCTGGGACAGCGCTCCCGGAAAAGTGAAAAACCAGTCCAAGCTCGAGGATATCATCCCGGATTCGGAGCTGATCTTCCTCTGCGTGCCTTCGCGGGCCTTGCGGCAGGCGATCGCCTCTGTCAAGCCCTATTTCTCTTCGAAAAACATCTTGGTTTGCTTTTCCAAGGGCATGGAGGCGGACACTTCCAATTTTTCTCACGAAACAATCGAGGAAACGGCAAGCGTGACGCCTTACGCTCTTTTCGGAGGCCCGATGATCGCCGAAACATTGCGTCGGGGAGGCGCCGGCTGCGTCGCTTCGAAATCCGAGGACGTTTTCAAGAAAATAAGCATGGCTTTCGACAGGTCGCCGGTCTACGTCGATTATTCGAGGGACGTTTTGGGCGTCGCCGCCTGCGGAGTTTTGAAAAACATCTACGCCTTGGGCTTGGGCGTTGCCGACGGATTGGGCTTGGGAGAAAACATCAGGGGCTGGCTCGCCTCGGCGGCCATCAAGGAAATGGCGGAAATCGTGACTCTTTTGGGAGGAGAAAAGAAAACAAGCCAAGGCGTCGCCGGTGTCGGAGACTTTATGGCCACGGCCTATTCTCCGAATTCGGACAACCGCCAAACCGGCGAAGCGCTCGTCAAAACCGGAAAATTGAACGCCGCTTCGGAAAGCGTGTCTTCGATCGGGCCGATGACGAGAAGGATCGGCAACAAAGTGGGGGATTTCAAGTTTTTCCACAAGATCAGCGAAATCGTCTTGGCCGGAGAAAAACCGAAAATCGGGATCAAGGAATTCTTGGCCACGGCCTCGGAATATTCGATCGACAATGATTAGCATCGACGACTTCAAAAAAATCGAATTGAAAACGGCGAAAATAATCCGGGCCGAACGCGTGGAAGGATCGGAAAAACTATTGAAGCTCCGGGTGACGCTCGGCGACGAAGAAAGGCAGATAGTCGCCGGCATCGGAAAATATTACGAACCCGATGATCTGGTTTCCAAAAATATCGTCATCGTCGCCAATCTCGAGCCTAAAACCCTGGCCGGCGAGGAAAGCCAGGGAATGCTTTTGGCGGCCACGGACAGCGTAAGCGGAGAACCGGTGATCATCTCTCCGGTCAAAGAAACGGCAACCGGATCGATCATCAAATAACCATGGTTCTTCTGTCCCATGCCGTTGTCGGAGCCGCCATCGGCGTCGCCGTAAAGAATTCTCTTTGGAGTTTTTTGATCGGCATCTTGAGCCACCACTTGATGGATTCTTTTCCGCATATCGATTACGGCAGCCAGCTGATCAAGGAGTCCGGCCCGAGATTCCTGGGACAGAAGCCGAAACTCAAACCCGATTCTCCGCGGAAATTCGACGAAACCTTTTGGAAGATCCTTTTCGTCGATTTTTCCGTGGCCTGGACGGTTTTTCTGTGGATTTTCTACCGTTTGCCGGAAAATTTGTGGCTGTCGGTTTTCTTCGGCGCTTTGGGAGCGTTGCTTCCGGATGTCATCGCTTTTTATCCGCCGTTCGTCAAAGCCGCGACGCGGAAATACAAATGGGCGGCTTTTATCGCGGAAATACATTCGGTCTTCCACTGGGCTTTGCCGATCAAATCGCTTTTCTGGGGATTTTTCTGGCAGATCGCTTTCACGGCATCGGCTTTGGGTTATATAGCGCGGTTCATCCGTTGATCGGTCGCCCGTCGAAGCGATAAATGGTAGAATAAAAGCATCATGAAAAGAATTCTATCCATTGTCATCAAGATCGTCATCGCCGTCGCTGTTTTTAGTTTGGCGGTCATTTACATTCCCAAGCTGTTCGGCCAAGGCGGATTGAGCATCTTCACTCCGAGAAAAAGCGAAAGCGGGAATGTCGTCGTGCGCGAGCCCGCGGCCAATAGCTTGAAATCTTTGCCTTTTTCCGTAAAGGGAGAAGCTCGGGTTTTCGAGAACATGATCGCTTATGAGCTTCGCGACGCGGCCGACGGCTTTGTCTTAAACGAGGGTAACGCTTACGCGAACGCGCCTGATGTCGGCCAATTCGGCCCGTTTTCCATCGAAATCAAAAGCCTGCGCCGTTTGCCGATGGACGGCGGCGTCATCCTCGA